>Ga0222626_1000034_pt1 | contig 103174 bp, 98 predicted proteins | sample AntAcemetageno91_FD_179862 | JGI IMG/M metagenome (GOLD analysis project Ga0222626, IMG submission 179862) | Saline water microbial communities from Ace Lake, Antarctica - #91 | ecosystem: Environmental > Aquatic > Non-marine Saline and Alkaline > Saline | place: Antarctica: Ace Lake...
AACAATCTGAGATTATCCGCGATGGTTGACTCGGGCTACCGACATTCCAAAATGGTCAGAGAAACATTAGACAGGCTCGGTCTGAAACCATCAGACATCACTTCCACAGACGATCTTGAAAAATTACCCGTAATTTCAAGGGAAAAAGTAGTCGAACTGGAACAGCGCGAGCCGCCTTTCGGGGGATTCAGTGGTGAAAATGTGGATATAGATAGAATATTCATATCACCGGGGCCGGTCTATGAACCGCACCTCGGGGAGAATCAACTGTGGGGCAGGGGCTACTTTGCTGCGGGTTTTCGCAAGGGCGACAGGGTGCTCAATACCTTCTCATATCATATGGTGGCAGCGGGCCTGACATTTCATGAAGGTCTCAGGTCTGCCGGAGCGACAGTGATTCCCTCTGGAACATCGGGTACCGAGACGCAGGTCCAGTTGATTCGAGACCTTGGAGTTACCGGATATACCGGCACGCCGAGTTTTTTAAACGCTGTTATCAATAAAGCGGAAGATATGGGATATGATTTTAAAAAGGATTTCGGTCTCCGGAGGGCGTGTTTTGTGGCCGAACCTCTCCAGTCATCACTCAGGATAATGTTTGAAGAGAAATATGGAATAGATACCTTTCAGATGTATGGGGCTACAGAAGTTGGAGACATAGCATACGAATGTTCAGAAAAAGCCGGATGGCATATCTGTGAGGATGTAATTGTCGAGATCGTGGATCCCTCCACAGGCAAGTGTGTCGAGCCGGGACAACTCGGTGAGGTAGTGGTAACCAGGCTGAATGATATATTTTTCTTGTTACGTTTCGGGACAGGAGACCTGTCAAGCATTGTTGAAGAAGACTGCGCCTGCGGCAGAACATCCCGTAGCCTGAGCGGTATTGCCGGCAGGGTGGGCGACGCAGTCAAGGTCAGAGGAATGTTTGTCACGCCGGGCCAGGTGGCAAGGGTAGGGGAGGCGTTTCCGCTGGTCAGATTTCAGGTAGAGGTAACGAGAGAGTCTTACAAGGATATTCTTACGGTCGTGGTAGTGGATGATGAAGAATACGCGGCCGTTGGCGACAAACGTTTCTCAGATGTATTCAGCGCAATTTGCGCCGTCCGGATAGACAGGATTAAACCGGTCAAAGAGGGACTGTACGACAAGGATAAGTCCATTATCGACAAGAGAGAATGGGAATAGTGTAAGGGTGAGAAGTGTCTCTTTTGTAAAGAGTTAGAGAAATAACCTTCATTTCTGGCTGTCATTTCGAGTGACTGGATTCCGGCTTTCGCCGGAATGACGAAAAATGGTACTTTTCGATTTTTTACGAGTTTATCAATCTTTTCAAGGCGCTATCCTGTTGCCGCGTCCTTCATCTTGAGCTGGATGCTGCTCTTTCCGTTCCAGTGGTTGGTCTGGGGAGTAAAGGCTATTTCTGCAGTTGCTCCTGAAAGAAGAGTGGAGAAATGCCCTCCATTAAACCATATGGTATCGAAATACGAATTTTCTCCGCATGCGCGCATCTTCAGGTGATTGTTTCCGACCGTAGTAAGGGATGATATCGTTATACCTCTTGCGCAGAGGACGGGTTCGGGGTTCATGTTTCCAAAGGGGGCCAGCATTTCGATCTGAGAGATGAGGGGATAATCTATTTCATCGAGATCGCAGAGGGCATCTATGATGGTTTCCGCAACAGGTTTTTCATCGCCCATTTCTTCATGCACTGCCCTGCTGAATGCCTTGGAGAATTCTTCGATATCTTCCTCTCTTATCGAGATTCCGGCCGCGTATCTGTGTCCGCCATATGAAAGCAGCATTGATGAACATTTCTCAATCCCGCCATACAGATTGAATTCAACGATACTTCTGCCGGATCCCTTTCCGATCCCGTCTCTTATGCTGATCAGTATGGCGGGTCTGTGATACCTGTCCACAAGTCTGGATGCCACTATGCCAATTACACCCGGGTGCCATTTACGGGACGAAAACACAAGCGAGTTTACCTGATCGATATCGACTGTCGTGTCTATATACTCAAGTATTTCTTCAAGGATAGCCTTCTCCATCTTCTGACGTTCCTTATTGTATGAATCGAGGCGCCCGGCAAGGATGGCAGCTTTTTCCTCATCCTCCGTCAGGAGCAGTTCGACGGCGTCTCCCGGAGCGCCGATTCTCCCTGCGGCATTGATTCGAGGTATGAGTTTGAATGCCGCCGCCTCGGCGCTGATAGTCTTATTCCTCATTTCGCTTACCGCTACCAGGGCCTTAAGTCCGATCCTCCTGTTATTGTTTGATACCCCGAGGCCTATCTTTGTGAGAATCCTGTTCTCGTCTTGCAAAGGGACGACATCACCTATGGTTCCTATAGCAACAAGGTCGAGATACTCTCTGAGATTTGGGGACTTTTTGCCTTCCCAGAAACCCATATTGCGGAGTTTTCCGCGGAGCGCGATCAGGAGATTGAAGGCAACTCCAACACCGGCGAGGAATTTGAATGGGAAGGAGCAATCACTGCGATTAGGGTTAATTACGGCGCTGCAATCGGGCAGGATATCGGGAATCTCATGATGATCCGTCACTATAACGTCAATTCCCGATGACACCGCATGGGCGATCTCTTCATGGTCTGATACACCGCAGTCAACAGTTATAATAAGTTTTATGCCTTCATCCCTGAATTTGTCGATTGCCGTCATGTTGAGTCCGTATCCCTCGTCAATCCTTTCGGGGATATAATATGATACGTTATCGTGAATTTCTCTGAGGAACTTTACGAGGATTACTGTGGATGTGATGCCGTCCGCGTCGTAATCACCATAGACGACGATTTTTTCATTTCCGGAGATTGCCTCTATCAACCTGTCGACGCCCTTTTCCATGTCCTTTATAAGGAGGGGGTTGTGCAGTTGTTTCAGGGATGGGAAGAGAAATTCTTTGGCATCTTCCGTGGTGATAATGCCGCGATTGATCAATATCTGTGATACCACCGGGCTGATTTCCAGCTCGCTGGCCAGAGTCCCGATTTGTCGGGTCTGGACTTTCGTGTTGGGGTTCGGAAATCTCCAGTGGGTGATTGGCAACATGTTTTTCCTGTCACGTTCAGATTGGACTTTGAATATAGTCAAGGTGCTGTAGCATGTCAAGGATGGATTTATTGCTTGATGTTTTGAAACCTGAATGTTACGAAACACTACATGATTGAAGGGGGGATAGTAAAAAAGAATCTGAGATTGAACCGCCGGGACATTGCATATGCGAAATATATATTTGAGGGATATGAAGGCCTTGCTGTCGTCACAACTATCGACAGAAGGGAATCGATTGTCCAGCTTTTAATCCCGCCGGGTTTTGTTTCCGATGTTGACGGAATAATCCGGGCGTTAAAACAAGAGATAGATATCTGTGAGATTGGTGAAGGAGAATAATAATGAAAAAATTATACATGTGCCTTTTGATGATGCTGTTTGTTCCTTTTATGATGGGCATGGGCGCTACGTCAGGGAATGACTCACCGGACTGGATTCCCGATACTGAACAAAATTTCAGTGCTACCTTTGTAGATCAGATGGATATTGTTACGAGGTGCAGCAGTGTAAGTATGGACGGAAAAACCTTTGTCGAGGGAGAGAAGGGCGAGGGTACCTATACGATTCCATTCAAAAACATCAAAAGCATCAGGTTCTTTTTAAAGGAGGGGGATCTGAAGGGCCTGGTTCTCCTGAAAAACGGTAACAAGGATGAACTGATACTCAATAAAGACTGCAAGGTGTATGGCAAGACAGGCAGTGGAACATTTCATATAAATATTACAGGTCTTAAAAAGATGATAATGGGTGGGAAGTCATGACAGGGCTGACTGTATTCGCCCGGGATTAGTCAGACGAATACAGCGTTGTATTATCAGACGGCCTTCTTGACGAATCCGGAACGCAGGCACCGGGTACAGACCTTCATACTCTTTATTCCTCCGGACTTTGGATCTATAACACGCATTTTTTGCAGATTCGGATACCAGACCCTTTTTGTCTTGTTGTGCGCGTGACTTACGCTGTTTCCTACTACTGGTCCTTTCCCGCAGAACTCACAAAATCGAGACATAACAAACTCCTTTCAAAAAATCAGGTTGCTTCCTAAACTATATCGTGTGTTTTTGCAAGCAATTTTTTAGAAAATCACCGTGGCCCCACTATACAGTGGTCATAGTGGCATCATGTAGCGCGGGTGCTCTGTCCCCCGCAAACAAGTTGCCCCAGGGGCAACGCTACTTTAAACCCAGGTCTGAGCAGTGGTGTTAATTCTTCATCGATACGGGCTGCCCCGTTGCTTCAAGGACACGCATCCACAGGTTTCCTTCTGTGTCTACTTTTCTGCGGAACGCCACCGATTTAAATGGGAGGTGAACATATTCTCCATTGAAGAGACCCACTACCATTCCGGTTTTCCCAGCCATTCCGGCATGCACTGCAAGCTGACCAAGCAGTTCACAGTATATACTGTCGCTCGCGTTGGCGGGAACGCTTCGTATGGTATAGCTTGGGTCGATATATTTGATGTTGTGTTCCATTTTCATCTTTTTAAAGTAATCTTCGATCCTTGTCTTTAGATATATGCCTACATCACTGAGTCTGGTATTTCCTGACGCGTCAGTCCGCTTCGGGTCGTTTCCGGCACAAAGTTCCTGCCCGGCTCCTTCCGCTACAAGTATGAGTGCATGTTTCCGGTCCCGAAGGCGTCTTTCCAATGCCTTGAACAGGCCCTTTTCACCCTCCAGATCAAATGGATCTTCAGGTATCAGGGCGAAATTGACGTCATTTTGCGCGAGGGCGGCGCTAAGCACGATATGGCCCGATTCTCTCCCCATTATCTTTACCAGACCGATCCCCATGGGCGCGCTTTTTGCCTCCACATGGGCGCATCGAATTGCATTAACCACTATGGATATTGCCGTATCAAATCCAAAAGTCTTGTCAATCAGATTCAGATCGTTATCTATGGTCTTGGGGATACCTATAACGCTTATCTTTAAATTTCTTCTGTTGATTTCTTCTGTTATAAGTTCAGCAGCGTTCATTGTTCCGTCTCCGCCTATACAGAAAAATATATTGATGTTCATTCTGCAAAGCGTGTCAACCATTTCCGCGATATCCTGACCGCCACGAGACAGGGAGAGAATGCTCCCACCGAGCGAGTGTATGTCTTTGACAATTTCGGGTGTCAGACTTAGCACTTCATGATGGTACTTCCGTACAAGACCCTGAAAACCGTACCTGATACCTGCGATGTTTCTGACCCCGTAACGGTAGTAAAGTCCCATGACTACCGCTCTTATCACATCATTTATCCCCGGGCTCAGACCGCCGCATGTAACGATGGCGGCTTTTACATTTGAAGGATCGAAATAAATCATTTTTCTCGGACCGGCGATCTCGATAGATGAAGGGGTTCCTTCGGTTGTTTGCGAGGACTCCAGGTTATGGAGGTATCGGTCGTAAAGAATGCGTTTGCTGTCGTGTATAAAGTATCCCGATGCAACAGGTGATGTAATGGCTGCATCTCCAAGTTTCTGAATCCCGAAGTCCGGTACCCTTTGTTTCATTCCGGATTCTCCCTCATTGCAAGTTCCGCGGCGTTTAGTCCGGACATGATTTCTCCTTCAAATCCAAGGCCCGGCATCATCATACCCCCTGTGAGAAAAACATTCTTCAGGGGGGTCTTGCCGGTCAGGAATGACATGCCGAGGATCGGTTTTTTCATTGTGTATTTCAGGTTGATGGTCCTGTGATAACTTTTTGATACATATATTGATTTTTCCAGATCAATGAAGTCGATGTTTTCGTTAAGAAAGGGAAGAAAGGAGTTGAGATTCTTCAGCATGGATTCTGCCATTTTTTCCAGGGCTTTGTTGTTGAACTTCGAGGGGGGATTTTTTAGAAAGGTGGTAATGCTCATAGCCCTCTTTCCATCTGGCGCACGCAGGATATCTCCCGGTATGCTCGTTTCAAGAAATAGTGGATTGCCGTTTTCTGCCGATTTTGTTTCATCTGATACAACTGCATATACACCCATCTTCTCCGGGATACATTTGTCATGTACTCCGATATGTATGGTGAATGGATAAAATGAGGGTTTCAACCTGTCATATTTTTTTCTGAAAACTGAAAGATCCTTGGTTCCCTCGAGCAGAGAAGCTAAACCCTCATATTTTGTGCTTACTACGAGGTTCTTCCCGTAGATGGCAGGGATATCTTTGTCCTTGCCTTTCGATTTCATATTAATCTTGATGACTCTTTCTGTGTCCACGACCAGGGAGGAACAGCTTTCAACAACGCCCCCGTTTGCACCAAATTTTTTCTCGAGCTCGGATATGATATGGGATTTGCCTCCTTTAGGGTAAGAGAGTTCATTTAAAGATGTGGAAAGCGTCCTCGCGAAAGAAATCGGACTCATATTGCGAGGATCAAGATTTGACAGGAGGAGGATCTGAGCTTCGAGGAGTTTCCCCGTAATGTGCTGTTCCCGGATATTATCAAGGTTTGTGCCAAAGTCCCTTTTGTTCTTTATAATCCAGGGTATTTTCTGACAGAGCTTGATATAATCCTTTGCTGTTTCAGGATGTAAATGCAGTCCCTTATCTATCAGTTCGGATGCAAAGGAAGCGGTTGTTCCGGTAGAGCAGTAAAACTTTGCCAAATTCGCGCTATCATCCGGAAATTCACGCTCCATTTCCTTCAGGTCCACTTCTGTATTACCGCAAAGATCTATTCTGTGATTCTGGAAGATTATCTGTAGCGCAGGGTTCAAAATGGAGGCCTCGGGGTTTATCCCGAGATGAGCCAATAGCTGGTTGAAGACGCCTCCTGTGTTCAAGCCGGTCCACGGAAGGGGGTCAATATCGAATTTATATCCTGATTCCGAGAAGAAATCCGGAACGTTATCCATGGTCAGAAGTAAAGTCTTTTTTCCACGATTTGCCAGGGCACCCGCTGCTATCAGAGAGGCCGGATCATTCCCGAGTACAATGGTATCATACATAGTTTTATCACCCGATTCATAATCGATAAGTTTTAGTTTCCAACTCGTATTTAATTTTGTCCGAAGACGTCACGCCGATGCCATTCTTTGAAAGGAGGGCAGATGTAACGCCTGATCCCTTTACGATGGAGCCTGTTCTCTTTATACAGCAGACCCCACAGGACGGACTTTTATCTCTCATTATCGCTTCTGAGATCCCGAATAGTTCTACAATGCGCATCACCTCGTTTGCCCCCCGCAGGAAACAGTCTGTAACATCAACCCCGGAGTCAGAGATAATCCTTGATCTTCCTTCAAGCACATCAAAGCCGTCACCGCATGTGATCTCTGAGGGGGCGCGGGGGGTAGGGAGACCACCGAGTTGTTCCGGACAAACAGGCACATACTGATCCCTTACAGGTGATAACAGCAGCTGAGTATCAGGGGATCTCTCGCCGTTATATCTACAGTTAAATCCAAGCAGACAGGCGCTTACAATAATCATATTAAAACTTTTCCAGTGGCGGGTTGTGCATGCGGGATGCACCCATTTTGCTGGAGTCTTTTATATGTACCCTCCGCCCGTCAATCTCAAGTCTTCCCTCAGCGTAGAGCTGAATTGCCTGAGAATAGATCCTGTGTTCCTCTTTTAATATCCTCTGCTGGAGTGTGTCTGCGGTGTCATCGCCGTAAATGGGAACAACAGCCTGGCTGATAATGGGTCCGGTATCAACCCCCTCGTCGGCGAAATGTACCGTGCACCCTGAAAACTTAACGCCGTAGTCGAATGCCTTCTGATGTACATGAAGTCCCTGAAAAGAGGGAAGCAGGGCCGGATGGATGTTCATTATCCTTCCTGGAAAGGCCCTCAAAAAACCGGGGGTAAGTATTCGCATAAAACCGGCCATGACCACAAGATCTATTGAATATGACTTTAAACAGGCAACGGCCTCCCGGTCAAATTCATCTCTTGTACTGAAATTCTCACGATCGATAACGATTGCAGGGATATCATGATTTTCTGCCCGCTCCAGCGCGAAAACACCTGGAACATCACTTATAACCACATCTATAGATGCATCCAGTTTGCCCGATCCAATATTGTCGATAATGGCCTGCAGGTTCGAACCACTGCCTGATACCAGCACGCCAAGGTGTATTTTTTTCATTTCTCTACTCGAATATTACAGCCGGGTCCTCATTTTTTCTCTTTGTGACACGACCGATTATATGGGCCTGTTCTCCAAGTCTGCCGAGATGATCAATAATCTCTACCGAATCTTTTTCCGGAACGATGATTGTCATCCCGATGCCCATATTGAATACTCTGAGCATTTCTGATTCGTCAACCCCGCCCATGTCCTGAATGATTTTGAAGATGGGGAGGGGGTCCCAGCTGTTTCTGTCGATCACAACCCCCCCGCCTTGCGGCAGTATCCTCGGAATATTTTCGGTGAGCCCCCCGCCGGTGATATGGGCCATTCCCCTTATTTCGAAATTCTTTATAAGATTCAGGACGGTCTTTACGTAGATCTTTGTCGGACGGAGAAGTTCCATGCCGATGGTATCTTCAAGCCCCTCCACTTTATCATTGATATCAAGCCCGGACTGGTCGAACAGTACCTTTCGGACAAGCGAATAGCCGTTACTGTGGATTCCATTTGATGTCAGGCCTATAATGCTGTCACCTATCCTGATTCGGGAGCCGTCGATGAGGTTGTCATATTCAACTGCCCCAACACAAAAGCCTGCCAAATCGTATTCGTTATCCTTGTAAAATCCAGGCATTTCAGCTGTTTCACCACCTATCAGGGCACATCCCGCCTCAATGCAGCCCTTTGCTATGCCTTCGACTATTTGCACACTCGATTCAAGACTCAACTTTCCGGTAGCTATATAATCCAGGAAGAAAAGGGGCTCTGCGCCCTGGACGATTAAATCGTTCACGCTCATTGCAACAAGGTCGATGCCGACAGTATGGTGCCTGTCCATCATGTGGGCTATCTTGAGCTTTGTGCCAACGCCATCGGTTGCTGAAACAAGGAGCGGGTTTTTGTATTTCTCGGTATCAAGGTGAAACAGACCGCCAAAATGCCCTATTTCTCCTACAGTGCCGGCGCGGCGCGTTGGTTTGATGAGTGGTTTTATTTTGTCAATAAAGCTGGCGGCCTTATCGATATCCACGCCAGCGTCTCTGTACGATGTCTTTTTGTTTGTCACGATATTTAATTCCTCTTTGTGTGCAATACAAGTTAACGCGGGGCCGGCGACGCGCTCAATAAAAACAATAATACCTGATAACACCCCGGAATCTATCACGTGTATTAAAACATCGTTAATAGCGAGAGGGCGATTCCGGAGGGTAACACCAACGGCGTTTCTTGTAAAGAGTTTTACGCGTGTCAGAAGCCTCAGTGGCGTCGCAGATGTGATAAGGCGGAAGGGAACTTCTTGCCCATAGTTTTTTCAAATTCCAGACTCGTTTCAATCAGGCAATTCAAATCAATTCCTGTTTCTATATTCATCCCGTGAAGCATATCCACAGTATCTTCCGTAGCGATATTTCCCCTTGCTCCCGGAATGAAGGGACATCCGCCAATGCCCCCCATGGAGGTGTCAAATATCGAAACCCCGTGTTGCAGAGCTTCCCGGACATTCGCCAAACCAAGACCACGGGTATTGTGAAGGTGGAGCGATATTGTCTTGTTGCCTGTTACTTCCCTCACGCGGACTAATAAATTTTTTATCAGTCCGGGGTTCGCCATACCCGATGTATCAGCGAGGCAGATTTCGTCCGGCCCGGTTTTCATGAAATCTCTTGCCAGACCGATTACCCTTTCTACAGAAATCTTCCCCTCATAGGCACAACCAAAGGCATTCATGATCCCCGTACGTACTTGCATGCCGACGGACTGTGCCCGTTCAACTAATTTCAATGCTTCCGTACGGGCCTCTGAAATTGTCTGGTTAGAGTTTTTCTGACTGTGTGTTTCACTTGCCGAGACAAAAACTCCCGCATGGGGCACGTTACAACGAATTGCCCTGTTAAGACTTTTTTCTCCGAGGATTAATGCGGAATAAAGGATACCCTCTTTACGTTCTATCTTATCCCAGAGATCTTCCGCGTCGGCCATCTGTGGAACGAGACAGGGGTTAACAAAGGATGACACCTCAATGCGTTTGAACCCGCAATTGACAAGCTTGTCAATTAACTGCACTTTTTTCTCTGTGGCAACGATTGTATCCTCGTTCTGAATACCGTCACGTAAGACCACCTCATGTAACGTCACTTCCCGAGGCAAATGATTTTCCATTCCTTAATGAATTCCTTTCATGAATTACGAATAATGGTTTTGTCAATACTGATTCATCATGACTGCGTTTGGCTGCATCATTTTGAAACCCCTGCAGCTCATCTCCCGGGAAATATCCCAGTAGCAAGCTCTGTGGGCAACCAATATGTGGAGCACAGAGGCCACGCGCTACTGTATCTCATCTTCCGGAATATATCCAAGGTCAGTTCTATAGTATTTATTTGATAACGTGCAAAGAAAATAGGTGCAAAAGTAAGCGTTGCTCCGTGGGTAATATATTTGCGGGGGACAGAGCCCCCGCGCTACGTTATATCGTCGTAGCCTTGCTCCTGGGCGACTTGTTTGCGTGGGACAGATTCCCCGCGCTACTTTTTGTAATGTAGCCATTAATATTTGTATGTGCAACAGGTGAAATTATGTCTGGTAAATACGATGTAATAATGGTACGGGCATCGTTGGTAATCGGCGCCTGATTCGGGTCTGGCGGCAATATTATCGAAGGAATCCGACAGGAAGGTTCTGTTACTTGACAGATTTCCGTGGTCTGTAAATGAACGGCGCGGCGGTATGTGGTGCGCCGTTCTGATCCTTAAGGAAATCGTACAAGAGTAGTGATCCGCCAGGCGTTAAGGAATCAAGAATAAATAAGTTATACAGATTGCGCCGTAATTTTATTTGTTTTCAAGGCGTGTTGAAGCACGCATAACGTGTTATGTATGCTTTGACACAACACAGAAAACAAGCAAAAGGACAAGCAAGGTGCATGAGTTATTTCTTCTTGCTGACTTAGGAATGAAATAAATTTAGTGGTGAAAGGAACAACTACAATGGGAGAGAAAAAATTAACGAGGGCCGAGAGGCTGGAAAAAGAAAGAGAAGCCAACCTTAAACACTGGATGGCACAGGATGAAATTCTGGTCAAACACCGCGATGAGGCCTATAATGTCGGCGGTCAGAAGCAGATAGACCGTCTTGCAAAACAGGGCAAGAAACCGATGCGCGAGCTTATATCAATGCTGATCGATCCGGACACCGAGTACTTTGAGGTGGGTCTTGATGCCGGTTATGACATAGGCAAGAAAAGAGTTTACGGAGGGGAGGTATACGAGCAGGAAAACCGTGGTCATATCCCCGGAGGGGGTCTGATTACGGTTATCGGCAAGATTCACGGCAAGGATTGCATGATCTTTGCCAATGAAAATCGCTATGCCGCGGGGACATACTTTCCCATTACACTCAAGAAACATATGAGGGCGCAGAAAATTGCCGAGATGTGTGAGATCCCCTGTATCTATATCGCCGATTCGGGCGGCGTTTATCTTCCCATGCAGATTGGCAGTTTCGCCGACCACAATCACTTCGGCAAAATGTTTTATAATATGTGCCGCATGTCTGCCAAGGGAATAAAACAGTATACACTTTCTACCGGCGGGAACACTGCCGGTGGCGCATACATCGTTTATCTCGCTTGCGAATCGGTCATGATCGAAAAAATGTCTTACGCCTTTCTTGCCGGTCCTCCAATGGTCAAATCCGCTATCGGCGAAACCGTGGCGGCGGAAGACCTCGGCGGCGCCTATGTCCATACCAGGCATTCCGGCGGTTGCGACCATCTTGTCAAAAGCCAGGAAGAGGGAATAAAGAAACTGCGTGACATTATGGAGTTTGAACCATCCCAGAAACTCTATACAGATCGAAGAGAATCGAGGGAGCCGAAGTTTGATTATAAAGAGATGATGAGCTGCTCCCCCGCTGATACCTACCGCTATATAAGCATCCATGACACGCTGAAATGCCTCGCTGACGACAGCTATTTCCATGAATACAAGCCGACTTACGGACCAGGCCGCGGGACCTCGGTCGTCTGCGGCAAGATGTGGTTGAAGGGTATTCCTGTGGGAGTTATTGCTTCGAACGCCAGTGGCATTATCTATATCGAAGCGGCAAGGAAGGCTACCGAATGGATGATTCGCTGCGGCTCTTCAAAGTTGCCGGTTCTTTTCCTCGAGGGCACCCCGGGTTATATGGTGGGCAAGAAAGAAGAATGGGGCGGTATAGGTAAATACGGTTCTGATATGGTCAGGGCGGCTACCTGTCTTGATACACCCAAAATCACTTATGTTATCGGTCCGGATCACGGGGCTGGCAACTACGGAATGTGCGGAAGGGCGTTCAACCCTACCTTCTCCTTTACCAATATGAGAGGTCGTACGACCGTTATGTCGGGTGAGACTGCCGGTTTTATTGTTGAAACTGTGCGTAAGGCAGGTATCGAGGCAAAAGGCGGGGAGGTTAATGAAGAAGAGATGGTTGAATTCCGTCAGATGATGAGAGATCGTTATGACGAACAGGGTCATCCATTTTATACGGGATGTCTGAATTTCCATGACGGTGTTATCGCGTTCAGTGAGGCCCGTGATAAGCTGGCCAGGGCCTTTGAGGTTGCTCTTCGCACTCAGGTAAAAGAGTCTCGCTTTGGAAACCTGAAGGTATGATCAATTTCATCTGACTGAACGAAAGGAGAAAAGCATGGCTGATATGTTGCTGAAGGAAAAAACGGATGACGGCATCCTTATTCTCACTCTTAATCGCCCGGAAGCGATGAACTGCTTCAATTTTGACCTGCTTGCCGAGCTGGGTGACACTATTAGAGAAGCCAATTTTGATATGGATCTGAGATGCATCATTATCACCGGTGCGCAGGGTGATCGTGAGGTAAAGAAACAGTCGTTTTCAACCGGGGCTGATCTGAAGGAGAGAAGAACACTGTCGGAGGATCAGGTAAGGCGTTTCATTTTTACAATACGCAATACATTTACGGCCGTGGAGAACGTTCGTGTGCCGGTTATCGCTGCGATCAACGGGTTTGCATTTGGTGGTGGAACCGAGTTGGCCCTTGCATCCGATATTCGAATTGCCTCCTCAAATGTCTTGATGGGTCTTACCGAGACAAGTCTGGGGATTATCCCGGGCGCTGGTGGAACTCAGAGGCTTACGAGGGTTGTCGGTGTGGCAAAGGCCAAGGAACTGGTCTTCACGGCGAGGAGATTTGACGCGAAGACGGCGCTCGAAATCGGCCTGGTCAGCCGTGTGGTGGAGCCGGAAGAACTGATGGAAGCCGCCTTAGAACTTGCGCGTGAGATCGCGAAAAATGGTCCTATAGGTGTTGCCCAGGCAAAGTTTGCAATTAATTACGGTTCGGAGGCAAGCCTCGGTGTGGCGCTTCCGCTTGAATCGAAGGCGTATGAGGTAACAATCCCGACTGAAGACAGGATGGAGGCCCTTGCAGCCTTCGCGGAAAAGAGAAAGCCGGTGTTTAAGGGCAAATGACATGGCCTTCCGGTTATAAAATTGAAATATTCAGGAGGTAGCATAGTTTATGGCATCAGAATATGATTTATGGAAAATATTTCCGAGAATGCCGAAGAAGGCAATGATTGGTGATGTTACCATTCGCGATGGATTCCAGCATGAGGAGAAGTTTATTTCCACGGCAGCGAAGATTTTTTATGCCGAAGAGATGATCCTTGCCGGTTGCAGGGAAATTGAGCTTACGAACCTGGGAAGTCCGGTAGGCATTCCCCAGTTCAAGGATGCGGACGAAGTGCTGAAATATTTTGCCGGGGACCGTTTTCTAAAACGGATTGCACGAAAAGGCATTAAGCGCGAGGACCTCACATTTACGGCAGTTTCTATCCGGGAACCCGCTGTGGATCGTGCTATTCAGATGAAAAAAGATGGATACGGTCCTGACCGTATCCTTATGATGGTTTCTACTGATCCGGAACATCACTTTGCAAATTCCGGTACGACATTGAGCCAGTACTGGAAGGAAGCAGAACGTTCCATCCAGAAGGCGACAGATGCAGGGATCAAGATGTGCGGTACTGTCAGTACTATCTGGGGAAGTCCTATCAGTGGTGCGACAGAACTGAAAGACGCAGTTGAGTTTACAAAACGCTGGTTTGAAATAGGTGCATATGACATCGAACATGCAGATCATGACGGCTCAGCCTCGGCCGCTGACGTATATCGTTACTGTTCCATGATCCTCGATGCCATGCCTGATACTGATGCACATTTGCTTCATTTGCACGAAACAAAACGTGTGGCTTCAGCGTCGATTCTTGGCTCTCTGCAAGCAGGTTTTACGCGTTTTGAAGGCACGCTGGGTGGACTGGGTGGACAGCCGGCAAATTTCCTTGATGACACGCCGGTCAGGGGTACGGGTGAATACTATTATAAGGATCCACGCTACGTTGGTCTTATAACTATCGAAGATCTGCTTGTACAGATTGATGAGATGGGTATTGAGCACGGCTACGATGTGGACCGTGTCCTGTGGCTTGGTGAAAAGATGGAAAAGACCGCCGGTCGCAGACTTCGCTCTGAAGCTGTATATAACGGACGAACTGAGAAAAGTGGTCATATGGAATTTGCCCGTCCAGGTCTTTCAAAACTGATTGAAAAGGCAGGAGAAAAAACCGGCCAGAGGATCCCGGCTGAGTGGTCACAGACAGCCGTGCTGCCAGAGGTCTGGGGCCCCGGGATGTGGAAATAAGCCAACGTAGCGCGGGGGTTCTGTCCCCCGCAAACAAGTTGCCCACGGAGGGGCAACGCTACAAGGATATAACGTAGTGCGGGGGTTCTGTCCCCCGCAAACAAGTTGCCCACGGAGGGGCAACGCTACAAGGATATAACGTAGTGCGGGGGCTCTGTCCCCCGCAAACAGGCGGGTCGTGGACCTGACCGGGTTCTTACATAGCTCTCAATTATATATGATACAGATCGTCACTCCACACTTTTATCCAATTATCTTCCATGATTTTCAAGGTCTTCTTAGCCGATACCACACCCAGTACCATGACGGTGATGTCTCCAGTTCCCATGCAGGGGTATATGTAATCAAGGTTAATATTTGCGTCTTTTAAAAGCTTTAAGACGATATTCATTCCCCCGGGGTGATGCGGCATTTCGCATGCTATAACCTGTTTTGTCTTTATCTTGTATCCTGCGGATTTTAACACATTTACAGCTTTGTCGGGATCGTTGGCAACAAAGTAGAACAGGCCCTTTTCTTCATGTGTTGTCGCGTAACAGCAGGCTATTATGTTAATCCTGTTATCACTCAATATATCACTGATATCCGATAGTTGTCCTGGTACATTGTTCAACCAGAGTTCGATTTGTTTTACCGTTTTCACTATGAAGCTCCCTTTAAAATATATTCAGCGCCTTCGTCCAGACCCTTGCGATTCAATTTCATTATGCCGGTTTTCCCGCCCTTCACGATTTCTGAAAGCCCGTTCATTATTGAGTCAAGAGACGTTATCTTTGTATGGGCCACAAATGCACCCAGCATAACCATATTTACAACGCGTTCACTGCCCAGCTTCTTAGCGATGTCAATGGCAGGTATCTTTATGGCAGTCAGGTTGTCTCTTGTCAATTCTCTGTCCACGTGATTTGAATTTAGAAAGATAACGCCACCTTCTCTCATCGTGCCCTCATATTTAAGCAGAGAAGGTTTGTTCATAATCACCGCTAAATCGGGCGAAGACGCTACAGGAGAGAAGATCTCTTCATCCGAAACAACGACTGTGCAATTTGCCGTGCCTCCACGCATCTCCGCACCGTAGGCAGGAAGGTAGGTTACTTCTCTGCCGTCGCGCATTGCCGCCACCGCGAAAACATAACCCATCATCAGGACACCCTGTCCGCCGAATCCCGCAAAGACAGTTTTTTTCATAAGAGCCAACCCTCTTTAACTTGTTTCGTCTTTTATAATCTTAAGGGGAAATGTCTGCATAACACTGTCATCTATCCACCTGCAGGCATCTACCGGAGACATTTTCCAGTTGGTAGGGCAGGGCGAAAGAATCTCGACAAGTGAAAATCCCAGACCCGCCATCTGTATCTTGAAGGCTTTTGTAATGGCCTTTTTGGTTTTTCTTATGTTTTTTATGGAATTTACCGCTGTTCGTTCTATATAGACAGCTCCACGTGTTATTGCCAGCATTTCGCTCAAATCGATAGGGGTTCCATCACGATTTTTATCGCGACCGCCTGGCGTGGTGGTAGAATTCTGGCCGAGCAGGGTGGTTGGAGCCATCTGCCCACCCGTCATACCGTAACAATTGTTATTGACAAAAATAACGGTAATATTTTCACCCCTGTTGGCTGCGTGGATAGTTTCAGCGGTTCCGATAGCAGCTATATCTCCGTCGCCCTGATAGGAAAACACTATTCTGTCAGGGAGAATACGTTTTAGCCCGGTAGCCAGCGCCGCGCCTCTTCCGTGAGGAGCCTCTCCCATATCTATGTCAAAGTAATCATAGGCCAGTACCGCGCAACCGGCCGGAGGAACACCGATTGTTTTTTCGCCTATGTCAAGTTCTTCAATAACTTCAGCCACCAATCGATGGATAATACTGTGCCCACATCCGGGACAGTAGTGAAACGGCGCCTCCTTCATATATTCTGGCCTTTTAAAGACAACCTTTTCCATCTGTTAATCCTCTTCCAGGTGCTGGCGGTAATAGAGGCTGCTTATCACCTTGGCTATTTCATCAGGGGTTGAAACAATCCCCCCCGGCCGTCCATAGAAGTGCACGTTGCTTCTTCCCTCCAGGGATAGTTTTACATCATCCAGCATCTGTCCTGTATTCATTTCAACGACGAGGAAATCCTTAACTGATCTGCTCATTTCCCTGATGACACGTTCAGGAAAAGGCCACAGGGTAACAGGTCTTAAAAGACCCACCCTAAGTCCCATCTCGCGCGCTCTTTTTATGCCGCCTTTGGCTATCCTTGCTGCAGTCCCGTAAGCGACAACCACAAGTTTGGCATCTTCAGTCATGTAAGTTTCCGCATCCGCGATTTCCCTGGAAATAATCTCGTATTTTCTTGCGAGCTTCCAGTTGTGTTCTTCCATCTCCACCGTGTTCAGGATCAAGGATTTTATTATTCTACTTGGTCTTCCATTTGCCCCGTTCAGTACCCATGGCTTGGGGGGCAGCTCAGTGAGATCGATGGGATCAGGAAAGATAACAGGTTCCATCATCTGGCTCATCATGCCGTCGGCCAGTATCATAACAGGTGTCCGGTATCTGTCCGCGTATTCAAAGGCTTTTCTTGTGAGATCCGCTATCTCCTGGCCGTAAGCTGGAGCCAGAACTATAGTACGATAATCTCCGTGTCCTCCGCCCCTTGTAGCCTGAAAGTAATCTCCCTGAGAAGGTGCTATATTGCCGAGACCTGGCCCACCACGCATGCTGTTTACAATTACCGCGGGAAGTTCCGATGCTGCCAGAAATGATATACCCTCCTGCTTGAGGCTTATACCCGGGCTGGATGAACTGGTCATTGCCCTCGCACCCGCCATGGATGCCCCGAGTACCATGTTTATAGCGGCGATTTCACTTTCGGCCTGAATGAAGGTGCCGTCATCCAGTTTGGCCATGGCGCTGGACATGAATTCCGGGAGTGCATTCTGCGGTGTTATGGGATAACCAGCATAAAAATTACATCCGGCGCGTATGGCTGCCTCACCGATTACCTCGCTTCCTTTCATTAACAGCTTTTTATCCACGATAGACCTCTATTGCGATATCAGGGCAGATAACCGCGCACATGGCACAGCCTGTACATTTGCGATTTTTGTCGGCATTTGTTTCTGTGAATTCGGCAGGATGATACCCCTTTTCGTTTAATTCAGTAGAAATGACAATAAGCTTGCTCGGACATACCGACATGCAGAGATAACATCCCTTGCACAGTTTACTGTCGATTACTATTCTGCCTTTTTTCGGGTTCATGGTCATAAGTTCCACTCAGATTAAATGCTATTGTGAATTTCCCGGCAACAGGGTGTAAAAAGTTGGACTTCCTTTCAAACGTAGCGTTGCAACATATTCTCACCATCTTGTTTTGTCAAGGCTTTTATTGGTACTTAGTTTTATTGGTACTGTCAGAAGCAATTAATATGTCCGGAGTTGTAGCACGTAAACTGTCCGGTTAAGATGAGTCATCGGGAGCTGACTCATGAGATGGACAGAGATACTATCTGATAAATCAGACGATGCTGAATATTTATTCGACGTGAATATGCGCCGGCTAAATCACCTGTCAGTTTTTCATAAGGAGGTGGAACTTTATATGGGTTTTTGCGCAGGATATTAATCAATGCTTCAGCTTTCTGTTTGAGGCCGGAAGCAGATAGTTTAGTTGCATCCCTCCTCAGGAATCAGTTGCAGGTTTGTTCAGGAATGGGTGGCAGGTTTGGGCAAGAATCTGCAAAGAATGTCGAAATTATCTATTGCCCCGCAGCGGTCGCAACCGTTTCATTTGTCCTGTTGTACTCCAGAATTTCGGCGAAACAGTTATCCGGTCCAAGAAGAGATTCGATGTTTGCGGGAGAAAAGGGACAGAAACGAAACAGACGATCCTCCATTTTTTTTGTTTTTTCATAGAGTATCTGAATATATTCCCTGCTCTTTGAGTCTGTTCCATATCTTTCGATTATGTAATCTTTTCGTTGTGAGAGGGTTGCCACTTTGTCGTGAACCACACGTTTATCCGCGTAATTAACCACATCCGCTTCTGTCGGACTGTCGGAGGCGAAGTATTCGCTCAGACGAACATGTTGTCCGACGATGTTTCCAACTTCGGGATAACCCAGGTTGATGAGCAACTCTTGTCCAGTCTGTGCGTGATTCTCATGGGTCTGGATGCTTCTCGTTTTGGTTATATCGTGCATCAATGCAGCAGCCTGGACAAGGTCCGGGTTGAGGTTTGTCTCAATGGACCTCGTGAGGAACATGGCTACGCGGCAGACCTGAAGTGAGTGGGCCACGATATGGTCCATCATTTCCATTTCATACATGATATGAAAACATTCGTGCCTGGTTGGTATCCGCATATATGCCCGTCCTTTGTGATGCACTTTGTAACAGAAAGATTAAAAAAATGCGAGGCAGATCTTCTGGTCACACTGACAGTAAGGGGGATGGTTTAAAAAAAGCCGTTTCCGAATGAAAGAGTTCCACGCTCGCCGGTGAGTCTTGTGTCTATGTGTGTGGGTGGAAATGTTGTGCCGTACATGCCGGCAGCGGTTGCCACGGAATCGCCCATTTCCAGGGCGTTCGCATCAAGATCATGGGCAATTAAGGAACATCCGAATTTTTCTTTAAAATATGGCGCCGAACCGATGTGATCTATGTGACAATGGGTTAGGATCAGCGTTGATATTCTGGCTGGGTCCCTGTCGAGGGCTTTTATATTTTTCACAAGTCGATGCGAAGTCCTGCCCGCTCCGGAATCAATCATAATCAACTCATCACTGCAATCGATAATAAAAGAGGTTGCGTCCTCCGGGTGTGATATGTCGGGTCCCCCTGTTATATATACGCAATCGGCAATTTTTCTCTCCTGTTTCATGATGATTCACCACTTCATTTCATGTAAAGGGTGTTATTTTGAATGTTAATAATGACTCAACATAAGATTGCTGGTTGATCCGGCATGGTTACTTTTTCAAAAGAAACCCGGGAAGTAGCTGCGCTTCCCGGGTAAGAATGTGCTCGCCGATCAGGATTTCGTCGGACTTGATTTAGCCGGCCTTACAGGGTTTAAGCTCGAATCGGAGGAGGTTTGATTCGTTCTTGAGTAATTAGTACAGCAAACTTCGTGTCAGAGATCGGGTGTCTGTCTAAGTGTCTGAAATATAGTTATCCTTTTTACAGGTACCATGATAATTGATTTTCTGGTTACCTGGAATGGTGGAACAAAATGTCGAAATAAACCGAAGTGCATGTGAAAATACCGTAAGAAAATAAAGATCAGAGTTTGCTGTACAGTTGAATGGTTAAGTCGTTTAGGAAATAAGGGAGTCAAATCAATACATTAGAATTTCAATTCAATCGAGTGTCTGAATTTCATGTAAAGGGTGTTATTTTGAATGTTAATAATGACTCAACTACTCAACTACATAACTACTTATCGATGTCTGAACTTCATGTTCGGGAGGCCTTCGGGCAAAAAACGACATAATTGTCGAGCCGGGGAAAACGGGGCCAATCCCTTGATAGAAATAACATCGGTCCTGGAACATGGGAGATATCAGTATCTGGGCAGTCTGAATTCCGACAGAAAAGGAAAGTATATGCTGTCGTAAGGGCGCACCCATTTTTTATTATTCTGAACAATTACAGAATCACATTCAATATTCCCCCGACTGCGAGGGACGATGTCAGCATTATGCCGGTCGATTTCATAAAGTCTTTCAAGCCCAGCTCTCTGAACAGTACCACGACGGTGGCAATACATGGAAAAGACATGGTCAGGACAACGCTGCCTACGACCATCTGTTTGGCCGTCATCGGGGATAATGCCAGCATTCCGAGAGCGGCATCCTTGCGGAGTAATCCTATAATAATCGCTGTAACCGACTCTTCTGGCAGGCCAAGTACACCCTTTATTACGGGAGCTGTGAAGTCGGCTATATAGTTGAATATTCCTGAGACAAAAAGTATGTTAATAACCAGCACCGCCGCCAATATTATCGGGACGGCCTCTATTAGAAAACCGCGTGTCCTTCCCCAGAGCTTCTGTATGATCGTGCCCCATGGAGGGATGCGGTATGGGGGAATTTCGATGAGGAGTTCGGGGCTGAATCCCTTTAACAGTCGATTAAGAATTATTCCCAGGATTATCCACACGAGAAGCAACGTCGCATAAACGATTGCCACATATTGTCCGCCATACTTTCCAACCAGACCGAAAATCATTGCCTGGGCGGAAGCGCAGGGTACCGCTATCGATATCAGCGTTGCGGCTATGAACCGCTCCCTTTTGCTTTCAAGTACTCGTGTTGCCATTACGGCCGGCACATTGCATCCAAACCCCAGCAGGGATGGTATAATCGCGAAGCCGTGCAACCCGACTTTATGCATTGCGGTGTCGAGAAGTACCGCGAGACGTGGCAGGTACCCGGTGTCTTCAAGGATACCGAGGATAACATAAAAGGATATGATATATGGGAGTACCATGGCAAGGGGCACATAAAGGCCGCTGCTCAACAGGCCAAAGGATTCAATGAAGTGGATTTCTCCGTCAAACAGTTTGCCTACTATGACATCATGCAACAAGCCGCTCTTCCCCATTAACGCGCTGAGTTTCATCAACGCTGGCAGCCACAGGAAATTGAATATGGGATCAAACAAATAGTTTATCAGGAATTCGCCTAAGAAGCGTATTACTATAAAAGAGCCTGACAGGACTGCCGCGGCCATAAATATACCCGATACAGGCTTTACGCTTGCGTCCTCGAGACGTTCAAACCATCGGTGATGCCTGTGTGATCTCTGCTGTACCTGATTTGTTATATACCCTACGAAGGACCAGCGTTCATCGCGGTTTCTCACCGTAGAAGATGGTGATACGGCTTTGGAAATACCTGTTACAAGATCCTTTATTCCCTGACCGGTCAGACCTGATGTGGGGATAACAGGTATTCCGAGGATTTCGTTGAGTTTTTCAAGGTTGATGCTTATCCCGCGATGTTTTGTGTCGTCCCACATATTCAGGGCGATTATCATGGGGATTTCCTTTTCCATTAACTGTAGTGTCAGGTAGAGATTTCTTTCGAGGTTTGTCGAGTCAACGACATTAATTACAATATCGCCCGTCTTGAGCATTTCAGAGGCAATTCTTTCGGCTTCACATGTGGGCTCAAGGGTATATGTTCCGGGCACATCAATGATCTCAACCTGCCTGCCGTCTATTTTCATGAAACCGCTTGTATAGTTGACAGTAGTCCCGGGATAATTGGATGAGATAACGCGTACCCCCGTGAGCCGGGAAAAGACGACACTTTTGCCGACATTCGGATTGCCCATAAGCAGGATTTTCATCATGTCTGCTTGTCCACCTCAATAAATATCTTTCCGGCCATGCCGAAACCTATAGCCACTTTTGTTGTGTCTATCCGGATAGTGACGGGTCCATGTAACAACATTGAACTTACTTTTGATATCTTTTTGCCCGTTCTGATTCCAAGAGAGTTAAGACGGTTAATCAATCCCTGTCCGCCCCTGATTTCATGTACGATGCCGCTCTCTTCTGTGTTCATATCATTCAGAGATTTAATCACTATATACAGTTTTCCTTCCTTGAAACAATCAGAGGACAGGCAACTTCAAGCCCCATAACTCAAAGGATCCTGTCCCCATATTCTGACATGCTACCACATCTACACGACTATATGTAAGTGGTGGTACAAAAATGTTTGTTTGTAATGATTGTTCGAATCAGGCCGGTGTTTGGCTAAGCTGGCATAACATTTTTTGCCTGTAAACCGCGGTTGGTTTCCTCCACATCAAAGATAACTTCGTCACCTTCGACAATTGTCTTGAAACCGTCCATGTTAATCGAAGAATAATGCACGAATAAATCCTGACCATCTTCCTGTTGAATAAAACCGAACCCTTTCTTCTCATTAAACCATTTTACGATTCCCTTTGCCAAGATCACAATCCTCCTTCTTAAAAGTAATTGTCGCCCCCACCCCAAACACACGAATTCATATATTGTGTTATGTTGCTCGTCAAGAAAAAAGTGCCTTAATTTTTTCTAAAATTGCGTAATTCCTGTTCTTTTAATATCCACAAGGTCGACAGGGTAATAAACAGGTTTTGTGACTTGCCTTTTTATCGATCGTATTATAAACCTGACACAATTATGCAATGGCCGTACCGCAAATTCTTGTACTTGCTGGAGGAATACAAAGACAGAAATGAAATATGAGGGAATGGTAATAAGACCACCAAGCGAGGCAGGGAGTCTCCTGTTGCAGGTGACTGTAGGGTGTTCGCATAATAAGTGTACATTTTGCCCGACGTATAAAGGGGAAAGGTTTCGAATCAAGACCTTTGACGAGATTGAGGAGGATATTTTAGAGGCATCCGGATATGGTTATATTGACAGGATATTTCTTTGTGATGGTGATGTCCTGATTATGCCCATGAGAAAGCTGGCGCCGGTTCTCGAATCCATCAACAGTAATATAAAGGGTGTAAATAGGATCGGACTCTACGCGAACGCGAAGAGCATTCTCCGCAAGACACCTGAAGAACTCCTGGAATTGAGAAATCTCGGTGTAAAAATAGCCTATCTTGGTGTGGAGACAGGAAACGACGAGATCCTCGAAACAATCCAAAAGGGGGCAAATGCTCGACAGATGGTGGAAGCGGGACAGAAGATAAAAGCGGCGGGTATAAAGCTTTCGGTCACTGTGCTCCTCGGAATCGGAGGAAAGACCAAAAGCATGGACCATGCCCTCGATACAGCGAGGGTGTTGACAGAAATCGACCCCGATTATGTTGGGGCGCTTACTGTCATGGTGGTCCCGGGAACTACCCTTTATGAAGAACAGATGTCTGGAAAGTTCGAACTGCCTGACAAATTTGGATTTCTTGAAGAGCTTGGGATTATGGTAGCGAATTCTGATTTTACAGAATGTTTTTTTACCTCTAATCACGCCTCAAACTACCTGCCGATACGTGCAAGAATGCCGCAGGAAAAAAATGAAACAACTGAATTGATACAAAGTGTTATCGAGTCTTCAAATAAAAAGATGCTCAGACCCGAATATATGAGGGGACTGTAGGGAGTGTATTTTTGTTGCCTCTCAATGAGATGTTTGCAATAATCACAGGCATCTCAGAATCCATCGCAGATGACTTTCGTGACACGGTAATGTGTCATGTACGATTCAATCTAAGTGAGCCCTTTTACAGGGCCTTTCGGGTGTCAATCAGACAGGGGGATGAATCATTTTACCGGAAAAAATCAAAAGGTGGATCTGCACACTCTTTCCGTGGGCAGTTGGAACAAAAAGTCTCACTTTACTCGAAGAGAGAATACAATCCATTGTCAGTGCGGGCGAGAAAAACGGGCTAATTGACAGGCAGTCTGGTGAGATGATTCAGAGTATTCTTGAGTTGCGTGAGACTGTTGCCCGGGAAGTAATGGTGCCGAGAACGGAAATAGTTGCCATTAATGACAATTCCACAATAGAAGACATACTGGCGCTGATCCTGAAACACGGACATACCCGGATGCCCTTTTACAATGATAATATTGATAATATTGTTGGAATATTGAATGTGAAAGATCTCCTGAGGTTCTGGTTTGAACCATTCCAGAGGGATGATATTATCTCTATCCTTAGAAAGACCTATTACATTCCTGAGACCAAGAATACCCATCTCCTGCTGCACGAACTCAAAGAAAAAAAGTCGCATATGGCCATAGTAATTGATGAGTATGGTGGAACCTCCGGCCTCGTAACGTTAGAGGACCTGATAGAGGAGATAGTCGGCGAGATTCACGATGAACACGATATTGATGAAAATCCCTTCACAATACTCCCCGATGGTGAGATTCTTGTGGACAGCAGGGTCGAGATCGAAGAGTTTGAAGAGTATTTCGGCATGGAAGTTCCCGAAGGGCAGTTTGAAACACTTGGAGGATTTATCTTCTATCTTATCAAGAAGATCCCGGTTGTCGGTGAAACCATTACATACGAAAACCTTGAGATTGCAATAGAAGTAGCCGATGAAAGAAGTATTAAGAAGGTAAGGATAAAACGAACCGGAGAAACGACTTCACAGGCCGGCAACAAGAAAGAAAAGACACGCGAACACAATGAATAAAAAGACCCTGTTGCTCTCTCTGATTTCCGGCCTTCTTATCGTTCTGTCTTTTCCTAAAGCGGATATAGGCCTTCTTGCCTGGATCGCCCTTGTACCGCTCCTGCTTGCCATAGAGAATACAGACCTTCCGGGTGCATTCCTGACTGGATTAGTAACTGGCCTTGTGTATAATACAGGTCTGATATACTGGGTTGTGTTTGTTGTTGTACACTATGGCTATCTCCCTTTCTATACCGGTGTTTCGGTCATGCTTCTACTGGCCGCCTACCTGAGCCTGTATCCGGCGCTGTTCTGTGTCGGGGTTGTATATTTCAGAAGGATGGGGTTCAGTGCGGTAATAATTGCCCCGTTACTCTGGACCTCACTTGAGTATTTGAAGGCCCATCTTTTTACCGGATTTCCATGGGAAAACCTTGCCTATTCGCAACATGAATACCTTTCCATGATACAGGTTGCCGATATTACAGGAATCTACGGCATCACTTTTCTGATAGTACTGTTGAACTGTATTGTTTATGACTGTATCAGTGTCCTGCTTTTCTCCTCCGGCGGCAAAAAAAAACAACTTATGACCGAGATTGGTATCGGATTAGCTCTCCTGTTACTTGTCACCGGTTACGGTATATACCGTATAGACAACCTGAAGGATGCCACAAAACAGCTTGATTCCGTGGATGTCCTGCTTGTTCAGGGAAATATTGACCAGTCGATTAAATGGAGTCCGGAATTCAAGACAGAAACTTTGAATATTTACAGAGATATTACCACCCATGAATCGAAACGCGGCGTGTCGTTGACCGTGTGGCCTGAAACAGCAGTTCCATTCTTTTTTCAAAATTATGATGACAGATCAAGGAGCATAATAGATACAGCAAGAGAAACAAAATCCTGGCTGCTGTTCGGATCTCCGGGCTACGAGAGGGAAGTTGGAAAATCCTCCTATTACAACAGCGCCTACCTGATATCTCCGGAAGGTGTCACCTCCGGAAGATATGATAAGGTCCACCTCGTGCCATTTGGCGAATATGTACCACTGCAGGATATACTCTTCTTTGTCGATAAACTGGTGGAAGGCGCCGGAAATTTTACGCCCGGCAGGCAAATTGCGCCACTTTCGATGAGTGACAGAAAGTTGGGTGTGCTTATATGTTATGAGGGGATATTCCCTGAAATCAGTCGAGAATATCGTCTTAAAGGAGCGGAGCTTCTTGTCAATATTACCAATGACGCGTGGTATGGAGATACATCCGCCCCGTATCAGCATCTGACTATGGCGGCCTTCAGGGCTGTAGAAAATCGCATTTATCTGATAAGGGCTGCAAATACCGGGATAAGCGCCATAGTGGACCCAACCGGGCGAATTGTATCCAGAACGGATCTGTTTAAAAGAACATCCTTGAGTGGCACGGTATCATTTACCAGCCATGATACCTTTTACACAAGATATGGTGACCTATTTGCTTGTTCTTGTGTCGTGTTTCTGTTAATGGCCTTACTAATTTCATTCAGGAGGAAGAATAGATGATTGCAGATATTTCCGAACAGTTAAAGGATCTGAAGAAGAGGATAGACAATCTCAGAGGTTGTCTTTGACATAGAAGCCAATGAAGAAAAGATTGATAAACTGGATAAACAAATCCTCAGAGAGGGCTTCTGGAATGATCAGGATACTGCCAGGAATATATTGAAGGAAAAAAGCAGTGCGGAAGGCACGGTCCGTGGTTGGAGGAAATTGAATAATTCCCTTCAGGACATGCAGATACTCTTTGAAATGGCAAGTAATGAACACGACGAAAGTGTTCTCCATGATATAGAAAAGGATATTACTGATCTTGAATCGCTGGTCAGTGCAGATGAATTCAGGATGATGCTGGGCAATGAGGAAGATCCCGGCAACGCTATCATGACGATTCATGCCGGAGCCGGTGGCACGGAAGCGCAGGACTGGGCGCAGATGCTCTTGCGGATGTACTTGAGATGGTGTGAGAGAAAGGGTTTTGAAACAAAGATTGTTGATCTCCAGCCTGGTGATGAGGCAGGTATTAAAAGCACAACCCTGACAGTGGATGGAGAATACGCCTATGGATATGCCAAGGCGGAAGTAGGAATACACAGACTTGTGCGTATATCGCCCTTTGATGCCGGCGGGAGGAGGCACACTTCATTCGCGTCGGTTTTTGTATATCCGGAGGCATCTGGTGATATAGATGTTGAGATTAATGATAATGACTTACGGGTTGATACCTACAGATCCAGTGGAGCCGGGGGACAGCATGTAAACAAGACAGATTCCGCAGTAAGGATCACACATATAGCTACGGGAATAGTTGTTCAATGCCAGAATGAGAGGTCTCAGCACAAGAACAGGGCCATGGCCTTGAAGGTATTGAAGTCAAGGCTCTACGAAATGAGGCTTTGTGAAAAGGCCGAAGAGTTGGACGAGGTCAATAAGACGAAAAAGAAGATAGCCTGGGGAAGTCAGATACGTTCCTATATTCTTCACCCCTATAAGCTGATAAAGGACCACAGGACAAATATGGAAGTTGGCAATGTGGAAAAAGTGTTGGATGGTGATATAGACGGTTTTATTGAGGCGTATCTGATAAGTTGATGAATGAGAGATAACTGATCCCGGTGAGTTATCTTTAATGAAGCCGAAGTAAAGACGCTGTCTGCAGTTGATAAAAAAGGGTCCGGGCGTATGTGCTCGCTGTTTAATTTAATGCACTTTCTACGGGAGTTTGAATTTATGTTTGCATTCAAGAGACTGTCAATAACAGTTTTTCTGGTCGTATTCCTGTCCTCATGTATTCTGCCGCCTGGTTTCATCCGTTCATCCTCCCCCGGTTCGGATAAATCAGAAATTCCTGTGGAACAAATACCAGAATCTCATTCGGTATTTCAGGAGAATGACGAAGACGGTATCATTGAAGGAAACCTTTCAGATGAACCTGCTTTTGACTCATCTGAAGTGGTTAATTCCTCTGAGCAGTCACTATCGAGTGGAAAACCTCTCAATCAGAACAATAAGCAGGTGATTATGGATGAGGCCCTCGATTTTCTGGCCCAGTCCCAACTTCTCTGGGAAGAAGGGGAGATCGACAAGGCACTGACTATCCTTGACGAGGCATATTCTCTTCTGCTGGATGTAAATGGTGACCCGGAGATTACCTGGCAAAAAGATGACCTGCGCATGATGATAGCAAAGAAGATTGTGGAGATATACGCATCAAGAAGCAATGTCGCTGCGGGTTACCAGAGCGAGATACCGCTTGTTATGAATGACGATATAGCCAAGGCGATAAAACGTTTTCAGCGCGGTGAACGTAAATTCTTTATTTCTTCATATATGCGCTCCGGCAGGTACCGCCCGATGATATTAAAACAGTTGAAGGACGCGGGACTGCCTGAAGAACTTTCATGGCTCCCGCTTGTTGAAAGCGGCTTTAAGATAAGAGCTCTTTCATCGGCGCGTGCCCTTGGTCTCTGGCAGATAATACCTTCGACCGGGTATATGTACGGGCTGAAGCGAGATCACTGGATTGATGAACGTATGGATCCGGAAAAATCCACCAGAGCGGCCATTGCCTATCTGAAGGAACTCCATGGGATATTCGGTGACTGGCTGACGGTACTGGCGGCGTACAATTGTGGAGAGGGGAGGGTGCTCAAGACCATATCAAGGCAGAAAATGAATTATCTTGACAACTTCTGGGATCTCTATCGCCAGCTTCCACGGGAGACATCTAACTATGTTCCACGATTTCTCGCGACGATAGAAATTATAAAAGATCCTGAGAAATACGGGATCGACTTGAAACGGGAGCATGATATACCCGTTCCCTTTGCTACGGTTAAGACGGGAAAAAGTGTCAGGCTCAAGGATGTGGCAAAGAGTCTTAGTATTGAGCAGAAAACGTTGAATCTTTTAAACTCGGAACTCAGATATAAAACAACCCCTAAGACTTACGATCTGAAGATACCAGCAGGTATGGAAGAAAAATTTGCCCTGATTATCGACAAGGTCGCGAAGGCGAAGAGGCCCGGAGGTCCACGGTATATACGCTATAAGATTAAGAGAGGCGATACCCTGTCAGTTCTGGCTCGGAGATACAAAAGTTCGGTAAATGGTATCATGGCGGCCAATCGCCTTTCCGGCAAACACCGCATCAGAGCGGGCAGGTGGCTGAAGATACCTTCTCGCGGGTATGTCTATACTAAAAAGGTGCGGAAGTCCGCGCTTAAAGCGGGTGACGTGGCGGCTTACAGGGTAAAGAAGGGTGATTCTCTATGGCTCATTGCAAGGCGGTTTGGTACAACCGTCTCAGAGATAAAAAGGTTAAACGGTCTGCGGCGAAATAATCTCAGCATAGGCCAGGTAATCAGGATAAGAAGCAGCTCCGCGGGAAAGAATGCAATATCGACAAAGACCAGCGTCGTAAAAAAAGGCGATACCCTTTCTGAAATAGCGTTAAGAAACGGGGTTGCTCTCGACAAACTCCTTAAACTGAACAACTTCAACATAAATACCGCCATTTACCCCGGACAGATGGTGGTAGTAAGGTAGGGCTGTGATTCCGAGGCAGGGGATCATGAACCGGCGGACCCTTATTCTATGTGATATTTCTTCAGAGCAAAAAAGATTTCTTTTTCTTTTTTTTGCATTCTTTCAGCCTCCTCGGATATTTCATGATCATATCCCTGCAGGTGCAGAATGCCGTGGATCATCAGGTAATCGATCTCATCTTCAAGGGAAAGGCCTCCGGTCTTCGCGTCCCTTAAGGCTGTTTCAGTGGATATAATAATGTCTCCGAGCATATAGGGATTAACGTCTCCGAATTCTCCCTCGTTCATGGAGAATGCTATCACGTTCGTGGGATAATCCCTGCCGAGGTATTGTCTGTTTATTTCTGTTATGCCTTCATCATCCAGCAGAGTCAGGCTGATTTCGCTGTCTTCATTCTCAATAACACTCAGAATTATACTTAACGAATGTTCAGTTCGCGGAAGGTCTATTTCTACCTTTGTTTGCCTGTTGTTTGCAAGAATCTTCATTGATTGTTATCTTGAAGGTTGTTGATACTCTATCCGGCGATGGAATATACCGGTAAGGATCCTCGTAAATGTCTCGTTAATCTTTTTCAGTTCGCGGAAGGTGAGGTCTGATTCATCGAGTTGTCCTTCTTCCATCGCATATTTTATCCTGTCGTCAACGAGATTCTTTATCCTTGCGGGTGTTGGATTGGTCAGGGTCCTTGACGAGGCCTCCACGATATCTGCGAGAAGGACAAGGCCAGCCTCTTTATTCTGAGGCCTTGGGCCTGAATATCGAAAATCATTTTCCTGGACTGACTGACCGGAATCTTTGCTGTCCTCTTTAGCTTTGTCATAGAAATAGCGTACAAGCCCCGTCCCGTGGTGCTGTTTAATAATATCCGCTATTGGCTTTCCCAGATTATGCTCATTCGCGAGTTCACATCCATCCTTGACATGCGAAATAATGACGAGGCTACTCATTTGGGGGGAAAGGTTATCATGTCTGTTTTTCCAGCCAGACTGATTTTCTATAAAATACTGTGGCTTTCTCATCTTTCCGATATCATGATAATAGGCGCTTACCTTTGCCAGCATAGAGTTTGCACCGATTTCTTCCGCTGCCGCCTCCGCGAGAGATGCCACGATTACACTGTGGTGATATGTCCCTGGCGCCACCATGAGCAATTCCTGGAATATCGGTTGATTCAGGTTGGCCAGTTCGAGGAGTTTGATGTCTGTTGTATAGCCAAACAGGGATTCAAATAGAGGGACAAGACCTGAGACCATAAACCCTGATAAAATACCCCCTGTGAGACCCATTGCCAGTTTTAAGGGTGTCTCAATTATAAAGAGGTTGCCGGAGAGAAGAGAGAGACAGACTATAGTTCCCGTGTTGACTATACCAACAAGCAGCCCGGTTTTGAAAAATGCCGAACGTCGCTCGCAATGGATAATACAGTGCGCCGCAACTGCGCTTCCAACGAGAGAAAGCAGAAATATTGAAGACTTGTTTTCAAACAGAAAAGCTATCACGAGGGAAGAAAAGACTGAAAATATCAAACCTTCGTTTCTGCCGATAAGGATTGCAACGAGCATAGTGCCGATGGTGAAAGGTATGGCGTAAACAAAGATGGATGCCGGGGCAAGCTTGGACGTGATATCTATGGAGTCGCATATGAATATGCCCGCTTTTACGATGATTACCTGAAGTATAATCGCAATGCTCATGAAGATAACATCGGTGACTACAGTTTTTCCCAAGCGGAATCGTAAGCTGGCCATACGGTAAAAAATGACTGACAGAAGCACAATTGTAAGAAATATTCCTGAAAATATGGAGATATTTATAAACTTGTTTCCCTCTTGGCCTTTATAAAATGCGTCCAGCTTATCGAGATCATCTGGTGTGATTTTCTCGCCTTCCCGAATAATCATTTCGTTTTTTTGAAGTTTGTACAGTGCTGGTTTTACATTATCGAAGACGAATTGTTTGCTTTTCTCTGTCGCGTTTTTCGCAAATGTGAGATTAGGTATCACGGCCTTTTGGGCAAGCGATATTACAATTCTATTCGGTCTTTTGGGCTTGAAGATTGTCTTTGCTTTGTTACGCAGGATGGTGTTCATTTTTCCTGCGTCCAGTATCGACGACAGTTCATCCAGTCCCCGTTCCTCCTGATTATCGATGTCACGTATTATGATGCCTTTAACATTATGGAGACTCAAAATGTCCCAGCTGCTTATCAGGCTGTCTTCATAGGAGGAATAAACAAGCTTTGCAATGTCGCTATATAAATCAAGGGGGAACCCTTTCTTGCTAAGTGTTTTAAACTCATAGGCTGTAAGGTTTATTCCAGAAATATCTTCGAATTCCTTTTTTAGATTTGCGGCAGTTTTTTTCCTGTCAGGCAATTTAGATTTTTCCTCTGCATTTTCTCTCATGTATAGGAATGCCTTTGACATGGCCGCATCGATCTTTGCTGGTATGTTGCTGTCATAATCATAGATGGGCCTTGTGTTTTCGATGGCCTCCGCCCTTTTCAGTTCTGTGGCCGCCTTGTCTACCACGAGGAAGTCACGATCAGCCTGTATATCCTGCGAAATAATCGATCCCACTTTGTATTCGGGTGGAGCCATATTAAGAATTTGTGGATAAAGCATGATGGCAAGAATCAGGCTCATGGAAAATGCAATGGCGGACTTCCATGAATAGATCTCGGCGGCAAACCAGTCCACACCTTTGATTCCTGATGCTCCGTTATTTCGTATTCGTGTAAGGGGGGTAGTTTTTAAGGTCATAGATTTGTTGTTGTGCCGATTACTCAATGCCTGCTGTCGATTTATTTCTGTCGATATGGTTATATGCCCGTATTATATCCGGGACGAGACGGTGTCTTACCACATCTATCTCAGAAAAGTAAACAAAACGGATGCCCTTCACCTTTTTCAGAATACTCTCCGCTTCTACGAGACCGGAGATCTTACCGGATGGAAGGTCGGTCTGGGTCACGTCACCGGTTATGACGGTCTTCGACCCTAAACCGAGTCTCGTTAGAAACATTTTCATCTGTTCCGAGGAGGTATTCTGGGCCTCATCAAGGATTACAAAGGAATCATTCAATGTCCTTCCCCTCATGAACGCCAGCGGAGCAACCTCGATTGTTCCCTTGCTTATCAATGCAGACGCCCTTTCGAAATTCATCATATCGTAGAGGGCATCATACACGGGTCTCAAGTAGGGATTAACCTTTTCAGATAAATCGCCAGGGAGGAATCCAAGCTTTTCCCCGGCCTCAACAGCGGGTCGCGTGAGTATTATCCGGTTTACACTTTTTTCGAGCAGTGCCCCAACAGCCATGGCCATGGCAAGATAGGTCTTGCCGGTTCCAGCAGGGCCTATACCGAAAACCATGTCGTATGTTCTGATAGAATCTATATACGATTTCTGCGCCATACTTTTTGGAGTGATTACCTTCTTTTTTGACGACACAAAGACGGTGTCAAGAAAGACGGACTCAAGATTAGCGGAGCTGTTTGTTGAAAGTATCCTGTGTGCATAATCTATGTCGGTGGGATAGACAGGGTAGCCTTTTTCAATGATGCTATATAATTGAGACAAAAGATTCTTTACGAGATCGCAGGCAAGCTTGTCTCCCGATATGAAAACTGTGCTTCCCCTGGAGTTTAGCGTCACTCCTCCAAGCTTTTCGACAACCTTTCGGTTCCTGTCATATTCTCCCAGAAGTATCTTCAGATTGTCGTTGTCCGGGAAGGTTATCTCTCTGGCAGAAACGTTTTGATGGGTTTTTGCTTCCAAATAATGTGCAACCTGTCTGCGTGATGGCTTAATCCTATCACACCTTAAACACATATCCAACAGGTATTGTCTGATACAGGAGACGGGGATACATAGGCAGATACTCACTGTCAATGCCAATTGACATTACCCGAAACAGAATGCAGACGGGGTAATTCAAATTGACAAAACAGGAAGTACCTGATAGATATCTCGCATAGATTAGTAGATTTACAGAGTAAATCTGACCTGAAAAAATGTCGCAGGGACATTAGCTGTCAGAACTTTGATGTCCCGTGTCGCATGAACGGGGGAATGCGTGAGTCTTCAACTCAATATTGAGTCAGCTTTTCATTGGAGATAAATTCTGTATTACTGAAAGGAGGTATTGACCAAATGTTCAAAAGTAAGGGGGTATTGTTCCTGTCCTTTTTTTCCATTATGCTTTTTATTATCACTTTGACCATTGCATCTGCAGACGTGGTGATATTCCTCAAGAATGGCGAGGTTGTCGAGGTTCCTGTAAATAAGGAGGACATCATCGGGATTTCATTCGAGGGGAGTGGAGGAACTGGTGCCAGTGTTGCCTGGGATTTTGAAACTGGAACTCTGGCAGGATGGGAAAGTAAGGGGTCGTCTTTTGATAATCAGCCTACATACGGAGACAACCCGACGGCACGTAATCGAGGACAAGCCTCTGGGCATGAGGGAAACTACTGGATCGGCACATTTGAAAACCGCCTCAAGGCCGAAGACAATGCGGGAGCAGTCCAAGGTGATGGCCCGAAGGGAGTGCTCACGTCTGAATCTTTTGTCATCGAGAAACGCTCCATCACATTTCTCATAGGGGGAGGGTGTGATATGAACGCGGTACGGGCTGAACTTTTAATCAATGGAGCGGCTGTTCTCAAGACCACGGGAAAATGTACGGAAACGATGGAACGTCAGACATGGGATGTTTCTCCATACATAGGTCAAACCGCCCGGATAAGGCTCATCGACGCATCCAGTGGCGGGTGGGGTCATATAAACTTTGATGATGTGAGATTCAAATAAGTCCGACGTGTTATGCCCGTGAGAGATTAACGGAAGGAGGCATCACGAATGCATGTAGTGAGTATTGAGAAGCTTGGAGAAAAGATATATGGCTGCCTCGATGACGGTGTCAACTATTGTACTTTTTCCATTGAGCCTGATGGCGTAATTGAATATGAACAGAGTTATTATAAGAGTGAATACAACGACTATGATAGCTTTGTGCTTTCCTACGCAGAGACAGATCCCGGCACGTGTTTTCTTGAACATCCGGTGGAAATAGGTAGCAGTGACATGAAAAGCCTGACTTATGAAATTGTGCTGGGTGTATGGAAGGATATCTGGGAAGGTTAGGGTGTTTAATTTAAGTACTTTGCCGCAAGCGAAAGTAGTCTGAAAGTATCTCACCGTGATCAAACACAATGGGATTCGGAAGGGTATCTTCAGTAAAAAACCCGATTTCGGCGGCATCATCCGCGGCCATGGGGATACCCCTTCCAGTAGCAATAAACACGGTGGTTATGGTGTGCTGGCGCGGGTCCCTGTCGGGTCTCGAGTATGTTCGCATCTGACATTTAATGATCACATCAAGGGAAGTTTCTTCCCTTGCTTCCCTGACGGCGGCGTCCTCCAGCGATTCTCCATAATCGACAAAACCTCCCGGGATCGCCCAGCCTGTTGGTTCATTTTTTCTCATTATTAATGCGATTCCCTTTCCCTCGACCTCGATAATGATATCAACCGTTGGCGTTGGGTTACGGAAGGACTCCAACTCCGCACCGCACTTCCAGCAAATATTCTTTGATTTTATACCCATTGAGATACAAGCCCATCTATAGTTTCTGAGCGACTGCTCACATAGTCACTCTGATGTTACGTTTCAAATGAAGAGCAGAATTGCCGTCTGGCAAAGGAACTGGGTTCTCCCCTATCAGATACAGCTCCAAAATGCACCGTATTTTTCTTTTTTTCTAAGACAGTCTTGTCGGGCAGCCTGTTCATCTTTTTAGCTATATTGTAGATTGACATCATTTCAAGGACGGATTTTCTTGACATGGGTAGGTTATTTATTTACTGTCCATGCAAAATTGGATATTCGGGGAGGGGGGGGGAGATGATAGGTGTACTGATTATAACTCACGGCAATCTCGGGTATGAGATGATAAAGGTTGCCGAGATGATAAAAGGTGATATGCAAGGGATTACCCCGGTTTCGCTCGACGCGACAAAGGGTGTGGATGATATCAAGAAGGAGATTACCTCGGCGATAAAAAAAGCTGATTCGGGGAAAGGTGTGCTTATTATGACGGATCTGTTTGGTGGTACGCCTTCAAATATCTCGTTATCATTCCTGAAAAAGGGAAAGGTAGAGGTTGTTACCGGTGTGAATCTTCCAATGCTGCTCAAGATATCAGATATCAGAGAGGAAAATAAGCTTGCTGAATTTGCCGATCTCGTGAAAGTTTATGGTAGAAAGAACATCTATCTCGCCAGCGAGATATTAAACCGTAAAGCCGATGATTGATCCTCGTGACTCTCCCACAGTTAGTTTCTCCCCCCTGATAAGAATTGACAACAGGCTTGTACATGGTCAGATACTCGAGGCGTGGATCCCCTTTATCAGTGCCTCGCACATAGTTGTGGTGAATGACGATGTCGCGGACGACCCGTTCAGGGAATCGATCATTAAGATGGCGGTGCCCCGGGAAATCGAAATACGTATCTATAACATTGAGGAGTTCGCCAGAAACATCACCTGCGAGAACTACACAGAAAAGGGGATCGTTTTGTTTTGCAGTATCGGCGATCTGATGCTGGCATACAGGTTTGGTTTCAGATTCAGCAGCTTGAATATAGGCAATGTTTATAATGATGACTATGTGTGTCAGCCGACAACTTCAGTATCTTTGAGTGAAAATAATATGCAGGATCTGATGTTGCTTTCTGAATCAGGTGTCATGATTGAGATTAGATGTGTTCCGAGGGACAAGCCTGTTGATTTCCTTGATGTGGTAAGGCAGTTAGATAATTCCTCACACAGCCAGGATATATGATATGTGGTTGAATTTCCTTGAAGTGGCCCTTCTGGGTGGAGTTATATGTCTGGACAGAGTGGCTTTGCAGGTCATGATATCTCGGCCCCTTGTTGCTGGCACTGTCATAGGGCTTGCGCTTTTGGAACCATTCACGGGACTGATAGTAGGGGCATTCATAGAGTTGTTGTGGATCGACAGATCGCCGGTTGGGTTGTATATACCACCCAACGATACAATCGCCGCCGTACTGGCAACGGCAGGGGCAATACTTGCTGGAAGAGATATGGTCTCTCATCCACGCGAAATGATCGCCCTGGCGATCATTTTGTTTCTCCCTTTCGGTTTCCTTGCTCAACGGGTTGATACATGGATAATAAAATCAAACGTCAGAATTTCCGAAAGGGTTGTTGAGTATGCCCGGCTGGGCGATATCAAACGGCTTGCAAGGACGCATATGAATGGCCTTGTGAAAACATTTGTGGGTGCATTTTTTGTTATTCTTGTATGTCTTGCGCCGGGTGTAGCGATTCTTAATTGGGCATTTCCCATCCTTCCTGAAAGAGTTCTCAAGGTCCTTTTGTATGCCTACTTCTTTATTCCCATCCTCGGTATCGCAGTAGCCTTGAGCACCATTAAACTGCGTGGCGCTGTCCCGGTATTCGCAGGACTTTTCCTTCTGGCCACTCTGATTTTGAAGATCTTTTAGACGGGAGATGCCGGCATGGCGATTATGCCTGTAAATTTTGAAACGCGCGATATGACTGCTGACGATATGGTTGATGTCCTGTCGATTGAATCTGTTTCCTTTCCCACACCATGGTCAGAAGGCATGTTTCGGGAGGAGATGCAACACCCCTTCTGTCATGATCTTGTGGCCCATGTAGCGGATCATATTGTCGGTTATATATGTTTTGCGATAGTCTCCGATGAGGTTCATCTCAGAAATCTCGCTGTCCTTGAAGACTGGAAGAGGCAAGGGGTGGCCTCAACTCTCCTGTCGGGGATGATAGCAATAGTCTCCGGCACAGGCGCCCGATACGGCACTCTCGAGGTAAGAAAATCGAATATGGGTGCATTAGAGTTATACAATAAATTCGGTTTTGTGATAAAAGGAATAAGACCTTCATATTACTCAGATACACGCGAAGACGCACTTATTATGTGGGCGGATTTTCAGATGATAAAACCATGAAATCATATATCTCCGCGACAGTTTTTTCTCAGAGGGAAACAGCCAGAGGGCATTTTCTGATGGCCTTAAAGACGTCCGCATCTTTCAGAGAATCTCTTCCAGGTCAGTTCATCATGGTGAGAACGGATACCAACGACGGCCTGTTTCTTCCCAGACCTTTCAGTATCTATTCCGTGTATTCCCGCGGTGGCGATACTTTTGTTGAGATACTTTACAAGGTTGTGGGGAAGGGGACAGAGGTCTTTTCCGGTTTTACTCAGAACGATGTCCTGAACATACTCGGGCCCCTTGGAGGAGGATTTGACGTCCCGTCGGCATGCAAAAAAATATTTCTGATAGCCGGTGGTGTCGGTATAGCCCCCCTTTCGTTTCTGGCCCAGCGCTGCAGGAAAGAGATTCATGGTGCGGAAATTACCTGCTACATGGGAGCGGCAAGTTCGGAAGCGCTTTTGGGGGTGGACAGAATTGAGGAGAGTTGCTCTGTGGTGAAAATAAGCACGGATGATGGAAGCAGGGGGTATTCCGGTCCGGTAACAGAGCTCTTCAGGTGCGATATGGACCTCTACGTGGATGATACCGTACATATATATTCATGCGGTCCGAATCCAATGCTCAGAAGCCTGCACGAATTATTGAAGGGTCGTCAGATTGCCTGCGAGGTTTCTCTTGAAGAGCGTATGGCATGCGGCATAGGGGCCTGTCTCGGGTGTGTTGTGAAAACAAAATCCGGGGGGGTGAGCGACGGTCCGGCAAGAGTCTGTAAGGAAGGGCCGGTGTTTGATATCAACAGTGTAGATTTTGGTGACGACAGCGGATAGTGACATGAAATTAAAAATGGGTGTTGATATAGGAGGCCTGGCGCTGAAAAACCCGGTCATGACCGCATCGGGCACATTCGGTTATGGTGAGGAATATGCCGATTATCTTGACCTTAATCGTCTCGGTGCCATCGTTGTCAAGGGATTGTCCCTAAATCCGAGAGAGGGAAATTTGTCGCCGAGGACCATGGAAACAGCCTCCGGAATGCTCAACGCCGTCGGCCTTCAGAACGTGGGTGTAAGGGCCTTTATTGACGACAAACTGCCCTGGCTCAGCAGGGTCGATTCCGCAGTAATTGTAAATATATTCGGAGAGAGTCTTGAGGATTACGTGAAGGTTGCGGAGATTCTCAGCAATGCCGAGGGGGTGGCCGCGGTTGAAGTAAACATATCCTGTCCCAATGTCAAGAGGGGAGGGATCGCATTCGGTTCCGACCCGGTAGTCGCCGGGGAGGTGACACGGGCGGTGAAGGATGTCTCGCGGATTCCCGTCATCGTGAAGCTGACTCCGAACGTGACGGACATAACTGAAATCGCCAGAAGTGTTGAATCCGCCGGGGCTGACGCCATTTCTCTCATCAACACGATTACTGGAATGTCGGTGGATATCGAAAAGAGAATGCCGCACCTGGAAAACATCACCGGCGGCCTGTCCGGACCGGCAATAAAACCGGTCGCACTCAGGATGGTGTGGGAAGTTGTGAACGCGGTTTCCATCCCGACTATAGGCGTAGGTGGAATAATGAACGCTCGCGACGCCATCGAATTTCTCATTGTGGGTGCAAAAGCAGTCCAGGTCGGAACGGCTAATTTTCTTAATCCGGGAGTAACCGCCGACATTATCGATGATATTGAAAGGTTCATGTCTGAGAATGGTATTGGTGATATAAACGACCTGACAGGGACACTCAGGATATAGCGGGTTTTCTGAAAGTTCCAGCGGTACTATCATTTTCAACCCCTGGAAAACGGAGCCGTAGTGACAGCAACAGTGAAGACAGAAGCGTACGATGTGATAATACTCGGTGCGGGACCTGGAGGATATGTCGCCGGTATCCGGGCCGGTCAGCTTGGTCTGAAGGCCTGTATTATAGAAAGGGACACCCTTGGGGGTGTGTGTCTGAACCGGGGATGCATTCCCACGAAGAGCCTCATTCACCAGGCCGGGATTTTTCATTCTCGTCTTGAGCTGGAAAAGATGGGGCTTGCCATTGATTCTAAAAAGTTTGATTACGGATATGTGCAGGATCAATCCAGGGCGGCAGTCCGGTCACTGGTTAAAGGTGTCGAGTATCTGCTGAAAAAAAACAAGGTTGATCATATCCATGGCACAGCCAGAATCGTTTCAGGAAACAGTGTGATGCTTGATGATCAAACCGAAATCACAGGGAAAAATATTGTAATTGCAACGGGATCACGCCCTTCGCAGATACAGGGTTTCGAGTTTGATGAAAAACAGGTTCTTTCTTCGAATGGAATCCTTTCTATCAATGAGCTCCCCGACAGTCTGATTATACTTGGAGCGGGTGCCATCGGATGCGAGTTTGCCTATATCATGAACCGATTCGGTGTAAAGGTGCATCTCGTTGAGATGGAAAAACATATTCTGCCTGTTGAAGATGCACGGGTAGTTGCCGTTCTCGAAAGGTCATTTAAGGATAGCGGCATTAATGTGATTACCGGGGCACGCGCGAATTCCTTAGAGAAGGCATCCGGGAAGGTGGCTGTTTCCCTTACGGACAAAGATGGCAACTCATTGAAAATAGATGCGGAAAAAGTTTTATGTGTGTTCGGGAGGACTCCGAATACCGATAAAATCGGCCTGGAAAATATCGGGTTGAAAACCGAAAAGGGCTATATCCCGGTTGGCGATTACTATCAGACACTTATTGGGGGGGTCTATGCCGTCGGGGACGTGGTAAAAACGCCGCTTCTGGCTCATGTCGCTTCTAAGGAAGGTGAAATTGTCAGTGAATATATTGCCGGCCGTTCACCTCAGTCTCGAATTGATTTAAATGAAATACCTTCAGCTGTTTATTGTGAGCCGCAGCTGGCAAGTTTCGGCCTTAGAGAAAACCAGGCAAAAGAACAGAACATCCCCTACAAAAAGGCGATTTATCCGTACAGGGGAGTGGGTAAAGCTGTTGCAATTGGTAAAATCGAAGGCGTTGTTAAAACCCTCTATGACCCGGAGACAAATGAGATTTTAGGCGCCCATATCGTGGGGCATGATGCCACGGAACTGATCCATGAGATCCTTCTGGCAAAAACTTCTGGATTGTTGCCTGAAAATATTGCCGGGATGATCCATGCGCATCCAACCATGTCCGAGGTAGTGATGGAACAGATGCGTGCAGTTGATGGTCAGCCGATACATATGTAGGATTTGATTAAAAAAGTGCCGGTATCCTCATAGCTTCTTTTTCAGGACCAGGCGGGCGAAGTGTTCAAAAGACCTGTCGAAACAGCAGCAGGGGAGGTCCCGAATTTTCAGGTGTTACCTTATGCTTATGCAGTCGCAGCATGTTCCCTTGTGGCGCAGCGTGGTCTCTAATTCCATTACGAATGCCCTGATTCATACCGCTATTTTTTCAATCTGTTTATCGCATTCAATCCCGCCGAAAGCATTTTAACCGCCAGAGGGCCGGATTCCTGATCCGAGCCGGTTGACAGGGGCGGCATGATACATTGCGGACCGTAAAGATCGTTCATCATTTTGGCAACTTCTTTTTTAACAAGCGCGCGGAAAGGGACATGCGCGATCATGCCGTACATGGCCGCGTTACCGCTTGTCGCCAGTTCGGGATTACGACGTACAGCCTCCACACCTTTTTGAAGGTCTGCCAGATATTGATCTGCAATGGCGGCATGCCGCGGTGTTATCATGCAGTGCAGGGCATCAGGTCTCTGGAGACGGTCCACCAGCCAGCCCTTTTCTTCGAGCTGGTCGCCTACGGCAAAAATATTCACATCTTTATCTTCTGATGTATAGGCGAAAACACCCATGGCGGGTTTTCCCAGAATCTTGAGCCCGCCGATGGCCTCAATCCCGGCTTTGAGTTTATCGGTGGTATCCATGATGGCGCGGGCAATATTCAGATAACCGTCCATGCCGATGGCGTTCAGTGCAGCCCAAGCGGCCGCAATGGCACCGCCGGGACGGGTACCAAGAAGGGCGGGGGAAGCAAAGACTCCGCCGGGCCAGTCCGTACAGATAAAAAACTGATGCTTCAGATAGTCAATATTGCGGTAGAGCAAAGTTGAGGCGCCCTTGGCGCTGAAGGCATACTTGTGGACGTCGGCCGAGATCGAAGTCACGCCGGGAACCCTGAAATCAAAAGGCGGCACCTCATAACCCAACCGCTCGACAAAGGGCAGCAGAAATCCTCCCAGACAGCTGTCCACGTGAAAAGGAATCCCGCGCGAAAGTGCGATCTCTCCCAGCTGCTCAATCGGATCGATCACCCCGTGCGGGTAGGATGGGGCTGAAGCAACTATCATGATGGTATTGCGGTTGATTTTCTTTCGCACGACATTTACATCGGCCCGGCAGTCGCTATCTACCGGCACATGCACCATCTTGACACCGAAATATTTCGCGGCCTTTTCCCAGGCGACATGAATAGTCTCAGGAGCGATCATTTCCGGCCGGCGCAATGGAATTACGCGTCTGGCGCTGGCCATCTCGCGGTAGGCAAGTACAGGTAACAGACAGCTTTCGGTGCCGCCTGAAGTCATGACGCCAGCTACCTGGTCGTCACCGTTCAACATCGAAGCGGTCATGCGCACCACCTCGTGTTCAAATCGCTTCAGACTGCGAAAGGCCATCGGGTTCAGGGCATTTTCACTGAAATACATACCATAGGCCTCTTTCAGAAAATCGGTATGTTCTTCACCCAGATAATACACAAGACTGAATATTTTATTATCGCGGTAGTTCACATCTTCTCCGGCAAAGCCTTGCAGCCTGTCCAGCACCTCTTTACGCGGGATGCCTTTTTCTGGGATGCTCTTCATAGTATTCTCCCTTTCTGCAGTATCTGTTTGTTTCGTCATTCATTGGTTCCGGCAAATCATTTATCCCAGCATAGCTTTGAAGGCATACGCCAGACTGATCCCAAGGTAGTTGCCGACGGCATAACCGATAATGCCGGTGGTAAGACCCGAAAGGATGATTTCCTTGTTTTTGAGGGCAGCGGCTACAACGGGCACAAAAGGCGGTGAACAAATGGCCGAGACCGATGTAATTATGTAGGTATCGGTGTCAATCTTCAATATCCGGCAAAAGATTCCATGCAGCAAAAGGGAGCCGAAGATACAGAAGCACACAAAAAACATTATACTCCAGTTAATATTGATAAGATCCTTCAGATTGGCCATTGACCCCACCACCAGGCAGAAAACCAGAATGATATACATGCCTAACTGGAAGGTTTTCTCAAGATTTCTGATTTTCGGAATAAACGAGCAGGCAATGCCGCCGGTAGTGATGGTAAGGATAGCCATCGAAGTGGCATAACTTTGGGGAACGAGCCCCGCCAGCCCCATAGCCATACCCACGATCAGCAGCGATAGAAGGGTAGCGCCGCCCATAGCCAGAACCGTTCCGCGGCGGAACATTCCGGCATAGGACTGAATATCTTCGGTTTCCATTGTGCCATTAATCCCGCCGCTGTTATTGGCCACCAGGCTGAAGCGCGGCAGCCAGATATTGAAGATCCGCTGGGCAACCGACATGCAGAAGATGAGATAGATCAGAGAGATGAAGGTATCATACGTATGTATAATGATAAAGGTGGTTGAATCCACGTTAAGGGCGGTCTTGATGGCAGCCAGATTGGGAGTACCGCCGGTATAGACACCGATGGCCATCCCGCCCAGTTTCCAGGCATCCGGGGTCTGATCGTTGATTATGGCGTAGCCGACAAAGGCAACAGCAATGATGGTTATGGTAGCCACCAGCATGGATAAAAGCGCCTTGCCGGCAATCCGCAACCAGTGCCTGACGTTCATGGAGAATAGCAGCAGAGGCAGTGCCAGAGCCACGGCGGCTTCACTGATGCTTTCCTGTACATGGAAGACCGATTCGGGAATGATGCCGATGTTGCCGACAGTGATCCCCACGAGGTAGCAGATGATAACAGCGCCGATCTTGTTGAAAAAATTATAGCGGAAACAGAGCCAGATTGCCAACACGGGAAACAGGATATAAAACCCTATCAGGATAACGGCCATTTCGCCCCCCCCTTTTTTTTGCTGAATGTATTTAATGGGAATGATTTAATAAACTCTCTTTTTCTCATTATAGCACTTCTCTGGTGAGGATGCATAGCATTTAACATCCTATTGTGGTTTTTTCTTGATTTGTAAGACCATCCCGCTATATTTTCATGCTGTTGGAATTATTTTGGATTACTGATTCTGCCGGAATTACAGCGAAACTGAATTTACAGTAAGGAATGTCAATCCGTTACTGAAAACTTAGGGCTCTCAAATAACATTGTATGTCGCTCCGCATTTATTCAAGGGATAATCTTGTGGAGTGAACGATCTTTCAACAGCGGGAAATTTTGGGTTGAGTCACGGGTAATATTAATGTAGTAGAGTTGGTGTGGCAGATAGTATTCAGGGGTCAGTATTTTCGTATTGCGTTCGTTCAGGAAAACAATGCAGGATTGTTGCAAATAAAGGGGGAGAATATGACCTATTCGCACTGCACCGATCCAGATGTGAGGGTGGATGAAGATTATCTTACGCTTTCAGATGGTGTTGAGCTCAGGATGATCGATTTTGCTCCGGCCTGTGACACCCCCGGGAAACCGATGGTTGTCTTTGTTGCCGGCTGGATATCCCTTATTGATGGTTGGAAGGATGTGTTGAGGATTCTTACCCCCTGCTACAGGACGCTGTATGTGGAGACTCGGGAAAAAGTCAGTGCCAGGCTTCCGGAACGCGCCCGCGTGGATTTTTCCATGCCCCGTATGAGTCTGGATATCAGAGAAATTCTTGAGTCTAAGGTTGCTGCGGATAAGAAGTTCTGTTTTGCGGCCAGTTCTCTTGGCTCGACCGTTGTATTGGATTACCTGAGTATGGGATTGAGACAGCCGGAACAGTCATTTCTGATAGCTCCTATTTGTGAACTTCCTTATCCATTCTGGCTTCCTCTTGTATTAAGGCCGTTTCCGCCAGTGCTGTATAATATTATTAAGCCTTCTCTGAAGTGGTACCTGCGTAATATCAGGCTGGACAAACATAAAGAGCCGGAACAGGTAAAAAAGTATGAAGGCACGCTGGATGCCGCCGAACCGAGGAGGCTCAAGTCGAATGCGTTCGCGATAAAGGACTACAGCGTCTGGGGACAACTTCCGAATGTCAGATCTCCAGCGCTGATTATCGGTGCGCAGAGCGATACCCTGCATGGCCTTGATGTTATGAATAGAATGGTTGATCTTATGCCCGACGCGGACATGGAAATGATGTCCAGTAACAGAGAAACTCACAGTGAGACGATGGGAAAACTGATCGTTGACCGCTTGGCCGGTTTCAAAAATGTGGAAAGGTGATGTATGGCTTCAGATGTTAATGAGATTTCGATAAAATATGAGGAAGATGGTATTTTGATAGTCAATGAACTTGACAAGGTGATCCTGTCAAAGGGTGCCTGGTCGACAATTATATTCAGATATCAGGATTGGAACCGAACGAAGGGTGAATATGGACCGGAACGTTTCACTATCCGCCGGTACCGTAAATTGAATGACGAATACCGCCAGCAGAGTAAATTTAATATTTCGAGCGCAGATCAGGCCTTAAAGATTGTAGGTGCGCTTCAGAAATGGATTGATGCGTAACCTGATTTGTCTTGCTTAACAAATGTAACACTCAGGAGGTTGTAATCGTGGGCACTCTTATCGATTATCTGTCAGCTCATCCTGTGGCGCTTATTATAACGGGCGCTGTTGTGCTTTTATTAATATACTCTTCTTTCAAGCTACTGATGAAGATGTTGTTGATAACCAGTCTCGTGTTTATCTCACTTTGTGGCTATAACTATTACAAGGCGCCTGATGAATTTCCCGGAAATGTAAGAGAAATGGCAGCCATGGTTGGAGATTATAGCGATGACATGATAGAGGCGGGAAAGGACGTCGTGGAAAAGGGAAAGAGTATGATAGATAAGGGGAGGGTACTGGTCGATAAGGTTGGAGAATCTGTTAAAAAGAAGAAAAAAGCCTTAACCGATTAGCTTATAAAAGGTTGATCTCCATTGCTCTGGGGGGACAGGCCTTGACGCATAATGCGCAACCGTTACACTTTTCAGGATCGAACTTAACTTTCATTGTTTCCTTGTCTATAAACAGGGCGCTTGTCGTGCAGAAGGCCAGACAGGCGCCGCAGTGCACGCATTTGTCGATATTTTGAACAACACTTTTGGAAAGCGGTTCAACATTCAGGCCCAGATTCTTGAGATAGCGGATGGCCCGGTCAAAGTTTTTCTTTTTTCCTGTAAGGTCAAGTACCACCAGTCCTTCGCGTCTCGGCGATATCCTCGCCCTCATTATATTGAAGGCAAGATCAAAGTCCTTTACGAGGCTGTATACTATGGGTTTATCGACGATATCTGCCTCGTAGCGAATGACTATTTTCTTTGAATACATATCAAGTCTCCGTCAGTTCGGTTATCCTAATTTTATATGGGTGTCAAGATGCTAATCACCGAGCTGCTAATCACCGAGCAGGTTGATCCAGTTAAGTGAATCGAAAGTTTTACTTAGTGGATGGTCATCGTTCACAACCCGGTGGCTCAGGTTTGTGAAAACCTTTGAGGCGATTCCATGCACCGGTTTCAGGGGCACGACATCATCCAGGCTCCCGTGATATAGTATGACAGGAACCTCGATCCTCCGGTTCAGATAAGGTTTGAATTCTTCGAGATTGAGAGCCGGAGCAAGCAGAATGAGCCTTTTGATCCGATCCTCATTATCACAGACGTACATGGCTGCCATCAGGCCTCCATAGCTTGAACCGACCAGCACAAGATCCTTTTTATCTGAAAGTATCCCTCTGAGTTTCTCCATTCTGCTGTCAAGACTTCCTGGATAATCCTCTATAATCATATCAGGGTACCTTTCCCTGAAATAGGTGCCCTTGTTTCCCCGGCTGCTGCTTTCAAGACCATGTATAAAGACCCTGTTTGTCATCATATTGCTGTTATATCCTTTCGCCTTTCCGCCTTGAGGAGGATTCATACTATTCAAATGAACTTTTTGCAAGGGTCGGTCATTAAATAAGCTGTCGCGGGTGGCTGAATGCATCGGCAGATTCTCTGCAAACATATTGCTTTCATGCTGTTTACTGTGTTACAAAGTTTTAGAATAACGATTTGAAGAGGGATGGTTACGATGGTTGTTGTGACTCCATTCAGGGCAGTCAGGCCAGCGAAGAAATACGTGAAGGAGGTTGCATCATATCCATATGATGTAATTGATTCGCGAGAGGCGAGGTTGCTTACCCGCGAGAACATAAAAAGTTTTCTGCGTATCGTGAAATCGGAGGTGGATTTCCGGAATAATGGAGTCCCTTTTGAGAGGGTGTATGAGAAGGCACGAGAAAACCTGTACGATTTTCTACAGAGGGATATCCTGTTTCAGGATGCGCGCGAATGCTTTTATATCTACAGACAGAAGATGGGTGTTCATGTCCAGGATGGAATTGTTGCCTGTGTCAATGTGGAGGATTACGAGTCGGGACTTATCAAGAGACATGAATCGACGAGGAAAGACAAGGTGTTGGACAGGACAAGACATATAAGCAGTGTAAATGCGCACACAGGGCCCGTATTCCTGACTTATAAGGCTTCGCAGGCAATTAATATGACAGTCGAAGATATCGTAAAAGGTAATCCGGAGTATGACTTTACAGCCGATGATGGAATAGAACACACTGTTTGGATTGTGGATGATGATAATCACATTGAAAAGATAAAACAGGGATTCGAAAACCTGAATTCCCTGTATATAGCCGATGGTCACCACAGGGCAGCAGCAGCAGTTGCAGTTGCCGGAATGCGCCGTGAAAATAACAAAGATCATAATGGAAGCGAAGAATATAACCGGATGATGGTTTTGATCTGTCCTCACGACCAGCTTAACGTCATGGATTACAACAGGGCAATCAAAGATCTGGGTGGACTTGATGAGGGACAATTCATCAGGAAAATAAAAGACAGCTTTATACTGTCGGATGATTTCAAGGAAAGATCGCCACGCAGACAGGGTGAATTTGGAATGTATATGAATGGCAAATGGCGCTGCCTGCAGGCAGCTGAAGATGATATTCGCGGGAATGACCCCGTCGGGATGCTGGATGTATCTATCCTGCAGGACAGGCTGTTAAAACCGGTGCTGGGCATTGATGATCCAAGGATTGATGACAGAATAATCTTCGTGGGTGGTATAAGGGGAATGAATGAACTGGAACGTCTCGTGGATTCAGGAGAATATACGGTGGCCTTTGCCATGTATCCTACGGGTATTGTTAAGCTTATGGAGATTGCGGACATGGGCAATATTATGCCCCCAAAATCCACATGGTTTGAGCCGAAGCCCCGCAGCGGTATATTTGTTCATCTGCTGGATTAACCTGTATGCGAGTATAATATGTGACTTGAGACCTGAAGTGAAAGGAATGCTGATAGCAAGTGATGGTTCGCGATAATATATATCTCCCAGTTCTCGTTGCGGTGCTTGTCCTGTTTTCCGCAGTTCCGTTTCTGCACGCGGATATCTATGTGTACGTCGATCAGGAGGGTACTACCTGTTTTACAAACTTTGTGCCGCCGACACCCGAATATCAGGTAATTATAAAGGAAAGAACAAAATTCTCCAGTTTACGTTCGATAAACAGGTATGACGAACATATCAGGGAGGCATCCGGAGTACACGGCATCTCCTTTTCGCTTTTGAAGGCCATAATGAAGGCGGAATCTAATTTTAATCCGAAAGCGGTATCGAAAAGAGGGGCGAAGGGACTTATGCAGATAATGCCCTCAAATTTCAAGATGCTCGGGATAAAAGATCCCTTTGATCCAAGGGAGAGCATCATGGCAGGGGCGCTCTATATCAAACAACTGCTGGATCGTTTCGACGGCAAGATTCACCTCGCGCTTGCCGCTTATAATGCTGGGCCTGATAGTGTTGACCGCTCCAGCGGAATCCCTCAAATAAGGGAGACTGAAGACTACGTAAACAAGGTTATTGGATATTACAGGATGTTCCAGAAAGGATAAGTATAGCCGGAGAGTCTATATGCCATTGCAGTTTTTTGTCTTTTGCCATACCCCTTGAACCTTCTATAATCTCATCAGTCTGCGCATCTCTATTCTTATCCAGACAAGTATTATGGAGAATGATATGATATTTGTGACGGGTTGTGCCATCCACACACCGTCCAGACCGAAGTATATTGGCAATAGGTAAATCAGCGGTACTATAAACAGAAACTGGCGGCCGACCATCAATATCATGGCGGTCAAGCCCTTTCCCATGCCAAGCAGGATGTTGATCCATACGATCATTGGACCTGTGAGTACCTGTGTCGCGATATATATCCTCAAAGCAGGAACGGCGATCGAAAGAAGTTCAGGGTCGTTGGTAAAGGCTGCCAGCAACGGACGCGCAAATATTTCTATAAAGAGAAAACTCACCCCTCCTGTAAGTACCGAAAATTTTGTTGTGACGCGGGCTATTTCTCTGATGCGGGTGTAATTGCGTGCACCGAAATTAAAGCCTGTCAGAGGCATTACCCCGTGCCCTATCCCAAAGAGTACCATCATGAGCACCCCGTTTATCCTGAAGTTCACCCCGAGAGTGGCAATTGCCAGATGCCCGAAACTCCCCAGCTTGTGATTATAGATTATAAGCACCGCGCTCATCGCTATATTGGTGATAAAGGATGGGAAACCGACTTGATAGATAGGTAATATAATAGACCATTTCGGGATGATATCTTTTAATCCTACATGATAACGGGAGTGACGGGAGAAAAGAAAGTACATGGACAGGAAAAAGGTCGAAAACTGAGCGATTACACTTGCGAGGGCCGCACCCCTGATCCCAAGTTCAGGGAAGGGTCCCCCATCCGAAAATCAGAAAAGGGTCGAGAATTGCATTCAATACTGCCGACGTTATGATGACGAACATGGGTACAGTCGGATTACCCTCCGCACGAAAGAGATAATCCGACATCATCATGAAGAACAAAAATGGTGCGCCAATCACGGCTATCTCAAGATATTTCCGGGAAAGAGGGAGGATGATTTCCGTTGTGCCGAAGAATCTCAGAACCGGATCACAGAAGATAGTACCTGAAATGATAGTTATTATTCCGAGGAATGTGGAAAGAAAGATAATCTGTCCTGCAGCACCGTTAGCCCTTGAATATTTTTCCGCGCCAAACATGCGGGATGCAAAGGAGCCCGCGCCAACTCCTGTCCCGACCCCTATACCACCAAGCAGCATCTGGATAGGAAAACAGATGGTAAGCGCAGCTATGGACTCCGGGCTGATCTTGGCTATCCAGAAAGTATCGACCACGTTGTACATTGCCATAACAAGCATCGCCACCACTGATGGCAGACTCATTTTAAAGAGCAGTGGGACAATGGGATCTTTTCCGAGGTCGAGATGTTTTTTTTCTTTATATGTCTTCATATGTTGTGTAGTAACTGTCCTGAGTGTAAAATGCCGCACGGTGGTTCAGGAATAGCGAACATGGCCGGATATCAAATTGAAACATGTCATACATTAAAAAAAGTGATTCGTAAACAGATGAAAAGGGAAGGGTGCAATCTAATAGTCATACTGGGGCCCACTGCGTCCGGTAAGACAAGGATGGCCGCCAGACTCGCGAGGGAACTTGGTTCGGAGGTTATCTCCGCCGATTCGCGTCAGGTTTACAGGGGGATGGACCTTGGAACCGGCAAAGACACCGCGGAATTTCTGGTCGATGGTGTCGCGGTTCCCTGTCACCTGATAGATATCGTTGATACAGACCATGAGTTTAATCTTTTTGAGTATCAGAAGAGGTTTTACCGCTGTTTTTCAGATATCTCCGGTCGTGGGATTATCCCGGTTATGGCAGGCGGAACAGGACTCTATCTCGAAGCGATAATCAAAGGTTACCGCATGCTTGAGGTCCCGGAAGATCCAGCTCTTCGTGAAAGTCTCCGGAAAATGGATATGGATGTCATGCGGGATCGTTTATTCAAAACCAATTGTGCTATTCACAATACGACGGACACGCAGGACAGAGAACGCCTCGTCCGTGCCATTGAAATTGCTGAGTACTCAAAAATGAATGAAGTTGTTGATGGATGGAATCCTCCTCTGATCGATCCCTTTATCATCGGCATACGCCTCGACAGAACTGTTCTTCGCGACAGAATTACAATGCGCTTGAAAGAGCGTATAGACGCTGGAATGATTGAAGAGGTTCGGAATCTGCATAATCAGGGGACAGGCTGGGAGAGGCTGGATTCTTTCGGACTGGAATATCGTTACGTGAGCCGTTACCTTCAGGGAAAGGTGGATTATGATGTGATGCTCAGCGAGTTGAACACACGAATACACCAGTTCTCAAAGAGGCAGATGACATGGTTCAGACGCATGGAGCGGCAGGGATTTGTTATTCACTGGACGGATAATTTTGATTATGATCATGTCAGGCGGCTGGTTGAGGAGAACATCCGGTGACTGTCGAAGGAAACATTAAGAAATATCTGGCGAATTACTCCATCAGCGACAGGTGGAGTATCATTTCGGAATCTTTTGATGGAATTGATAATGTTGTGGTGATCCCCGCACTTGCCGAATCGAACCATATCTTCAAGACCCTTTCCAGTCTTTCAAAGAACCCGAGCGCCGAGCTTGCACGCACGCTGGTTGTCTGTGTAATAAACAACGCTAAGGTGGACAGTGTGCCTGCGAATGAGTTTACTGACAATCAGTACACTCTGAAGGTGCTGGATAACAGGGAACAACCCCCGGCTTTATTCGACGGCATCAGGCAAAGCGGACTGCGTATTGCGTATATCGACGCCTCCTCACCGGGAAAGGAAATGCCTGAAAAGACTGCTGGTGTGGGCCTTGCGAGAAAGATCGGCATGGATCTCGCCCTGGGTGTATTTAACCGCGATATGGATTGCCAGAAACTTCTTTTCTGTCTCGACGCCGACACGCTGGTGGAGCATAACTACCTTTCTGCCGTGCGTGAATTCTTCGAGATGGAGAATCCCGCCGCATCTGTAATTGGCTTTGCGCACCAGGAGGCGGACTCTGTTGACGAACAGGCCGCCATCTGTTGTTACGAGATATTTCTCCGTTATTATGTTCTTGGCCTGAGCTGGGCCGGATCGCCATATGACTTTCATTCCATAGGCTCCACCATGGTTTGTACCGCCGGGGGATACGCAACCGTGAGAGGTATGAATAAAAGGAAGGCTGGGGAGGACTTCTACTTTCTTGACAAGCTCGCGAAGATCGGACGGATGGGAAGAATAAGCACAACCACGGTTTACCCCTCTTCGAGACGGTCGCACCGAGTCCCCTTCGGCACCGGCAAGCGAGTCATCAGTTTTACAGATGGAGAGGGAATCAATTACACCCTTTACAACCCCCTGTCTTTTGCGGTGCTGAAGGGATGGTTTGACTACATGTCATCATGCCGTGATATCAATTCAGAGTCAATTCTGGCAGCTGCCGAAGGAATACACCCTTCTCTTGCCACGTTCCTGCGCGTGAATCGTTTCGGCGAAATATGGCGCCGGCTCGCAGAGAACAGCGGTGACCGCGCCCATCTTTGCGGTCATTTTTTTCGGTGGTTCGATGGATTCAAGACCTTTAAGCTGATCCGTCACCTTACGGATAACGGTTTTCCTCTGGTGGATATGTTTGCCGCCCTGAGACAACTGATGGAGGTGACGGGAAAGAAACTTCCGGTTGAAATTATTCCCGGAGCCATCCCTCCACTCCAGGACCAGATGGAGGTGCTTGATTTTCTCAGAAAGATTGACAGGTAAGTACACTTTGTTTTTTCAAGAGGTGATCAAGGGTGAATGGTTCACACCAAAAGCACCAAATGTGATATCCAATAAATAATCATTCAAAAGCCGTTCATTCTCTTCTCTGCAATTTTTTGCAGATCGCGGATTTTCACGAATCCTCGCCGGAGAAAAATTTTGTCTGTATGAAGATCCCTGACAGGGTCAGGATAATGACTATAGCCGTTTCGATTCTCGGGTCAAGTGCAAAGGTATTAACAATAACCAGGGAGCCGACTATGGATGAAAGAGCGATAAGAACCCAGTCGAAAAGGAAAAACAGGAGTACGATTCCGGCGATGCCACCGGCGATACACGTGATCCAGAACACACCATGAGGGATGAGTTCGAAGAAGATTAAAATCTTATAGGCTATGTAAGAACCCGCTAAAAATCCGGCCATAAATATGGCCAGGCTTTGCATGGAGATGGCGATGAATATGCCGATAATCCCCAGTATAATACCAGCCGCCAGCGCAACAGTGATTGAGTCGACATTCAGGATTTGATCGGCGAAGGTAAAGCCTGTGATGAAGCCTATGGCCGCCACGAAAAACCAGAAGAATCTTCGGCCTCCTGCGATCAGGAGAATACCAGCCACAACATGTATTAGTGATATCATAATGGTCCTTTCCCTCCTTTAGCACTATGATCGTCAGTTAGGTGAGTTGAAGAGGTGGAGAAGAAGCACAGCAAATCAGCATCCTTCAAAATCATATTGGAACAACCCGCCAATCAGGTGAACTACCGTTTGAGTCGTTCCTTGAGTCCCATTATCCTGTTGTAGGAATCATCTATTCTTTCAGGGCCTATCTCTCCGTCGATTACGAGCTTCTTTATGATTCCTGTGGCCCGTCCGGCAATATCTTCATCAAATACGGAATTGTTTGCGAAGATGAGTATATCACAACCGGCACCTATTGCCAGCTTGATTGCCATTTCGAGTCCATAAAAGGAACGTATTGCATTCATTTGCATATCATCGGAAATGACGACGCCATTGAACCCCATATCATCTCTCAGGATCCCACCGATTATTTTGTGAGAAAGGGTTGCCGGCAGCAGGGGGTCAAGCCTGGCGTTAAAAATGTGGGCTGTCATTACCATATCGCAGTTCCCTGACTGAATGACTGTCTTGAAGGGCTTAAATTCTTCTGGAGACCAGCTCTCAGTAACATCCACGAATCCCTCATGGGAGTCAGCCATGGAGCTTCCGTGGCCGGGAAAGTGTTTGATCGCCGAAAGTACGCCATACTTGTGGAGCATCTCGATACAGACAATTGAATGCCTCGCCACGATATCCGGATCAGCTGAAAAACTCCTCTCAATCTTTCCTATTACTGGGTTGTCGGGGTTTATGTTTAGATCAACAACGGGTGCAAAGTTCATGTTTATTCCAAGGCCGGCGAGGGTCTCTGCCGTTCTCTCGGCGTATTTTTTAGTGACTTCAAGATCATCCATTTCCCCGAGATACCCCCCAGAGACAGTTGGCGGAAAGCCGAACCTCTCTTTGAGCCTGTTTACCTTCCCACCCTCCTGATCGATTGCGATAAAAAGGGGGATGGAAGATGCACCTTGCAAAGCATTAACGAGGGATCGCACCTGATCAGGAGATTTGATATTTCTGAGGGGGGATCCCGAGGGAACATCATAGTCAAAGAGGACGACACCACCTATGTTCCGCTTACGTATGTCGTCTATCACGGGGCTTGTGTCGTCGACGGAAAGCCCCCGGAATCCGATCATGATCATCTGGCCGATTTTTACATCGAGTGTATCATGTTTACCGATTGATTCTCTTGAGAGAGAAATGGATGGCGTTGCGAAGATGCACACAGACGCAATCAAGACCAAGAGAGAGGGCATTCGAAGATGATTCGACAGGGAACATGGAGTTTTTTTGGATATGACCATTCAAAATCTCCCCGGGATATTACATCACGACTGCGGATTGGAGATCGCAACCTCAGCCAGGAAATTGTGTAACATCGGTATAAACATCATACGTGTCATACATATACATTGATATGTTGAGAGGTCAAGTCTAACTTGTCTGCGTTCTAAAACATCTTTTTTAAGTCTAATCTTTTTCATTAATCCTGGTGCTCTGCGAAATTGTAAATCTTCTCTCAAAAATACCGACTGCCTGATAAAACGCGGCATGTGATATCATTATAATTCTTGACAGAACCCCACTGTTAGTTCATAGACGAAGATAGATCATGTTTCGCTCCTGTTTAGACTTTCTCTGGTATCTGAATTAAACAGCCCCCCCTGTTTGCGGAGGGGGTGGAGAGCGAATAAAAAATAAACATTTTCCTTGACAATCGGAAACTCCCCGCAACTTGTCGGAGCAAAAGTGGTGATCCCGCTTATACGGGATGGCGGAGAGCTTCAATTAAGAGAGGAATCTTATCATGTCGCAAAAGACTTTTTCTAAGAGGGTACTGATTCCCGCGGGCATTGTAATGTTTCTGATGATCCTGTCAATCAATGTCTATAATATATCCCCTGACATAGGTGTTAATTATCCGGCCATGGGCCGGCTAATGTCCAATATATCCGCACTATTTATGCTTGTCAGTATATGGTTTGGCGCTTTTATCGCGCACCCGCTTGCCTACAGGGCGGGCGCAAGTATGAGAGAGAGGGTGCTGGCGGGTCTGGCCACCCCCCTGGTCTGGTCGGCTAAGATGGTTTACGGCGCCGGGTGCATATATGCAGGATGGGAACTGGCCTACTGGTCTTTCCATCCTCTGATTGTGGGAGTAATAGGGGTCGCTTTACTTGAGATGGGTATTGCCGAAATCGTATGCAGACTGGCGTACAGGAAAAAAGCACCTATACCGGAGAAGGTTATGCAACCCTCCGTTGTAATCATGCTCCTTGCAGGCCTTATTCTTGTGCCCGTTGCCCTCTGGAACGGGGGGACCTTTCTGTTTTATATATTCGTGGACATATATACCACGCTCTTCTACTGATCCGGGAAGGATGTAAAGGAGGGAACCGGACGTGGCAATAGGTGAAGACAATCTGTTCGAACGGAACATTTCCCGAAGGGAGATTCTCGAAATACTGGGTGGCATGGCGGTTGCGGGGATGCTGGACATATCTTTGCCGATACGCGCCCTTTCAGCTCCGGCCGTAAGGCCCAACATAATCTTTATCCTGAGTGACGATCACCGCTGGGATCATATGAGCTGTATGGGCCATCCGTTCCTTGAAACACCCAATCTCGACAGAATGGCGAATGAGGGGGTTCTTTGCGAGAATGCCTTTGTTACGTCGTCTCTCTGCAGCCCGAGCAGGGCGAGTTTCCTTACAGGGCAGTATGCTCATACCCATGGGGTGAAAAATAATATAACTCCCTGGAGCGATGAAAATGTAACTTTTATGGAATTGTTGAAAAGGGGCGGCTATGACACGGCATTCATCGGTAAATGGCACATGCCCGGCATAGGGTTGCCGAATCTGAGGGGAGTGGACAGGTTTATTTCTTTTACTATTCAGAGAGGGCAGGGCAGGTATTTTAACTGTCCTATGATAGTGGACGGAGTGGATACTCCTTCCAGAAAGGAATATATAACGGAGGAGCTTACCGATTATGCCCTGGATTTTATAAAGCAGGAGAGAAACAATCCGTTCTGTCTGTATCTTTCAATGAAGGCGGTTCACCACCGCTGGCTGCCTCCGAAGGATCTGAAGGGGACGTACGGCAATATAACCGACCTACACCTGCCGCCGGAGGCCGACAACTGGATCGGTCTCGTGGATAATCACATTATTTACGGGACATTTGGTGGCCTGAAACAGATGTACAGAGGGTACTGTGAGACCATCCTTGAAATAGACAGGGAAGTTGGTCGGATTCTCGATTATCTCGACGCGTCCGGGATTGCCGATGATACAGTCGTAATATACGCCGGTGATAACGGGATATACTGGGGAGAGCATCGCCTTGTAGATAAACGATTTGCCTACGAAGAGGTTATACGTATCCCCTATATGTTTCGCTACCCGAAACTTATTAATAATCCGGGCAGAAGACTGTCTCAAATGGTGTTAAATATCGACCTGGCGCCTACGGTGCTGGAATTAGCAGGGCTCAATGTGCCGGGGAACATGCAGGGAATGAGCATCGCTCCCCTGCTTGCATCGAAGGATATACCGTGGAGAAAGTCGTGGCTTTATGAATATTTTGCCGATTTTCCTTACACGGTACCCCAGATGTATGCTCTTCGCACCAAGAACTACAAGTATATCGAATATCAAAGCGAGTGCTATCCACCGGAACTTTACAATATTTCATCTGATCCCAAAGAGAAAAAAGATCTCCATAATACCGATCTGGCGGGCAGTATACTTCCGCAATTGCAGAGGGACTTGATAAGGCTCAAAAAGGAGACTGGTGTTCCCGGCATGTAGGCATTATCCGGATATCCTCATTATATTGGTTGCCGGCCTTTGATTATTCAGTTCGTTTGCCATGAATTTCATGGCCTTTGATGTATGACTGAAAAATGAGCGATAGCCCTCGCATAGATAATTAAGCTCAGCCTCTTCGTCATCGGTAAAAATAAATCTGTTCCTTGGGCACCCGCCGAAGCAGAGGTTGAGATGGTCGCAACTTCTGCACTGTCCCGGCAATCTCTCCCATTTGTCATCCCCGAATCCGGTCTGTGATTTTGACCTTGCAAGTTTGGCAATGGGGGTTTCTTTTATATTGCCGAGTCTGTATTCCGGATAGACAAAGTGATCGCAGGCGTAGATGTCTCCGTTGTGTTCCAGTACCAGCGATCTTCCGCATGTCCTGTTGAGAACGCAGAGCGCGGCAGGATGGCCCATCCAGTTTGCGAGCGTATAATCGAAGATCTGAACAAAAATCCGTCCAACATCATTTTGCACCCAGCTGTCAAAAATCCCATTGAGAAACGTGCCGAATCCCTTCGGGGTTACACTCCATTCTGTCACCAACTCCGAATGTTTCCTGCCTTTATTTGTGGTCCATTTTTCTGAGTTTTTCTGAAAGGGTGCTTCCTTCTTGAAATTCTTTTCCTCCACTACGGGGATAAACTGCATGAAGTTGAAGTATCCCTTCAGGTAATCATAGATATACAATGGATTCTGGGCACTTATATCCGTTATACAAACGAGGGCATTGTAATCCACATTGTGTTTCCTGAGGTGTTCCACCCCCTTCATAACGCCGGCGAAGGAACCCCTTCCCGAGCTGTCCACTCTGTAGCGGTTGTGGATATCCTCAGGACCGTCGATGCTTACACCGATCAGAAAATTGTTTTCTCTGAAAAACTCTGCCCATTTAGAATCTATCAGCGTAGCATTGGTTTGAAAAGCGTTGGTTATTTCCTGATTGGGCATCTTGTATTTTTTTTGCAGTTCCACTGCGTTTCTGAAAAAATCAAGGCCCATCAGGCAGGGTTCTCCTCCCTGCCATACGAATTGAACGGGATATGCCCGAGGCTGGGACTGGATGTAGTCCCTTACAAAGACCTCCAGGATATCATTATCCATCTTCCAGTTGTATGAGAGGTCGCACCCATTTTGTTTGTAGTTATAGAAGCAGTAGACACAGTCAAGATTGCACAGTGGGCCGCAGGGTTTTGCCATAATCTCGAATGGATATTGTTTATTATTGGTCATAGTTGAGCTTTCTGGGCATGGATATTGACTTTCACGGGCATATTTTGTTTGAATTCTGGCAGGAAAATTCGGTATAGTCAATAGCAATAACCCCGATTTTCCCAGATGAAACTTGTAATCCAGGGGGGAATCTTTTAGGCTTTCTTACATTTTTGACGGAGTGGAATCAGTGTATCATCTTGTTGACCGGTACCTTAATTTTCTCGCGATTGAAAAAGGTGTTTCTCTCAACACCATGGAGGCTTACAGCAGGGACCTGAACCGGTATTTGGAGTTTGTCGAACAGGCGGGAATTAAGGATATCAGAGGAATTTCTCCCGACAATGTTATCTCATTTCTTGGAAACCTGAAGGGCGCGGGTCTTGCTACCAGTTCCATCAACCGGTCGCTAGCAGCTATCCGGGGATTTTACAAATATCTCCTGACCGAAAAAGCTGTTGATGAAAATCCGGTAGCCAATATTGAACTCGCCAGGGCATGGATGCATCTTCCCGATACGCTCAGCAGGGAGGAGACGAACCTTCTCCTGAAAATGCCTGGCACGCAAAACCCGCTTGCTGTCAGAGATACCGCCATGCTGGAACTTCTGTACGCTACGGGTATTCGCGCATCGGAACTGATTTCTCTATCCATGAGCAACATAAACTGGCAGGCGGGCTATCTAATCGTTGTTGGAAAGGGAAACAAGGAGAGAATCGTTCCGATCGGAAGGATGGCTTTTGACTGTCTGAACCGGTATGTTGAAGGCTCAAGGCGTAATTTATCCAAAGGACGATCGGTTAACGCCATCTTCCTGAACAGATCTGGAACCGGGCTGACACGTCAGGGGTTCTGGAAGATTGTAAAAAAGTATGTTAGGAAGGCAGGACTACAGAAGAAGGTCTATCCTCATACGTTCCGACATTCGTTTGCGACACACCTTCTCGAGGGGGGAGCTGATTTGCGTTCCGTACAGATGATGCTGGGTCACGCCGATATTTCCACCACGCAAATATACACGCATGTCACTCGTGAGAGATTGAAGGAAATTCACAAGAAATTTCATCCAAGAGGTTAGTGATGGACTACTATCGCAGTTCTAATGAAAAGAAGAAAAAAGTCAGAGAACCCCGGACAGGGAAAAGCCGGACTCCTCACTCGGGAATAATCTTTGTCGTTCTACTATCTTTTGTAGTTGGAGTTTTATTCAGCTCGCTTACGTCAAACCTTGGAGCGTTCTCCTGGCTGTCAAGAATGAAAGCCACTATTCTTGTTACGTTCGGTGGAGATACCCCCCAAACCTATTACATCGATATCGAAAAGAATGGGAAGGACTATAAATTAAAGCAAGGAGACCGGTTTGAAGTCTCGTATCGCGACGAGTTTGTTATAAAGCATGTATCGACAGATTCTCCCTTTAACAGGGGAATTACGGTTGATATTGAAGAAATTGGAACCTCAAACGATTTGGAGAAGCTGTTAAACGGGATTGACCTGGTTGACAGAAAGATAGCGAACGACAGCAAGGCTTTCGGAATCAATGTCCTTTACCGGGGTAATGTCATTACATCCATTCCGATAGATGTTGAGATTATGCCCCAGGACTGGTTGAGATTTGCAAGAGGATCCAAGACGGAGAAATCGAGGATTGAGTATCTTGAGCGGGCTGTTCGTATGAAAAAGGATGACATAAACGCGCGCAAGATGCTGGCAAGACTCTATGTTAAATCCGGAATGACCAGTAAAGGGATTTTGGAATACAAATGGATATTAAAGCAAAAACCCGATGATTTGATTTCTCTTATCGAGCTCTCCAGGATGTACATGAAGTTGAAGCAGTACAATAATGCCTTAAGCATTCAACGTAAAATTATCAAAATAGACAGCAAAGATGATGTTACCTACGCAAATATTGCCTACTCCTACGCGAAAACGGGAAAGTGGAAGCGTTCTGTCGCCAATTATGAGGTTTCGCTCCGGCTTAATCCCGACAGCACCACGGTTCGATACAACCTGGCTGAGGCGTATGAGAAAACTGGCCGGGATAAGAAAGCAATTGAACAGTATAACAAGGTATTGAAGAAAATGCCCGGTGACGTGAATGTTATGATCGCTTTTGCCGATACGTACCTCAGAACAGGCAGATATGACGATGCCATAAAAATGTATAGAAAGGTCTTAAAGAAACAGCCGAAAAACGCCTCTGCATATGCCAACATAGGACTTGCTTACGGAAACAAAGGGCTTCTTGCAAAAGAGATAGAAAATTATAAGAAGGCCATCTCTCTCAGGCCAAATGATCCGGCAATACATTTCAATCTTGGCATGGCATATGATAAAGCGAAGCTTCGTGACAGGGCTGCTCAGGAATATCGAAAGGTGTTGAGCATAAAGCCGGGTGACATTGATGCCAGATTACGTCTTGCCGGTCATTACATGGCGATAAAAGACTATGGCAAGGCGACGGATATGTATGACAAATTGTCAAAAACTAAATCAAAGGATCCATCCTTATACGAAAAAATAGGTTTTGCGTATGGAGAATTAAAGGAATATGAAAAGGCTGTTACTAATTATGAAAAGGCTTTAAAGTATGGATCTAAGAGCAAATACATACACTATAATCTTGCTGTTGCCTGTGATAAGGCTGGCAGAAAGAGACAGGCAATCTCTGAATATGAAAAGTTTGCTTCGCGTTTCCCCACTATTGAGGTGCTGTCTATTCTGGCCGAATATTACATGAAAGAGAAACAATACGACAAAGCCGTGGACGCATATAAAAAAATGATCAAGATCGACTCAAAAGAAGCCGGCCTGTATTCGAGTATAGGATATGCGTGCAGTCTGAAAGGGGATATAGACAGGGCGATCGCCAACTATAAGGTTTCGCTCCGTTACGACAGCGAAGATGATACGGTATACTGTCGTCTCGGCAATGCATATGAGAAGAAGGGTATGTACGAAGAGGCGCTCAGGGAATATACAAATGCGTACCAGATTAATCCTGGTTCCAACGAAGCGTCTCGAAAGATACCGCAGATGAGGATTCGAATGCTTCAGCAGAAGCATCGATAGATTACTGTCCGGGGACACGATCCCGAGAAATCTGATCGTTTCGCCAGATAAATGGGAGTGATTATAATGAGACAGATTATCCTGGGGGACATTACTATCGGTGGAGAGGCCCCTTTTGTGCTGATTTCGGGTCCATGTGTTATTGAAGATGGTGTAAAGACGGAGCAAATAGCCTTGTACCTGAAGAATCTGGCGGGTGAGCTTAATATCCCTTTTATCTTCAAGGCATCCTATGACAAGGCAAACAGAAGCTCAATAAACTCTTTCAGGGGACCCGGATTTAAGGAAGGTCTTGATATCCTCAGGGGGATAAAAGACGGGCTTTCAATTCCCGTTCTTTCTGACGTTCATCGATATGAAGAGATTGAAGAAGCGTCCAAGGTTCTGGATGTGATTCAGATCCCGGCATTTTTGTGTCGGCAGACCGATTTTGTGATCGAAGTTGCCAGGGCTGCCGGGATAATTAATGTAAAGAAGGGTCAGTTTCTCGCTCCATGGGATGTGTCGAATATCTTTGACAAGATAACCTCCACTGGTAATGAAAACATAATTATTACCGAGAGGGGAGTAAGCTTCGGCTACAATAATCTTGTTGCAGACATGAGATCAATACCAATACTCAGGGGAATGGGGTATCCGGTTGTATTTGACGCCACCCACAGTGTACAGCTTCCTGGTGGTGCCGGCAGTTCGTCCGGCGGCAACCGGGAGATGGCGGTATATCTGTCAAGGGCGGCAGTCGCCACGGGAATTGACGGATTATTCCTTGAGGTTCATCCTGATCCTGAATGTGCCCTGTGCGATGGTCCCAATTCCCTTTATTTGGATTCACTCCCGGACCTTCTCGGAATGCTGAAAAAAATTGATACGATCGTTAAAAACGCTAAAAATTGATAGAAAGATAATTTATGGATAGATCATTGTCTGAAAAGCTCAAGCTGATTGTTCTTCTGGTATTGGATGTTGATGGGGTACTGACAGACGGGAGGATAATTATTGATGATCTTGGAAATGAATCCAAGAACTTCAATGTCCGAGACGGACATGGCCTGAAGCTTCTGATGAGAGGTGGTATCGATGTTGCCTTGCTGACAGGTAGACAGTCAAAAGTTGTAATACATCGTGCCGCTGAACTTGGAATCAAGCATGTTTATCAAGGTGTACATGATAAAGCAAAGTTGCTTGGCGAGATACTCGATGCAAGGGGAGTGTCTCGCGAGTGCGTTGCATATGTGGGTGATGACATAGTGGATGTCCCCGTGTTCAGAATGGTTGGGTTTTCGGTAGCCGTTGCGGATGCGCTCGATTATGTCAAGGCGGAATCCGATTACGTCACCAAACAAAAAGGGGGTGGCGGAGCAGTGAGAGAAGTCTGCGAAATGATCCTCACCGCCAAGAATAAGTGGGACGATATAATTTCGAGATATGGGGTGATGATTGAACAATGAGACTATCGCTTTACATGCCCCAGGTTAAATGGTATATTTCTTGCTAAAATACTCGGGAGAGTTTTAGGGTACAGTTTTTCTTTATCACGCCATTCAATTTTTAATGATCTCCCTGGATACAACCTTTGTTAGAGAAAATATCCGCAAAGAAACTTTTAATTGGAGGATGCATTCTCCTCGTTGGTGCGTTGCTTTTGCTCGTGCTCTACGCTGTCCACAGGGATGATGACACCGTTCTCAAAGTCCTTTCGGAGAGTGTTGATCTTCAAATAGAGGATTTTCACTATACCGAGGTAGGAGATCCTGATCTCACTTGGGAGATCAACGCCGATACCGCCAAGTACATCAAGAAAGATGCGGTCACTCTTTTTGAGACGATTAAAGTACAACTAATCTTTTCCAGTGGTGAGATATATACTATAACAGGCAAGAATGGTTCTATGTATACCGACACAAACGATATGGATATATACGGGGATGTGGTTATCGTTTCAGGTAATGGTAATCGCATGGAGACGAGCAGGCTGAACTATACTGATGCTGATAGAAAAATCTATACGAAGGGTACAGTGGTGATGACTAGTCCCGGAGTCGATGTGAAAGGGATGGGCATGAATATATGGCTGGACGAGGGAAAAATATCCCTGTTGTCCAATATCAGTGCAGTGATAACTGAAAACGGGTCATCTTCCGATTAGTTGTAGCTGAGAGACGGGAGATAAACCACAGAAAATAATTATAACAGGATGCTTACATGATATGAGAATAACAACTTTACTGACGCTGTTTCTTATGTTGCTTTTCCCGCTTGGCACAGTATATGCGGCTGACGGACCAGATGGTTCGATACATATCACCTCCGATCGTCTGGATGTTTATGATGACAAGGGCATCGTCCTTTTTTCCGGAAATGTTGTGGCTACTCAGGATATTACCGTGGCTAATTCGGACAAACTCTTTCTTTACTATGACAAGAAAAATGGTAAGGGAGAGTCACTTTCCGGTATCATGACTGATTCGGGAAAAATAGAGAGGATTGAGCTGGAGGGCAGAGTTATCGTAAAGAAGGGTGAACGGACTGTCACCGGAGACAGAGGCATTTTCTACAATGCGGAGCAAAAAATCATTATGACAGGCAATGCAGTAATGATGGAGAAAGCCAATGTAGTCAGAGGCGACAGGATTACCGTCTTTCTTGATGAAAACAGGGGTGTTGTAGATAGTACCGGCGGGCAGAGAGTTACAGCTGTTATCTATCCTGATGATACTAAATAGGAAACATGTCCAGTTACTATCTATTGGAGTAAATTGAATTCATGGAAAAGCTGCTTGCGACAGAGCTGGTAAAAACCTACAACGGGCGATGTGTTGTTGATAAGGTCAATCTGGAGGTTCGAAGAGGGGAAGTGGTCGGTCTTCTTGGGCCTAACGGTGCGGGTAAGACAACTACCTTTTATATAATAGTCGGACTGACGCTTCCGGATGATGGAAGTGTTATGTTGAACGGGGAAGATATCAGCCAGTTCCCGATGTATATGAGGGCCCGAAGGGGGATAAATTACCTTCCCCAGGAGCCGTCGGTATTCAGAAGACTGACAGTGGAAGAGAATATAATGGCTATTCTGGAAACACTGGATCTCAGTAAAGAGGAACGAGAGGAAAGGTTGTGCGGGCTTCTCGAAGAACTTGACCTGACGGGTCTCGCAAGAAATATGGCATATTCCCTTTCAGGTGGCGAACGCAGGAGGGTGGAGATTACAAGGGCGCTTGTCACATCGCCGCAGTACATGTTGCTCGACGAGCCCTTTGCCGGAATTGATCCGATTGCTTTAGCGGATATTCAGAGTATTATACGTAAATTACGATCCAAGGGAATTGGAGTTCTGATTTCCGATCATAATGTTAGAGAAACTCTCAAGGTTTGTGACAGGGCGTATATCGTCAACGAGGGCGCTATCCTGGTTGAAGGTGAGCCTGATTATATAGCCGGCAGCGAAATTGCCCGTAAGTTTTATCTCGGGGAAGATTTCGATCTATAGATGATATCCTTCTGAAAATACACTTCCCTTGAAAAGTATTATTGCCGAATGAGAATACAGGCGAAATAATGGTTTTTGAACTCAAACAGAATCTTAAACTGACTCAGCAGTTGATCATGACGCCGCAACTGCAGCAGTCGATCAGGCTTCTCCAGCTTTCGAGATTAGAGTTGATTTCTGCAATAAGCCAGGAACTTGAAGAAAATCCCCTCCTTGAAGAGCAATCTCCCGGTAATGATCCTGAGACGGAAATTGTCCCGGAACTTGACGATATGAAGATTGAAACAAAGACGAGGGAAATCACAGGTGAAGGGGATGGAAAAGAGGATTTTGACTGGGAAAGCTATATAGAAGATTTTGGACCTATGGGTGTACCCATTCATCAAGAGGATACAGACGCACCCCCTTTCGAGAATATGATTACCGAAACAAGTTCTCTCTCAGATCATCTCCTGTGGCAGCTTAACCTGTCCCGATTTACCGATGTGGAAAGACGTGTGGGGGAGCAAATAATCGGCAACTTAAACACTGAAGGATATCTCATGGCAACCACTGATGAGATTGCATCAATAGAAGATGTGGATCCGTACATGATTGAAGAAGTCCTTAATCGTGTGCAAAAATTTGATCCACTGGGTGTTGCTGCGAGAGATTTGAAGGAGTGTCTGCTCACACAGATAAGTTTTCTGGATGTTGATTCATCACTTACAGGTAAGATTATAGAATACCACCTGAAGGATCTTGAGACGAGAAATTACAACAATATAGCGAGGAAACTGAAGGTTTCTGTTGATGAAGTCGAGCAGGCGGCGTTGCTGATACTAAAACTGAATCCTAAACCCGGACTCCTTTACAACGAGGAAAGGTCACATTATATAATTCCTGATGTATTCGTTTTTAAGGTTGGTGACCTGTACAGGATTGTCCTGAATGATGACGGCCTTCCGAAACTGAGGATAAGCAACTTTTATAAGAAAATTATGGGTGATACTCAAAATCACGACGGAGAAAAGTGTAAGGAATATATCAAGGACAAAATGCAATCCGCAGCCTGGCTGATAAAAAGTATTCAGCAAAGGCAAAAAACGATCTACAGGGTCTCGGAGAGTATCGTCGAGCATCAGATGGAGTTTCTTGAAAATGGTATCAGTTATTTAAAGCCCATGGTTCTGAGAGATATTGCCGATGATATAGAGATGCATGAATCAACAATCAGCAGGGTCACTGCTAATAAATACATGCATACGCCGAGGGGAATATTTGAACTTAAATATTTTTTTAATAGTGGGATAAACAGGATTGGCAATCTGCAGATAGCATCGCAAAGTGTCAAGGAAAAGATCAGTGAGATAGTCAGCGGGGAAGATGAAAAAAAACCTTATAATGACAGTCAGATAGTTGATATTCTCTCTGGATACAAAATATCCATAGCAAGAAGAACCGTAGCGAAATACAGGGAAATGCAGGGAATACTCCCATCATCCAAGAGGAAAAAATATTTCTGATTTTGGTAAAATGTCGATTGACTTTTACTGCTGGCTCAAATATAAGGCGGAACTTCGCTGTGTTTGAGATTACTGATTAAGAGGAGAAATACCTATGCAAACTACTTTTACATTTCGGAATATGGAAGCAGGTGAGTGGCTGAAAGAATATGCTGAAAAAAAGCTTTCCAGGATTGAGCGATATGTGGATAAGCCTGTAAGCGCCACTGTGATACTGTCAATGGAAAAATTCAGGAATGTTGCGGAAATAAAACTATCTGCCAGGAATATAGTCCTTCAGGGTAGCGAAGAGGCGAAAGAAATGACCCTTGCTATCGACAATGTTATAGATAAGATTGAACGTCAGATAAAAAAGATTAAGCAAAAGACACGGAATCACAAGGATGTTGCGTCCAGGGCAGAAGGCATGGATACGGGCGCTGAAGAATTTGATGAATTTGATGAGACCTCCAAAGTGGCGGAGACAAAGAAGATCATACTTGAACCCATGTCACTCGAAGATGCGATTCTGGAAATGGACGATTCAAGAAAAATGTTTATTATTTATAGAGATTCTTCCTCCGAAAAAGTGAGTATCATCTACCGTCGGGATGACGGAAAATATGTCCTGATTGAGACCAACAGCTAAAATAGCAGGTAAAACATAATGAATATTCAGGACATGCTTAAAAAAGAATTTGTCATAGGTGATCTGAAATCCAGAACCAAGAAAGAGGTTCTCATTGAACTTACGGATGTCTTTCAGCACGGTGATACAGGTATTGATCGTAACGCCGTGATTGATGTGTTGCTGGAAAGGGAAAAACTTGGAAGCACGGGAATAGGTGATGGTATTGCCATTCCTCATGGGAAGCTTCCAGTCCTTGACAAGCTTGTTGTTTCATTCGGAAGAAGTGTGACGGGGGTTGATTTTGATTCCCTCGATGGCAGGCCAGTGCATATCTTCTTTTTGCTTTTGGCGCCAGAAAATTCCGCGGGATTGCATTTGAAGGCTTTGGCCAGGATATCCCGGATGTTGAAAGATGTTTCTTTCAGAGAGTCTCTTATCAATGCCGACTCACCTGAAAGTATTTATAATCTGATAGTTGAAAAGGACCCCGCAGACATTTAAAAGAATTGAATCAATTTCAGTTGAAGTTTTTATGGGTGAGTCATTGCGATTATAGGCCCGGTTGACGCAAGGGGTTAATGGTTCAATGATTCGAATTGATTTATGATTAAGAAGTACGCGGAGGCTCAATGAATAATTTTCGTGTAGTCATTGTGACCGGCCTGTCGGGTTCAGGAAAGAGCACGGCGTTAAGGGCTCTTGAAGACGTCGGTTTCTTTTGCGTAGATAACCTTCCTGTCCTCCTTCTTCCTAAGTTTCTCGATCTGCAGACCGGTGCAACGTCCGAAGTTTCGAAAATAGCGCTTGTCATGGATCTGCGTGAGAAACACTTCCTTGAAAAGTATCTCGAAGTCTTCTCCCGATTGAGGAGAAAGAGATACAATCTCGAGATACTCTTCCTTGATACAAATAACAACATCCTTCTGCGAAGGTTCAGCGAGACGAGGAGAACGCATCCACTATCGGATGGCAAGACCATTCTTGAAAGCATAAAGCTGGAACGGGATAAACTGAACGAATTGATGGGGATGGCAGACAATGTCATTGACACGTCCAACTATACTGTTCACCAGCTGAAGGAACGTGTTCAGGGCCTCTATCTTGCTCCCGGCTCAGGCAATAAACTTCATATTAATCTGATATCGTTCGGATATCGTTTCGGTCTGCCCCCGGATGTAGATGTCGTGATGGATGTCAGATTCCTCCCAAATCCATATTTTGTTAAGGACCTCAAAGACCACAATGGCAATGAAAAGGTCGTGGAAGAATATGTTATGCGATGGGATGACACCGAACAGTTTCTTTTAAATCTCTTCAGTATGATGACTTTTCTTACGCCACTGTACGAAAAAGAAGGCAAATCATACCTGAATATCGGTATAGGATGTACTGGCGGAAGACACCGGTCGGTTGTTATTCTCAATCAATTGGCAAACTATTTTTCGGACAGGGAATACGCAACAAATGTTAGCCACCGGGATATAGACAGGACGTGAAAATAAAAGGTAACTACTCAGGTTGTTTAGACTGTAGGCTGAAGGCATTTAGTTTACAAAAAGGCTAACAGTCTTTAGCCTGATAGCCCTCAGTCTAATCCCGACTCGTTGGGACAGTCTGACTGTGTGAGTAATTGCAACAAAAGGATTAAGGGCTTACTCCTTACGGAGATGCCAGCTTTCTTGTTATATTATCCTTTATCCAGTGTGGATCCCACCATTCCACGGGGTTTACAAATTTTTCTCCTACGATCATACTGAAGTGGAGGTGATCACCTCCTGCCATGCCGGTGTTACCTGTGCGACCGATCATCTCTCCTTTTCCGACTGCTTGTTCTTTATTTACGCTTACCGACGAGAGATGACTATAAAGGCTGAAGATTCCCATGCCGTGATCTATGATTATTGTATTGCCGTAGATTCCGAGATATCCTGTAAAGGTGACAATGCCCCCGTTTGACGCCTCCACCGGCGCGTTTCTCGTGGATGCGAGATCAACTCCCATATGCACGCTTTTACTTATTTCCCTGCCGTCATTATAATAAGTTCTCCTGTCACCGAAGGTTGCCATAGTGGCGGCATTTTTCATCCGGAGGAATGTTCCTTCCCAGAGTTGCTCCGGCCGCGTATCTTTGCATGTTGTCTCAATGGTTTTCAGATTGTCCGCTCTCATTTCCCTGTTTATGCGCGAGAAGGCTTCGATCAGAGTTGTTCCTCTCAAGTCTTTGTATCTGTTCTGAAACTCCGGCATCTTCATTTCCAGGAAACGCTGACTGATATTCATCCTGTCGCTGCGGAATTTCTTGTTTCTTATATGAAAAGAGACCGGACAGAGTGAAGTATTTCCGGCATTGTCTTCAGCCAGGATACTTATCTTCAAGGTTTTCTTTGCGGCATCCATGGGTATGGCAAAATAAGATATATGACGTATTCTGCCCGCTGTGGTTTCCGGATATGAGGGAAAGAAATCGTTGCCGACCTGTACGCCGCTTAGAGGTACACCCTCGGAAAGATTGTAGGCTATGACGCACGACCCCCCCGGGTTTATATAGTTAGAAAAACTCACAGGGGATATCCGGGGCGGTAGGGTATCTATAACTACTTCAAATATAACGGTACTTGTATTCTTCCTGAGCGAATGGTCTGTAACGACTATGTCGATTGTGGCGGTTCCATCATGGAGTTTCAGCTCTTCCGGGAATACATCAATTGTCAGGGTTTCCTTGTTTATCTTCTTTTGAGGCAGGTTCAGAGAGCCTAATGTGTATTTCTTTCCATCCTGTAAGATATCGACGGAAACATTTCGAAGGCCACTCTTTCTGTCAATGCAGGTGACATCAAAGGTTGTTTCCTGCCCTATCATCTTGATATCACGGCTTAATATTATCTCCGGGTTTTCTCCCTCCCAATAGACCATAAAGGCCCAGATTCCCACACTCACCAGTGCGATCAACACAATAGAGAACAGATATCTCAGATACTTTTTCATATAATCCTCTCTTTTATGATTTCATCAAATCTTCTCAATTTTATCCAACCCTTTCACAGTTGACCTTATATTTAATAACTGTTATGTTTTTCAATATATTCTGACACCATATTGGATTTTTGAGAAAGAGCTGACAGCATAAATTATTTTTACATATTACTCGTGAATGCAGGGGCAGTACCATGCTGAATGACAAAAATGTTGTTCTCGGGATAACAGGCGGTATCGCCGCATATAAGGCTGCGGAGCTGACTAGGGAGCTTCTGAAGCGAGGAGCTACAGTGAAGGTCATCATGACAGAAAATGCGGCCAGATTCATAGGCCCGCTTACCCTGCAGACGCTCTCCGGTAATCCGGTTTACAGCGACATGTTCTCTCTCGCAGCTGACTCTGAGATACCTCATATATCTCTGGCACAGTCTGCCGATATAATCGTTGTGGCTCCGGCAACGGCCAATATAATCGGCAAAATCGCGTCTGGTATTGCCGACGATCTTCTCTCTACGACAATAATAGCCACAAAGGCCCCCGTGTTGATATGTCCGGCTATGAATTCAAATATGTATGACAATCCCATCCTGAGATCCAATATTGATAAACTTTCCTCGCTGGGCTATCTCTTTGTGAACGCCGGATATGGAGAACTTGCCTGCAAGTCACGAGGTCCCGGAAGATTGCCGGACCCCGGAGATATTGCTGAAGAGGTAGAGGTGGTTCTGACAGAGAACAATCTGGAAGGCCACAGGATACTGATAACAGCAGGCCCTACCATAGAATCGTTTGATCCGGTAAGGTATATATCAAATCACTCATCAGGGAAGATGGGATACGCCCTGGCCATAATGGCGAGGAGGAGGGGCGCGGATGTCACGCTGATCAGTGGGCCCACCGCGCTTTCCATGCCGGCTGGTGTCAAATTTATAGGAGTATTGAGTGCTGAGGAGATGAGAGAGGCTGTAATGGAGCATCTTGAAGATTCGACAGTTATTATCAAGGCTGCCGCGGTAGCCGACTACCGCCCACCCACTGCCTCGGATTCCAAGATAAAGAAAAAAGATGAGGAGCTGGATGTTCGCCTTGAGAGAACGCCCGATATAATATCCGAAGTCAGCGACAGAAAAGAGAATCGCATACTCGTAGGATTTGCCATGGAGACGGAAAATCTTGCTGAAAATGCGAAAAGCAAGATGATTGCCAGGGATATGGATCTGATAGTGGCGAACGAACTTGGCCGTCCCGGTTCCGGATTTCAGCACGACACAAATATTGTAAAGATAATAGACAGAGCAGGCGGCATCGAAGAATTGCCCCTTATGGACAAAAAAGATGTGGCGGACAGGATTTTGGACAGGGTTCTGGAAATCTCCGGCAGAAGGGGTGAAAAATGAGAGACGAACTTCTGGAACTGACAAGTGCCCTGAAAAATCAGATAATATCCGAAAAAGAAGCAAGAAGTGGCCTTTACGGTAAGTTGTACATAAAAGGAAATTCGGGTGCATTAACATCCGCGCCTGTTGATACCGCGGTGAACAACAGTGTGGCTCATGTTCCATCCATCACGCTGGAGGATATAGAAAAAGAACTCGGGGACTGCAAAAGGTGCAAATTGCACAGTGAAAGGCACCACATTGTCTTCGGAGAGGGCAGCTCCACCTCCGACCTTGTACTTGTCGGTGAGGCGCCGGGAAGAGACGAAGACATGCGGGGGAAACCCTTTGTGGGCCGGGCCGGGCAGCTGCTTACTGACATTATAAAGGCCATGGGGCTGGAGAGGAAAGATGTGTATATATGCAATATATTAAAATGCCGTCCCCCAAAAAATCGCAACCCGGAGCCTGATGAGATCGCCGCGTGTGAGCCCTTTTTGATCAAACAGCTTGATGTCATACAACCTCGCGTTATTTGTGCGATGGGTAAATTTGCGGCTCAGACCCTTCTCAAGACAGGCACAGCCATCTCCATGCTGCGTGGCAGATTTCATTCCTATCACGGGATAAAACTGATGCCTACATACCATCCTGCTTACCTTCTGAGGAATCCCGGAGCAAAGAAACACGTCTGGGAAGATGTGCAGATGATAATGGAAGATTTTAAGCAGAAGGCATAAGGCGGGAATCATGAAGCAAAAGATCCCCAATATGCCGTTTCGGAAAAGCAGGAATCCGGATATATTATCGGGAGGACTCCATGAAAAATAGAATACGTCCATATTTTGTCTTATTTATGACTATTTTACTTCTTATCGCTGCTGGAGCGGTGCAATCATTTGGTGAGGATGAAAAAAGTGTCTTTGATGTGGTTACAATCGATTCGGCTATTACCCCTCCAGTCGCGAACCATATTATAAAGAGTATAGACCTGTCATATGAGGACAATTCCGCCGGGGTCATAATCCTTCTGGACACCCCGGGCGGGCTTGATCTGGCCATGAGGGACATAGTTAAGAAACTTTTGAACCCTCCGTTGCCTGTCATTGTATTCGTTTATCCTTCCGGAGCACGTGCGGCGTCCGCCGGGGTTATGATAACCATGTCGGCCCCCGTGGCAGCCATGGCCCCCGGAACAAACATAGGTGCCGCTCACCCGGTGGCAATGGGTGTCGGCGGCAAAATGGATGATACAATGGCGAAAAAGGTTGAAAATGACGCTATTGCCTACGCCAGAGGAATTGCAAATAAGAGGGTGCGCAACGCAGATTGGGCCGAGAAGGCCGTAAAAGAGAGCGTCTCCATCACGGCTAAGAGAGCCCTCGAATTGAATGTTATTGACGTAATCGCTTCGGATATTGAAGATCTGTTGAAAAAGATAGACGGAACGACGATTCTCCTCCCGTCGGGAAATATGACCCTTGATACGAAAGGGGCCGTCATCAATAAACGGGATATGGGATTACGGGAGAGAATCCTTGTGACCCTGAGCAATCCAAATATAGCCTATCTCCTGATGATGATAGGGCTGGCCGGTCTCTATTTTGAATTTTCCAATCCGGGTGCGATTCTGCCCGGTGTTGTCGGGGCGATTTCACTTATATTAGCCTTCTTTGCCATGCAGACTCTTCCCGTGAATTATGCCGGTGTTGCACTGATAATTTTCGGTATAATCCTCTTTATCGCGGAGATAAAGATAGTAAGCCACGGCATGCTAAGCGTGGCTGGTGTTATTTCCCTTGTCCTTGGTTCTGTTTTGTTATTTGATTCTTCCGTCCCGGCTCTCAGGGTATCGTTTAGTGTTATGATTCCAACAATACTCATAGTATCACTTTTCTTTATTGCAGTTGTGTCACTTGCTGTGAAGGCCCAGTTGACGAAGCCTTTCACGGGTAAAGAGGGTATGATCGGCCGGGAAGGGACAACAATAACCCCAGTACAGGCTGATGGAAAGGTGCTTATAAAAGGAGAACGATGGAATGCCTCATGTGGGAAATTGATAGAGGAAGGGGCGGACGTACGCGTAATCAGTGTCAAGGGATTAAATCTTGTGGTGGAAAAGATTTAAAAATATAGAATACATACAGGAGGGTAAGATATGTACACATTAATTACATTGGTTGTCCTGGTAGTGATGTTCCTCGCTGCCGCGATAAGGGTGCTCAACGAGTACGAAAGAGGCGTGATATTTCGTTTGGGGAGGATTATAGCCACTAAGGGGCCCGGTCTTATCATTCTGATACCAGTAATAGACAGGATGGTAAAGGTGGACATGAGGATCATAACGATGGATGTTCCTCCTCAGGATGTGATAACGAGGGACAACGTATCCATCAAGGTAAACGCGGTGATTTACTTCAGGGTACTGACGGCCAACAGCGCCGTCATTGAGGTTGAAAACTTCCTCTACGCCACATCCCAGTTAGCGCAGACCACCCTGAGGAGTGTCTGCGGGCAGGTTGAACTCGACGAACTCCTCGCCGAGCGGGAAAAGATAAATGCCCAGCTGCAGGAAATACTCGATCGAAGCACCGACCCGTGGGGGATAAAGGTGTCGACCGTTGAGGTTAAGCACATTGACCTCCCACAGGAAATGCAGCGTGCGATGGCGAAACAGGCAGAGGCCGAAAGAGAAAGAAGGGCAAAGGTCATCAGCGCGGAGGGAGAATTCCAGGCCGCGACGAAGCTTACAGCAGCGGGTAAAATGATGGCAGAACAGCCAATATCGCTGCAACTCCGCTACCTCCAGACACTTGCAGTAGTGGCAGCGGAAAACAATTCGACGACACTCTTTCCCATACCGATCGACCTGTTCAAACCCTTTATGGAGCTTGCGCAAAAGAAGGGGAAATAGAAAGAAAGTGCCGGGGGGCTATATAATATTCACGACGGGCATGGCCATGAAATGAGATTGCCGTGATAAGTTCCGTGAAAATTTGGACCTTAGCAACGAGAGAATATGACTTTTAATGAACAGCAAGATAAATTATCATTTGAAGAACTCCTGAATGAAAGTGCCGGCGCAACGGGGTGGCTGGAGCCGGGAGAGCGGGTGGATCTGCCAATTGTTGACATTGGCTCCGACTGGGTCTTCCTGGGCCTGAGCGGAAAGAGTGACGCCCTCATCGATAAGAAGGAGCTTATCAATGAAAACGGGGACCTTCCGTTCAAGATAGGCGATACGATTGCTGCATATTTCATGTCGTCACGGCAAGGCGAATATCTTTTTACTACGCAGATCACAACCGGTGAGGCGGGCCGGAACTACCTTGGTCATGCCTGGGATAACAAGATCCCTGTTGAGGGATTGGTGGAAACGGAGACAAAAGGTGGATTCCGGGTCAAAATCGCGGGCGGAATGATGGCCTTTTGCCCGTATTCCCAGATGGGACTGCGGCGGGTGGAAGATTCTTCCGAATATATGGGGCATCGAATGTCCTTTATCATTACGGAATATGGAGAGGATGGTCGGAATGTAGTCCTTTCCAACAGGGCCATACTGGAAGAGGAATTGCGCGAAAAGAAGGAAGAACTCAAGGAGAAATTGAGCGAGGGCATGAAGGTCACCGGGACGATCGCATCGATTCACGACTTTGGCGCCTTTATCGATATAGGCGGTATCCAGGGACTGCTCCCCATTTCGGAAATCGGATGGGCGCGAGTCGATGATATTAACGACATACTCTCCATCGGCCGGGAACTTGAACTGGTGATTCTGAACCTTGACTGGGAAAATGACCGGGTGGCGCTCAGCCTCAAGGCGACCCTTCCCGATCCCTGGGATCAGGTTGAAAAAAAATATCCCGCAGGATCTTCCCATGTCGGAACGGTGGCGCGTCTGACTAAATTCGGAGCATTCGTGACCCTTGAAGGGGGCGTAGACGGGCTCATTCATATCTCAATGCTGGGTGGTGGAAAACGAATTAATCATCCTAATGAAGTGCTGGAACAGGGACAGGCCTTGGAGGTGACCGTTGAAGCGGTTGACCTTGAAAAAAAGCGAATTTCTTTGGCGCTGGAGCACGAAGAAAAGGTGGGAAATGAATCGGAAATGGCAGATGATTATCGTGAATACCTTCAAAATGCACCCACCTCGATGGGGACACTCGGTGATATTCTGCAAGACAAGCTTTCCCTTTTAGTAAAGAAGAAGAATGTAAAGAAAAGAAAGTGAGAAAATAGTCCCGGCTCTTTATCTGGAAAATCCTGAAAACTACTTTACTTTCAGGGGTTGAAGTTCCTGGGTTCTCAACCATCTCATTGTTTCCGCTAAACCATCCGTGAAAGAAACCGGGAGATCCCACTGGAGTTCCCGGCTCGCCTTTTCTATGGAAAACTGTAGTCGAGAGCCGAGGCTCTTAACCGTATAAGTTGTCAGAAGGGGACGGGTCTTTAACCTTAATTGAGGTCAGAAATTTTCTATCGGGTTCAGAACCGGGTTCTAGAAAAGTGTAACGGCCCCTTCGCGATTCGGCTTCGGAACGAAATAGGAATTTTTTACCCGGAAGTAGCATCGCATCAAAAACAGCATCGGTTTGCGAACGGGATAGATTCTTTTCGGGAAAAACGTGATCTTGTTGAATTTTTCAAAACCCTCTATCATGTTGTTCGCATCCCACTCAATGACTTTCCCTGTCTGATCGAAATTCCATGTATTATATTTATCCGCCAGGTTCCTGTCACGGAAAATGACCCTGAAATGGAGCGGTCCCGAAATGACAAGCGGTTTCATGTCGTGCGCATCAAGTACCGCAGCCGCGGCTGTTTCCCTAAGTCTTTTCCTCCCATCAGAAAGATATTTGATGCTTTTCTCTCCTGATGTGTAGGTATTTTTTTGCTTATCAACGATAACCGATTTTGCCCAGGGAAGAGCATCAAGGGCCTGCCCTACCGCTATGTCTTCCCCTGAAACAAAACCTATCGGCACACCGAATTCACCGAGGTACGCGCCATAGACGTCCATCTCACAGGCAAGCTTTCCGTTTATCCTGACCTCGGAAAAAATCCCGTAATGGGTATGGGGGGGGGGAATGCATCAGGCGTACCCGATGCGGCGTGTATCGCCACATAAAAAATGAGATCATAATCTTCTACACTTCCGAAGAATGATGGATTTACGAAATGTCCTCCCACGTAACTGGCGCGACTGTCCAACTTGTTAATCAGGCAATTAAATCCGACCTCATGAGTATCCTTTACAGTAACCCTGTCAGCCCCTCCGTCAAAGGCTCCACGGATCACATGGTTAACATCCTCGGTCAGGCACTCTCTGCCGTACACCCACTCGGGAGTTCCCATACGACATTGACGCATGCGCCAGACACCAAAACTCCCCTCAATATCAGCAAATATCGCAACGTGCATTCCGGTTCTGTTACCTCCATTTAGTACAATCTATTGACGGCGAGGATTTTTTAATGGTGTACGTAAATCTGATCCGTTGAGATACAGATTAATTTATTTAGGAGACTAACACCAGCAGCACCCGCCCTGTCTATTCGATCCGCATCAGGGAGTTCCACCGTTCAAGCTCCGTCGCGACCGGAAGCCCGTTTTGTTTAAGAAAGGCGATAATGGCGGGGTCGTTGAATCTGAGATAGGGATTCATTTGGCACTCTTCCGCCAGAGTAGAGAATACATGCGCCGGATTGTACTTTTCCAGAAACGAGTTGATTGCCTCGTTTTCAGGGTCAAGATATCGCGCGAAGATCAGCGAATCGCGCACATAATCATGCCCGGCATAGACGACCGTGGAATCAGGCAGGGCGAGCAGTTTTTTGATGGAATGATAATACCCCCGCAGATCTCCTGAAAAACAGTTTCCGATGGTCCCGTTGAAGAGGGTATCCCCGGTTATGATCAAGCTGTCCACCCGGAGGCAGATCGAGTCCTCCGTATGACCTGGTGTGTGATACACCTCGATTTTTTCATTATCCAATTCAATAATCTGGCCTGAACGCAGTGTCTGATTGTCTATGAAGGCCGCTCCGGTCTGGTCGATCAGTTCCCTGTTTTCGCTGGTATGGTCCATGTGCACGTGGGTATTAGTGACGATTTCCAGCTTCAAACCCTGCGACTTGATGAACGCGCACATTTCCTGTACGGCGCCGCCGTCTATGGCCAGGGCGGACCGTTCTGTGTACAGGACATACCCAAAATTATCTGCTGCATATCGAAACTGTTTGACGCGCATACCCGCCTTCTTGTTGTTAAACTCCAGTATAGTGTATATATTGAGTGGTGAGGAGAGTATTTTCTTTCGCACCACATGGGACTGTGAGGGCTTTCATATTTCTTACGAATTACGGCAATTGATACCTCTTCTGAAGCTACCACTGTATAAAATGAAAACAAAGGAAAAATTTACAGAATGGCCCTCATTCAGGGTAAATTTCAGGGAGAGTATTCCTATATTAAACCTGTAATGGCTGGTGGAGAACTATGTACGTAAGTCTTACTAGATTTTGTCTTGTTTTTCTCCGCGGATAAGATATTATTGCGCCCATAACAAATCAATATAACCCGGGGATGCATCCTGCCGAATGCTTGCCTGGAATGAGAGCAAGAGAGAAGGCGGCCATGGAAATAAAGATCAATAATACGGTCATTGCCCTTGTTTTGGGAGACATAACAAAGGAGGAGACGGATGCCATAGTGAATGCCGCGAACTCAGGATTGAAAGGCGGTGGAGGTGTGGACGGCGCCATACACAGAGCGGGAGGTCCTTCCATTATGAAGGAATGCAGGGCGATAGGCAACTGTCCCACAGGTCAGGCGGTGGTTACCGGAGGAGGGAACCTCAAGGCCGATTATGTTATACATACGGTAGGTCCGGTTTACAGAGGGGGCAGCCGGGGAGAGGCGGATCTTCTCAAAAGCGCCTATCTGGAGAGTCTTAAAAAAGTTACGCAAAAGGGGCTCAGGAGCGTATCTTTTCCAGCAATAAGCGCGGGGATATATGGTTATCCTCCGGGAGAGGCGGCGTCTATTGCCCTTAAAACCGTCATCGATTACGTAAGGGGCCACAAAGACATAAACCTGGTCCGGTTTGTCTTGTTCAGCCAGGATGTATATGATGTATTTTCGTATGAGCTGAAAAAAATGATTTGATGCATGCATGGTGATAATATTATGAATTTCTCTTTTGAACAGGGTACTATAAGACCTCCGAGCGAGGCAAAAAGCCTCCTGATCAGGGTTACAAGAAACTGTCCCTGGAACAGGTGTGCCTTCTGTCATACCTATCACGGAACAAAGTTTGAACTGAGATCTGTGGAGGAGGTCAAGGCTGATATACAGGAAGCTGGGGATATAGCGGATCAGATACGGGAGATATCCTTGAAACTGGGGCAGGGGGGAGTGGTTACGCGCTCAGTCATAGATCGTGTTTACGGGAGCGACGCACTTTACAGCGACAGTTTCAGGCAGGTGGCCGCATGGCTCTATTTCGGCGGTGAATCCGTCTTTCTCCAGGACGCCAATTCCATAATAATGAAGACTGATGATCTGGTTGAAATAATATCTTTCATCAGGGAAAGATTTCCTTCTGTCAGCAGGATTACTTCATACTGCCGGTCGCATACCGCCCGCCGGAAATCTGTTGAAGAATTACGCATGCTCCGCGACGCCGGCCTGACAAGAATTCATATCGGTTTGGAAAGCGGGTGCGATTCTGTTCTGAAGTTTATCAAAAAGGGTGTCACTGCCGTAGATCATTTAGAGGGTGGACAAAAGATAGTGGAATCGGGCATATCTCTCTCCGAGTATATCATACCGGGTCTTGGAGGTGACAGATGGTCCCGCGAGAATGCCCTGGAAACCGCAAGGGTCATCAATGAAATAAATCCGGTCAGCCTTATAGAATTTTAAGCCTTTCGCCTGCTAATCAATAGAATCAATCAGGAGGCAAAAATAACCATTTCCACTGTAAATCTTCAATGTCAACCACCAAAAAATGGGCCGATTGATCTAAAAGACATTTGTTGCGCTGCGACTCTCACCCAATATTTTACTGACGAAACCTCTTTGACTTATACATTTCAAATTTGTATACTCCTTCCACAAAAAACGATTCCTTATAATGTAAATCAAACGTACACAAATCATTGGCATCGAAAGAGGGGTCTCTATAGTGGACCCCAAAAATGAAACAGCGTGTTAAGTTGTGTTTCCAAGAAAAAGGAGGCACAGAATGGGCAGAAAAAAACATAGCAAGGAATTGAAGGCGAGCATTGCCCTTGATGCAATAAAGGGTCAGAATCAGCAGACAGTGCGACTTGCTGGGACTACCACGATCATCTTATTACCGGCCCAGGGGTTCACTTTTGAAAGTAATGAGAATTTAGAATTAATGAGGCTTATCGACGAAGAATTTCTCAGGCATCCTTTTTATGGAAGTCGAAAGATAAGGGACTATTTGAACCGCCAGGGTTTTCCTGTAAACCGCAAACGTGTTCAACGACTGATGCGTTTAATGGGAATTGAATCAGTGGCCCCCAAACCGAATACAAGCAGGCCACGTAAAGAGCATAAGGTGTATCCATATCTTCGAGAAAATTGTCGATCACAGAGCCTGATCAGGTCTGGTGTTCCGATATTACCTATATCCGGATGGGACCATGGATTTGTCTATCTGACGGCAGTTATGGACTAGGCAAGCCGCTATGTGCTGTCCTGGGAGGTGTCTGTGACCATGGGGATAGACGATTTCTGCGTGAATGCCCTAAAGAGCGCTCTTCGCAAGCATAAGAGCCCTGAGATATTCAATACCGATCAAGGTTCACAATATACCGGTAATGCCTTTACGGGCGCACTAAAAGAAACCGGTATCAAGATCAGCATGGATGGCGAAGGACGTTGTATGGATAATATCTTCATAGAACGTTTATGGCGATCCGTGAAGTACGAAAAGATATTTCTTGAAGAGTATGAGACAGTAGCGGAATTGATCACCGGGCTGAAAGAATATTTTGAGTTTTACAACTTTGAACGATCACATCAGTCCTTCTCAAGAAAAACACCTGCTGAGGTGTATTGGGGAGAGGAAGTTGCCCACCAAATGGCAGCATAAAGAACTTGATTAAAAAGCAAAAAAGAAGTACGACTTAATTTAAGAGAAAATTGTCCTTGACTTGGGGTCCACTTCATTCAATAATCCATTCAACTAACCTGAAGAATTAAAAGGAGTACACCATGCCCCTCAGCGAACAGGAAATTGCCGGGTTGCGGCAGCACGCGCGACAGCTGCGACAGGACATACTGGACGTGACGTTCTGGGCGGGAGGTGCCCATATTGGAGGAGCATTAAGCATTGTAGAAATTTTGGTGCTGCTCTATTACAAATACCTTTCCATTGATTCGAAGAATCCACAGAAAGAGGACCGGGACCGGTTCATTCTCAGCAAGGGCCATGCGGGGGTGGGATTAGCCTCACTTCTGGCACGAAAGGGATACTTCGATTTCGAACTGCTGAAAGACTTCAATAAATTCAATTCGCCTTTTGGCATGCATCTTGACAAGCACAAAGTGCTCGGACTGGATGCCTCGACGGGTTCCTTGGGCCATGGACTCCCCATGGCAGTGGGGCTCGCACTCGGCGCCCGGCTGCAGAAGAAACAGTGGCTCACCTATTGTCTCCTGGGTGACGGCGAGTGCAACGAGGGGTCCATCTGGGAGGCAGCGATGGCGGCCGCTCACTATAAGCTCACGAATCTCATCACCATCGTGGACCGTAACAAGTTCTCGGTAGACGGCAATACCGAAGATGTCATGGCACTCGAGCCCTTTGCCGAAAAGTGGCGTTCCTTTGGTTTTATCGTAATCGAGGTGGACGGCCACAGCTACACCGACCTTTCCCGTGCTATCGATGCCGCGATGGAAGAGAAGGCGGCGCCGGTCCTGATAATGGCCCATACCGTAAAGGGCAAAGGTGTGGACTTTATGGAGAACGATTTCCGGTGGCATTACGGGGGGCTCGATTCCGATATGCTGGCAAAGGCAAAACAGGTCTTGGCGAGCACGGCAAAGGACTGATGCCCGTATGTTCCGGAACGCACTTGCACCGCAAATTTATCGTGAGGGAGGCAAAAGATGGCAGAGGGTCTGACGTGGAATGTGTATGACGCCAATACGATGACACAGGCCGATATTTACGGCGACGTGTTGTGCCTGCTTGGTGAAAAATATGATCGCATCGTCGGTCTGTCGGCCGACCTTGCCAAATCTACGAAGATCGGAAAATTCGCTGAAAAATATCCTCACCGGTTCTTCAATGCGGGAGTGGCGGAGCAGAATATGTTCGGCATGGCGGCGGGGCTTGCCCTTTCGGGCCTTATCCCTGTCGTCTCGACCATGGCCGTCTTTACCACCATGCGTGCGGCGGAGCAGGTCCGGACCGATATATGCTACCAGAACCTCAACGTGAAGATAATCGCCACACACGGCGGGATTTCCTTCGGGCAGGCCGGCACCACGCACCAGTGCACTGAGGACATAGCGATAATGCGTTCCATGGCCAATATGACGGTGGTGGTGCCCGCAGACGGCATTGAATGCGGCAACGCGGTAATCGCCTGCATCGAACACCCCGGCCCGGTCTACATACGGATCGGACGCGGGTTTGACCCGACATGCTATGCAGACGACAAGTATGGCTTTGAAATCGGGAAGTCCGTGGAAATAGTTCCCGGCAGCGATATAACGCTCATCTGCTGCGGCATCACCGTCCTGCAGGCGCGGGAAGCGGCGCGTATACTCAAGGAAAGCAACGGTCTGAGTGTCAGGGTCATCAACATGCATACCATCAAACCACTCGACACTGAGGCGGTTCGGAAGGCAATTGCCGAGACGCGCCGAATCATCACTTTCGAGGACCATAACATTTACGGGGGATTGGGAAGCGCGGTGGCCGAGGTCATCGCCGAAAGCGGCAGGGCCTGCGCCTTCACCCGGGTGGGCATACCGGACTGTTATTCCCTCGTGGGATATCCGGAAGACCTCTACCACCACTATAAATTGGACGCCGATGGCATCGTTGAAAAGGTAAGAGAGGTTATGGGAAAAGACTTCGAAGAGGAAGAAAACTGGGAGGATGGTTTCTGACATGGCACCCGACAAGGACAGAATGGCGGCACAGCTTTTTCTGCAGGCCCTTTTCCCCTTATTGAAGGTGGTCCTGGAGGATAACCGGAATATCAGAAAAAAATTCGAGGGCGTGAATGCCAAAATTCAGTTTGTGGCACGGGATGACCGGGAGGGGGACTTGGGCGCCTGTCTCTCCTTCGATAACGGCACTCTCGAAGTGGTACAGGGCATATGCCCCGATCCCGCTATAGCGTTCAAATTTTCCAGTGTCAAAAGGATGGCGGCCATGCTGGCAGGCAAACCAGCTCTTGTCCGCATAGGAGGCTTCTACAGAATCGGCCTGATCTTCAAGCTGCTGTCCCTCCTGATGAGCCTCACGCTTCTCATGCCTACCGCAAAACCGAAGGATCCCGCCAAGAAACGGCTGAAAGTGAAACTTTCAATATACATGATGGCAGCCTCACTGAGCAGATATAACAAGTTGGGAGATCCTGAGATTAACAAGTGGACCGGAAAACAGCCTGAGCGGGTGTACCAGTTTTCCGTGACCGGCGAGAACGATATCGCGGCCTACCTGCGGGTGAAGGCCGGCAACACGCAGGCGGGGCCGGGCAGGTATACCAAAAGAAAACCCTTCGTCCACATGCAGTTCAGGGGCATAGACGAAGCTATTCCCGTAATGCTGAATGAAATCAACATGGTGGAGGCTGTCGATAAGGGATACCTTTCGCTCGAGGGATCGCCGGAATACGCGCGGGACCTTGGCAATTTTCTCATGAGGATTCAGACACTCGTCATGGGATAAACAATCTCCAGGGAGGGAACAGTGATGTCTCCATCAGGAAATATTCTCGGTATAACCGGTGCGTTCGGCTACATAGGCAAGCGCCTGCTGAAACGGCTGGAGCAGGACAAGGAGTTTGAGCGGATAGTATGCATTGACATTGCACCCACCCCCTCCGACTTCCCGCATCGTTACGAATACCACCAGTGCGATATCCGGGATGGGGAAAAGCTTCTTTCCGTACTCAGTCAGGCTGGTGTCACGACGGTGATACACCTCGCGTTCATCGCCTATCCGACACGCGACCCACAATTCGAGCACGATGTTGATGTGAACGGGACCGAAAATGTATTGCGAGCGTGCGGGAAGACAGGGGTGAAGAAGCTCGTCGTAGCCAGTTCCGATTGTGCCTATGGATTCTTCGATGGCACGCCGGACTACCTGCCTGAGACCGCACCGATCCGCTCGACATCAGGGTTTCCCTATTCCGAAAACAAGGCGGAGATAGAAAAACTGGTGGCTGATTTTGCCGCCTCCACTCTCTCATGCCGGGTCGTCGTTCTGCGGCCATGCATCGTCATGGGACCCACGTGCAGAAGTACCACCGCGAAGTCAATGAAAGATCCCGTCATTATCGGCGTCAGGGGCTATGATCCCATCATGCAGTTCGTTCACGAAGACGACGCCGCCGAGGCATTCTATCAGGGCGCCGTACGCAATGTATCGGGCGCGTTCAATCTTGCGGCCGACGAAGGGATGCGATACTCAGAACTCGCGAAGTTTCTGAAGAAGCCTTTCGTGGCTCTCCCCCCCTGGCTTATTTATAATCTCGTGGAGCTTCTCTTTCGTCTCAGAGTCGTTCCTTTCGGGAAAGCTCAAATCGATTATATTCGCTACCCGCTTTCCATGGACATTGAAAAAATAAAGCGCGACTTGAGCTTTACGCCTCGTTTTACCAGCAAGGAAGCCTTGCTCTCCTTTATAGAAGCGTAATACCCTAAGATCAGAACTATGCGATTTCGAAAACCGTTTTGATCACGTCTGCTGACTTTTCTTTGACAAGCTTGAAGGCCTGCTTGTAGGCGTCAAGCTTAAACCGGTGGGTCACGAATCCTTCCAGATGGACTTTTCCTTTTTCAATCATTTCAATTGCCAGATCAAAGCTGCTGATTTCCCGACCTTGAAAATTTTCATGGCCATGGGCATTGATGCCCATCATGGTAATTTCCTGCTGCCATATCGGCGTCTGGTCAAAATGAACGGGCTCCAACTGATTGCCGACCATCACGTATGTCCCCTTCGCCGACAGCCATCTCAGTGAGTCGTGGATAGTTTTTGAGTAGCCCACACAGTCGTAGATAAGATCGAAACCGCCCAGCATGTTGTCATTGCCAAGGGGCGCACGATAAAGCTTACCGCCCGTCTCCCGCGCAATCGATTCATAGGGATCTCCCTCAATGGAAACATCGGCGCCGAGTTTGCGGGCAAGTTCCTTCTTAAATTTGATCTTTTCCAGAACGTACAATTTGCATCCCGGTGCCACGACCTTGGCAAACTGGATAACATTCAATCCTATCGTACCGGCACCGATTACCAGCACTTTCTCACCGCTTTTCGGAGGACGTTTCAACACGGCATGCAGGGAAACCGCGGCGGGTTCGATGAGTACGGCAATCTCATCGGGGATGCTATCAGGCACTTTCACAAGCTGTGACTCGTGGGTGATGAATCGCTCCCCGAAACCGGCTCCCAGGTTTTCAGGCAGCGAACCGACGGAGAAGTTTTCACAGAGTGTATAATTTCCCTCCTGGCATTGGGAGCAGGGGGGCTCGATTTCTTTCATGGAGCAGCAGGGCAAGTATCTTTGAAGGGTTACACGATCGCCAATTTTTATTTGCTTCACATCTCTGCCGATTTCAACGACCGTTCCGATGACCTCATGCCCCATGTAAGCCCTCGGAACACCAGGGAGGGCCGCTATGGAAATCCTCGGGCTGGCCTTCACAAAAAACATAGAGATATCGGCTCCGCAGATGCCGGTCATGATCGATTTTACACGCACCCATCTGGAGCCCGGGAGGTCACGTTCCGGGATATCGCCATAGCTCACCGGCGACATCGGACTGTAGTAAATAAATGGAAAAAGACCTGCAAGTGCCTTGGTGATTAGAATCTTTGGAATGTTTACATCAAAGTAGATCGATCTCATATCTCGCTCCTATTCAACATATATCGTTATGATTCCTCGATGGATTTTCTCAGCCATGGCTCGATGTCTTCGGCAACATTATTCCCATCCCTTTTCCAAAGACTGAGGGGTTAGGTCATTGGCCCATAAAACCTTCATGCAGCATTGCTGGGGACAGGCACATTATTTAGAGAGCTACACGTATGAGACACTTCATATAATGATTTTCATTAGAAATCTACTATAAAAAGTAAAATCAGCACCTACATGCTTTCAGGAAGGAAGCCATTCGCCTGGACGAGCGGGAAACAAGCTGTCAGGTAGTAGCATGTTTCATCCCGCATTTAATGATATGACCCTATCAGCCACAGTGAAGGCTCGTATTTGCTATACGTAACATAATCTGATTTTCTTATTGATGTTAATGCGTTGTCCGTTGTTTAAGTATTCATACCTTTGTCTTTCCGTCAAGGATTATCTGGGTTGCCAACCCATTGTTACCTAATCACCTCCATAGCCTTGTAATAATCTCTCTGTACTTTCAGATTTGATATCCGGCAGTACCGTTGCGTGGTTTTCACACTACTATGCCCTAAAAGGTCCTGAATGGTGGAGAGATCAGCATCGGCATTCAACATTCGTGACAACAAGGCCAAGCTGGTGAATCTTCGGTAGTCCGTGTTTGTCCCTGAACTCCCCGGCAATACCTGATACGGCATCGCGGAAGTTATCCGCATTGAATAAGTCGTTTAAATATAGCATATTTCGCCTTTTTGTCGGATAACCTGTAATCCCGGGATCACAAAGGCCTCGGGAAAGATTCTGAAAATTGATTTTTAAAGGACATTTTCCAGCGCCCACCAGCAGATTTATTCCCTTTTCTACATGAAGGACACCATTGTCTTGACGACTCTGTTTTTCGCCTTCGCGAGATTTGTCTCGATCATTTTTTCGTAGTTGTCTATGGAAAATTTGTGAGTTGCCATATTTTTAATATCGGCCTTCTTCGCGCTCACGAGATCTATTGCTGCCTGAAAGATATGTTTCTTCTTTCCATCAACATCGGCATAACCGCCCGCGAAGACTCCTCTCATGGTTTGGAGTTTGAGCCACATGGGGGTGAGATCAAGTTTGACATCCCGGCCGATTCCCACCACGCTCAGGATGCCTTCCACGGCCAGACATCTTAGAGACTGATTAAGCGTTTTCGAGTTTCCGACTACATCGAATATCCTGTTGAAGCCCCCCATGAGGACGTCCTGGCCGATCAGCGGTTTATATCGGGATGCGCCGGTTATATTCACCGTATGTGAAAACAGATCGCCATCGGTTATAATCCTGTCAGCGCCTGCTTCTCTGATGAATTCCGCGTGGAAGGGCGATGGCTCGGAGACGGTTATGTGACAGTCGATGTCCAGCGCGCGCATTGCCTTCACTATCATGGTCCCTATCACGCCACCGCCAATTACAAGCACCTGATCACCAGGCTGCGGTCTGTTATCGGTAACGGCCTGGAGCGCCACGGAAAGGGGTTCAATAAGCGCCCCCTCTTCTTTAGACATTCCTCTCGGAAGCTTGAATACCTGGCTTTTATGCGCCACGAAGTATTCACCGAAGCCACCCCCCGTGTCCCGGCAGATGCCGGTGAACATGCCGGGTGAGAGGCTCCCCTCCGCGAAGTTTTCGCAGTTTCCCACTCTGCCGGCTTTGCAGGCAGGGCAGACGGGGTCAATTCCCCTTGTTACGCAACTCAGTTGGGGGGCGATGGTTACGATATCACCCTTCTTTAATTCTGTTGCCTCCGAGCCTGTATCCACAATCTCCCCGCAGATTTCATGTCCTATGGTACAGGGAAATGAAGTGAAGGAGCTGGCGGTGGGCGAATCGTGCAGGAAAATGAGATTCAGGTCACTGGCACAAAAACCGCATAACATGGTTCTGATTTTGACCCACGCGGGAGAGGGCAGGGTAGGTTCGGAAACATCGGCGAGTTTGACGGTGGCGAGAGGGCCCCGATAAAAGAGTTTTTTGTTTACAATCCCCAGGGCCTTCAACACTGCCCACTGTGGAACTGATACAGAAAATTGAAGAGCTTTCATTTTTCTTACTCCATCTTCAGGCTGTCAACCAGAAGCAGTGTTGCGGGGCTGGTTACAGTCGGATCTGTCAGCACATTGATGCAGGCCGGCTTTCCCGATTCCAGCGCCCTTTTTATTGCCGGTATGATTTCTTCATCTTTTACAACCAGCTCTCCGTAGCCACCCAGGGCCTCAGCCACCTTCTCATAATTTGTCGGTCCCAGCTCCGAACCGACAAGGCGGTCAGGACCATAGGTCAATTCCTGTCCGTGCTTGATCATGCCCCAGGCCTGATCGTTGCAGATCACACAGACAAAGGGAATATTATGACGCACCGCCGTGTCAAACTCCATGGCGTTAAATCCGAAGGAACCATCGCCGGTTATGACCACGACGGTTTTATCGGGCCGTGCCACTTTAGCCCCGATTCCAAATGGTATGCCCGTTCCCAGGCAACCGAAAAGGCCGCCCGAACCGGGAAGAACAAACCCCTTTTCCTGTGCCTTGAGTCCGACGAGGCCGAAGTACGAGGCGTCACCACCGTCAATTGCGTATATCGCGTCATCGCCAACGGCTGTCCGGACCTGTTCGACAAGCCTTGCAGGATGTATCGGATCAGACGGTTTTTCCCTTGACGCGATCTCGTCTGCCACAAACGGGAGATAGCTGTCCTTCAGGGTCTTTACCCAGGCGGAACGGTCCTTCTTCTCCACGAGGGGATTGAGTTCGCGAAGCGTAAGACCTATGTCCCCGACAAGGCCGACATCGGTTGCCCGGTTTCGGTCTATTTCACTGGCTTCAACGTCCACTCGAATAACTTTTGCCTGCGGAAAGGTCTCGCCGTACATCTGCAGCCAGTTCAGCCTGAGGCCAAGGATAACGACCAGGTCGGCCATGGCGAAGGCGGTCAAGGCTGCCGACATTCCTCCATCCCATATGGAGAGAGGATGGTCGTCCGGAATGACACCCCTTCCCGCGTTTAGGACAAAGAAAGGGACATCTCCCTTTTCAGCAAATTCTTTTAAATCCGCGTCGCAATCGCTCCAGCAGATACCGTTTCCTCCCATGATAACAGGCCGTTCGGCGCTGTTGATGAGTTCAGCCGCCTCTTTGACAGATGACGGCTCAGGCCGCGTCCGGTAAAATATACCCCCCTTCTTCACCGGGGGAAGATTCTCCTCCTCGATTTTTATATTCAGTATATCTGGGGGCAATTCCAGAAACACGGGACCGGGACGGCCAGATACGGCATTTCTGAAGGCTGTGGAAAGATACTCCGGGATGCGTTTGACATCGTAACAGATCTCGTGCCACTTCACGACGGACTTGATCATGTCGGCCTGTTTCATATCCTGAAGAGCGCCCTTTATCCAGTCCCTTACCGGCGCGGTTCCGCTGATCAGTACCAGGGGCGTATTCTCCATATGGGCGTTCACAATCCCAGTGAGGGCATTGGTAAAACCGGGTCCCGCCGTGATGAGGCACGTGCCGGGTTTGCCCGTGTATACCGCCCATGCCTGGGCCATCATTACGGCTGCCTGCTCATGTCTTACGTCGATAATCTTTAAATCATGTTCAAGACATCCATCGTATATCTTGTCGATATGCCCCCCGACGAGTGAAAAAACAGTATCTATTCCCTCCACATCTTTCAGGTGTCTGGCAACCAGGTGCCCTCCATAAATTTCTGACATAATCCCCCTCCTTTTTTTGATTTTATAGGCATCTAAAACTCAGCTTACTTAAATACCGCCTTCAACGGTTTCTCAGAAATCCTGTTACCCTCTCCGGCAGAAGATCGGACCAGCGATGACACAGAAACCAGGATATCCTGTTAATCATCCGTCTCGGAAACAGGCGGGGCACAAACTGGTGCATAAACTTGTTCTGCCAGCCCGCCGCGTAAAGCATTTTGCCCCTCTTGAAGGCGCGATATCCCGCTTTCGTCACCGTATCAACATCTTTGCAGGAAATAGAGAATGGAATAAAATCATCGGGCATGCATGCATCTTTCAGAAGCCCCGTTTTTGTAAAAGGCGGATTCAGGGTCGAAATTACAATCCTGCTCCTTCGTGGTAGTTCATAACGTACCGCTTCGCTCAGGTTCTGGGTAAATGCCTTTGTCGCCGCGTAGAGCGCCATATTTGCAAGGGGTTGAAAGGCCGCCACGGAAGATACATTGAGGATAGCTCCCTCCTCCTTCTCCAGCATGGCAGGTAAAAAGAGATGGGTCAGCTTTGCATAGGCCATGCAGTTAAGAAGTACCATCTTTTCCAGACGATCATTAAAGGGCATATCCGCAAAAGGCCCCCACCAGCAGATTCCCGCATTGTTTACCAGGCAATATACATTCCCCACCGCATCCACAACCTCCCTGTGAAGATTTTCAGGACCTCCGGAATCGGTCAGATCGGTTGTAAATGTCCAGGTCTTCACGCCGTAAGAAGCCTCGAGTTCACCCGCCCAGTTATCAAGATTTACTTTCTCGGATGGAAGGTCCGTCAGCGCGAGATTTGCACCGTCTTGGGCAAAACGCTTGGATAGCCCCCTGCCTATTCCCATGGAGGAACCTGTGATTAATACCGTTTTTCCGGCAAAGTCCAACCCCATTCATTTCCCTCCCTTTTTTTAATATATGCAGCGCTCTTTAGCTTGAACTGACGTGCCTTGCAAAATCTTCGAATGCTTCCCTTGTCGTATACTTGAACTTGTAGTTCAATTTCTCTTTAATTTTTTCGTTGCCGGCAATCCAAGGATATTTTACCAAGTTCAATCCCGGGCTCGGGAATTCCGTTATGAATTTTAAACGAAGGAGCCACATCAGATTGTTAAGTGGTGACATAATGGGTGAGGGTAGTTTCAGGAGCCAGTTCCCGAGAATATCAATCATTTCTTCAAAACTCATGGTGCCGTTTGCGGCAAGGTTGTAAACGCCCCCTTTCTTATCTTTTAGCAGTCTGTACATAATCTCAACCAGATCATCCTCATGGATGAACTGAAAGGGTGCCGTTTTTCTGGGCAGGAGCACTATCTTTTTTCTCAGGTGTCTGGAAAGCGGATTATCAAAACCGGGACCGACAACAAAGCAGGGTCTTATTATGGTAAAGCAGATTTCGGGATGGGAACCCCTGAATTCACTGCATATAAATTCCAGTTCTTTCTTGCTTTTTGAGTAGGTAAAATCGTTATTCCCCCGGAGCGGGCTATCCTCCGTAAGGAGCGGAGGATTATCTTTGTGAAACCCATAGGCAGTGGTGGAAGAACAGTGGAGTATCTGTTTTATCTTTGCCTTTTCGCATGCATTCAGGAAATTTTTCGTTCCGTTAATATTGATGTCTTCCATCAGGGTCTTATTATGCAAGGGTGGGAGAATAAAGGCTGTATGAATTGCCCAGTCTATATTTTTCCCGGCAATCAAAGGATACATGTCATCTCTTACATCGTGTCTTTTAAATTCCAGCTTTTTCGATGAGAATGCCGGAGGATTCACATCCACGCCGATAATCGTATCTACTTCGTTCTTCTTTTCGAAGAGAGATATCAACTTGGAGCCAAAATAGCCTGAAATGCCCGTTATGAAAACCTTTTTTCACCTTTATACCTTTTCGAGTATATGTATGGCCATTGACGCCTCTTCCACGCCTATGTTTCCACCACCATTTTCCGTGAGTCCTATTCTGGCACCGTCGACCTGGCGTTTTCCCGCTTCACCACGAAGCTGATGCACTACCTCATATATTTGTGCCAGACCGGAAGCACCTATTGGATGGCCGCGACATTCCAGACCGCCGCTGGTATTGATGGGCATCTTACCGCCCAGTTTAGTGGCGCCTGATTCCGCGAATATTCCGCCTTCCCCGACCGGGCAGAATCCCATTACCTCGCTCTGGTGTAATTCACCGTAGGCTGTTGCGTCATGCAGCTCTGCAAGGTCTATGTCTTCCGGGCCGAGCCCGGACATTGCGTATGCCTGCCTTGAGAGCCTCTCGCCGATATCAGGACCGTCGAGGTCTCTGTCCGATCCCGAGCCAAGAACCGCCGCTCTGATCTTTACCGGACGGACACCTTTCAGCTTTTTCAGGTATGAAGCTGAGCACAGGATAGCCGCGGAAGCACCATCACCGACCGGAGCGCACATTGCTCTCGTCAGGGGCCAGGCAATGGGTCTGTCCGCAAGCACCTCTTCAACAGTCATATCCTGCTGATATTGAGACAGGGGATTGAGTGATCCGTGCCAGTGGTTTTTCGCGCATATAACAGCAAGTTGTCTCTGGGTGGAACCGTATCTGTCCATATGCCACCTGGTTCCCATGGCGTAAGCGTCCATGAAGATGCTTCGTCCCTCACCGGGGGGCGTCTGCCCCTCGGGAATCTTGACCTTTATCTGTTTGCTCACCTCTTCGAACATCTTTATGTGTTCATCGAAGTGTTCCACGTCCATACAGCTCGTATAGGCACCCAGGGAAAGAGCCTTGTTTTCATGGGTGATTTTCTCCGACCCCAGGGCAAGAACCACGTCATGCATGCCGGCCTTTATTGAAGTATACCCCAGAAGGAAAGCGGTTGATGCCCCCGCGCAGGCATTCTCAACATTCACAATCGGGATTTTGTCGATACCCATGTGCCACAGCATTACCTCGCCCCGTATGGAATGCTGGTTGGAAAACATGCCCCAGAAAGTGTTCGAAACATAGGCAGCCTGAATGTCCTCTTTTTCAAGTCCTGCATCTTTTAGTACGAGATCAACCGCCTCCGTCGCCATTCCCGTTACCGTGGCATTCGGATACTTGTTGAAGCGAATCATTCCGATACCGATTACATAAACATCATCCATAGTCATACACCTCGTTTAGGGATATTTTTACTCTTCACTTTTAAGAATCAGGTTGGCTGCCACTAAGGCAAGGGTATCATTTGATCCATCTTCAATCATTCCCGCGCGGGCATCCCTGAAGAGCTTTTCAATGGGATACTCTTTCGTCAGACCGTTACCCCCTAAAAGCTGGAGCGCCATGCTGGTCACCTTGAAGGCAGCCTCGGTGCAATAAACCTTCGAAGCAATCGAATACTGCGTTGACGGTGGATTTATCGACATGTTGTACTGCAAGGCGGCGCGGGAATAGGCCCTCGAGGTCTCTATCATCATAAACATCTCGAAGAGTGTCCTCTGTACCGTTGCGTGCTCACAGAGAAGTTTCCCCCCCTGCACACGTTCCCTGCAGTAGTCAAGAGCCAGGTCATAGGCGGCCTGGGCGACACCCGTGAAAAATGCACCCATACAACCGTTGGCCGTCGCCAGGGTTATGTCGGTAAACATTTCATAGCTCTCCGGGTCAATGATCATATATTCTTCCGGACAAACGGCATCGTCAAAGTATATTTCCCCCTGCGGCAAATCCCGCTGTCCCATTTTATCAAGCGGTCTGCCCCTGGAAACGCCAGGCTGATTGAGATCAATGAGGCAGATACCGCCTCCGGCCATCCCCTGCGATTTGTCTATTCCAACAAACAGGGCGGCATGCGTCGCAATGGGTCCGTTGGAGACCCATGCAGCCTTCTGGCCGTTTATAATCCACTGATCGCCCCTCTTTTCGGTTCTCAGCTGATGGGTTATCTTAGGATCGTTGAAAAATGACGTGAAGGGCATCAGAATATCGGTCCCATGTTCAGGCTCAGTGATCGCCCAGCATGACATGATGCTTGCATCCTTGCAATTTACAAAAGGCAAAATGATATTGTCTATCAGGTTGTCTTCGGCTATCAAAGATGCGAAAAACGCCGAAAAGCAGCAGACACCGAGTGAAACGGTGAGACCGACGCTGCCGTAAGACATCTCTTCAAAAACGATGTGAACCCCGAGGGGATCCAGACCCAGGCCCCCGTATTCGTCCGGTATCAATGCCGTATGATATCCGTTCTCATACATTTTTTTCATGCAGTTCCAGTATATGGAGCCTTCCGCTATCACCTCCTCCGGTGACATCTTGTCCAGATCCAGTGAAGCCGGTCTGAGAACCTCTATGGCAAACTTGTGGACATTTTCCTTCAATGCTGCATGTTCATCTGATAATTCAAGATTGAGTTCGGTATAGGCCATATCATCCTCCTTTTTTGTTTTCGTGAACGGTGTTAATCTTTAACGCCTAACTAACCTACCGGTAGTCCTCATATCTGTATATTGTGCCTTCTCCCCTTTCAAACTGCTCTTTCAGTTTTCTGTCCAGGGCTTTCTCCGACACGGTCTTCGGCATATCCTCGACAACCTGCAAAAAGGACGGGACAAAATTGGACTCCAGGTCTTTTTTGCATTTTTCATAGATCGCCGCGGGGTCTATGGATTTCCCTTCGAACGGAGAAACTGCCGCAACAAGATCGCTCTCACCTGGGGCGCCGGAGGCTGCTGGTATGCCGTAGACGCAGATCTCGCTTACATTGGGATGCTCGCCGATAACCTTCTCCACATGCTCCGGTTGTATAAAGTCACCGGCCCTCCTCAGCTCCGTTCCCTTTCTGTAATCGAAAAAATACCATCCTTCATCATCCTTGTGGACTATATCTCCCGTTCTCAGCCAGCCCCCCATTGTCTTGTCCCTTGAGGCATCGGGAAGGCCGAGATAGTCCACCTTTGTATCCCCCTTGATCATTCTGCAGACAAGCTCCCCGCTTTCTCCCGGAGAAACCTTACTGTCGTTCTCGTCAACCACCTTGAATTCCATAATGCCCGGTATCGGTTTTCCGAAGGAACCGATAGGACCTTTTCCAACCGGCTTGTAGGCAAACCCCCCTTCCACCGCGCCGTACCACTCCAGAATCTTGACATCGAATCTCTTTTCAAATGTCTCCCAGATCGGCGCCGGCGTGCCCGCGCTGATTACAACCCTTACCGGGTTATCCGTATCGTCCGGCCTTTCCGGCTCATTGTAGATTCCGGAGGCCATTCCCCCGAGAAGAGAGAAGGAAGTGCAGCCGTATTTCCGGCATATATCCCAGATCCTGCTCTTCGTGAAACGGGGACTGAAGACCGCCTTGATACCCATATAGAGCGCCGGGAACAGAGTCACCGCCTGGGCGTTTCCGTGTGTGAGGGAGAGGCCGTTGTACAGGACATCACTGGGTTTGTATTTCCATACAAGACGTGTGAGTATGGTATACAGTCCCGTTCTGTTGTTCCTTATCTTGACTCCCTTTGGATCACCGGTTGTTCCCGAGGTATAGATAATCTGCATCGGATGTCTCACATCCATTATTTTTTGCTCGACATGTTCCCATGAATCCTTCTCAAGAGTTTCATTCAAGGAAGGATATTTCTCCGAAACGGGAATGTTATGTTCGGGTCTGTAGGCAACTGAAACAAGCTTTACATTCGGGGCATCACCTATTACCTCTTCGAGTTGCTCCAGGCATTCATCGGAAACGAAGATGGCCTTTACACCGGAATTGTTCAAAAGGAACTTTAATCTGTCACCTCTGGATCTCGGATCGAGAGGGACCATTACGGCCCCGATTGTCGGACCGGCCAGCAGGGAATAGACATATTCCGGGTGATTCCTCATGAATACTCCGTATGTATCTCCCTTCTCAATCCCGCTCTCCAGAAGAAGCCTCGCTATCTTGTTGGAATTTTCGTAAAGATCCTTGTAGGTCAGTATATCCTCGCCATGTTCACCCTTTTCGAAGATATATATCTCTTTATCCGGTTTCTGGTCCGCCTTTATCTCGACCATGTGTGAAGCGATTACCTGGTTAAGATAAGCCTTTGACGACATAAATCACCTCCTTGAAGTGTTTTCTTTAACCATAGTGTCGTGTCAATCAAGAAATGTCATTTCGACCGCAGGGAGAAAGCTAAAATCTCTCAGTCATGAAGACTTCTTCGAAATGACAGAGTATCGTTGACACGACACTAATCTTCAACAGCGCCGATAAATCCCCTGTCAAAGGTTGGGAATTCCTTCTTGAATATCTCATCCCAGTAGTCCTGGGTCCAGAATTTGTGCCTGTCAAAATAGGGATTAACCTTTGCCACGCTTACAGAGACGCTTATCACCAGATCGACATCCTTAATAATCTCCATCGCGCGTGCGCCGAACCCGAGCGTGCTGAAGACCCGGCAGTGCAGACCCAGACGCCACGCCAGTGAGGCGGCGGCATTTGCGGCGATGTTCAGATTGATATTCTTGAACTGACAGCTTGGACCGTTGGCGGTCAGGGATTCCACCTCCTCCGCCTTGTTCATCTCCGCGCATGTTCTGTATCCGCAGGCGCCGCAGTTAAAATTATAGGGGGATTTTCTCGTATCTCCAAAAATCAGCAGTGCGGCCGGTTCTTTTATCAGTTCCATGACAAATCTGCCGTCACGCGCGGCAAGGGGTGACATATCACCAAGAGAAAAGCAGAATTCCGCGATCTGCTCCAGTTCCTCATTCCCCACGGAAATCATCTTCATTGTATTTCTATTGCCGAACCTGAAACTGTTATGAGCCGCAACGGCCATCAACTCCACAGCTTTGTCCAGGCCGTTTTTAATCAAATCATCCATTTCAATAATAGCCATGTCGACCTCCTTCCTTAACTGTATATTGACCTGAACTGAGGCCAGAGCCTCTGTATAATGCGGTCATTCATCGTCTTATCGTTTATTTCGCCGTACCTGAGAGGGATATCTCTGAACGGGCTCTTTTCCGTAACAGAGATGCCGACACCGATGGCGAATCCGGTAGCTTTGGGAACGATCTCCATCCTCATGGCCGCAGCCCCCGCTGACCAGTAAACACCATAATCAATGCCCAGGTTTCGAGCCATAGATATGATGCCGTCTATCGCGTAGGATATATTGTTCGCTCTGAAGGAGCAGAGGGGTCCAGTAAATGCAACGCCCGGTTCCTGCGGTAGTTTTTGCTCCTCTCGCAGATATTCACAGGTGAGTTTTCCGCACATGTTGCAGTTAATGTCAGCCGGATCGGTCAGGCTTCTCAATGATGTCACTATCAAGACCGCATCCGCATCGCGCAGTATAACGGCATCTCTCTTAAAAAAATCCCATGCCGTGTTTTCTTCGGACATCTTTTCAATCTGCTGGCACAGGTCTTCTATATCGCATTCATCTTCCAGAATATGGGTTGTGCACTCTCCTACTCCGCCGACACGGGGTGTGGTGGTCGCAGAGACAAGGAGAAGCCTGGCAGCTATCTCAACCGCCTCTTTCCTGTCTTCTTCGAATTGACGCATACTTCTTTCCAAGCTCATGGTTTTTCCTCCTTAAGTGACGAAATATTTAGCCGATTGGAAGATTATGTTTCTTTGCTATATCGGGATATGCCTCGTAGGCAGGTTTCAGAAGTGGGAGAAGTTTCAATACTTTGGGCATCGGCCCTTTCGCTTTAATCAGACCTTTTGCAAGCGCCACGGGTAATTTCAGCTCTCTTAACCAGAACCTGTGGCAGGAATCTCCGCTCAATGTCATCTCGATGGTTGGCTTGAGATCTGCATCACCGCAGATTACTTTCGATTCATCTGTCAGCCAGATGAATCCATCCGGACTTGTAATTGTGAATTTTATGATAAGATTTGCCGCAATAAACTTTGGACCAGCTACCGGATCGTTCATCAAATGATCAAACAGGCTGCCCAAAACCTCATACATCTTTTCCGTACTTTCAAATACTGCCATGTCTTCCTCCTTTTTTGTTTATTTGTATATCTGAGTCATCCTCCGTTATCTAAAACGGGATAAATCTACGAAAAAAAGAGTGTGGGAAAGTACTATCTTAGATCTACTTATATGCCAGCAAATTATATTGGCGAGATTGTTTCAGGATATGTTGACAGATACCTCCTTATTTTTTATTGATAAGAAAAGCCATGCTAATCTACAGGTAAATAATGTTGAGTACAAGGCATTAATTTGCAAAAATCCTAACCAGTTACTGATTCTTTGATTATCATTCGGCTGAAGGATGTCAGGTATTCGGGTTGCCGCAATATCCCGTGGTGATGTAGTAATTTATCCTGTCATAGATAAAGATAATTCGATTATTAAACTCCAGTGTCGTGTATATCTCGAGTGGTGAGGAGAGTATCTTCTTTCGCACAACGTGCGACCATATGGATTTCCTGCTCAGGGCCATAGCATTAAGGGCATCAGGTAAAGGTATGTCGAGCCTGGAAAGGTTTTCACCCATTTTTGTGAATTTTTCAAAATCGATAGCCCGGGATTTGCCCTGCAGCCAGTGTCGAACCGCCCTCAGAACATCTTTGTTCATCTCAACAAGCGCTTCGAGGTGTAAGGTGAGGTTTGGCGCCATTGTTTTTGTATCCTCCGCCCAGTCGCGGGAGATCTCTTCCGTGTCCCTCTCAATGATCTTCATGAGAATATTCGACAGGAGCCTTTTTTGTTCTTCCGCTTTGGGTGAAAATCCCTCCTTTGTGTCCATATCGGGAAATAATCGCTTGAAGGAATCGACCATTGCCCAAGAGTCTCTGTTTTGATCGATGTATATGTCGATGGCTTTTTTGTTGGATGACCATGCAAGTTCCGGGAGCTTCATAATGGGGAAATAACCGGCGTCGCCGGCATCATCACCCGCTCTGGGCATCCCTCCCGCAGCTTCGGCCTCATAGGTAACTATGGCCATGCTGCCGTAAAAGTGGTTCTCTATGGTATCAACATCTATCAATCTTATTATCTTTCCCTTGATTCCGGCTTCTTCCTCCAGCTCCCTGAGGGCCGCATCTCTCACTTCCTCCCCCGTTTCCGCAAAGCCGATAGGCAGGCACCACATTCCACTGTAGGGCTCGTTCTTCCTCTTTACAAGTAGGACTTCCCTCTCCTCGTTAACTACGATGCAGCTCGCGACGGGAAGGGGATTCTCGTAGAACACGGTGTCACAATGACGGCAGTAGTCCCGTGTTTTTCCCTCTATCTCAGACTGTATTATTGTGTTTCCGCAGTAACAGCAGAACGACCTCTTCTTATTCATCACGAGTACGCTTTCTGAAGCACCTGGCTTGAAGAATCCGCGAGCAATATCACCCATTGTGATGGCTTTCATTTTCTTGCGAATTGCGACAATCGATATTAAGATTTCAGATACCACTGTATAAGATGAAAACAAAGGAAAAATTTACAGAATGGCCCTCATTCAGGGTAAATTTCAGGGAGAGTATTCCTATATTAAACCTGTAATGGCTGGTGGAGAACTATGTATATATGTATATTGGTTGATCATCAGATTTTTGGCTTGTTTTTCTCCACGGATAAGATATTATTGCGCCAGTAAATAATCAATATGACCCGGGGATGCATCCTGCCGAATGCTTGCCTGGAATGAGAGCAAGAGAGAAGGCGGCCATGGAAATAAAGATCAATAATACGGTTATTGCCCTTGTTTTGGGAGACATAACAAAGGAGGAGACGGATGCCATAGTGAATGCCGCGAACTCAGGATTGAAAGGCGGTGGAGGTGTGGACGGCGCCATACACAGAGCGGGAGGTCCTTCCATTATGAAGGAATGCAGGGCGATAGGCAACTGTCCCACAGGTCAGGCGGTGGTTACCGGAGGAGGGAACCTCAAGGCCGATTATGTTATACATACGGTAGGTCCGGTTTACAGAGGGGGCAGCCGGGGAGAGGCGGATCTTCTCAAAAGCGCCTATCTGGAGAGTCTTAAAAAAGTTACGCAAAAGGGGCTCAGGAGCGTATCTTTTCCAGCAATAAGCGCGGGGATATATGGTTATCCTCCGGGAGAGGCGGCGTCTATTGCCCTTAAAACCGTCATCGATTACGTAAGGGGCCACAAAGACATAAACCTGGTCCGGTTTGTCTTGTTCAGCCAGGATGTATATGATGTATTTTCGTATGAGCTGAAAAAAATCATATGACTATTCATTGAGTTGGACTATCACAACGAGGCGGGATTAGTCTTAAGGCAGACAGCTTACTGCCTGCTCTTCTGAGGGGGAAAGCGCCCGCCTATTCTCTTGACATGACAAACCGATAAATATAGCATTCACAATTTCTCATATATCTATTTGGAAGGGTAATAATGACAAAAGGTAAAAAGATCAATAAAGTTCTGGTTGCCAACAGGGGTGAAATAGCCCTGAGGCTGATTCGTACGATCAAAGAACTGGGACTCGGGTCCGTAGCTGTTTATGAGAAGCCCGATAAAGAAGCGCTTTTTATCAGATTCTCGGATGAGGCGATCATGATAGGTGATGGGCCGAGAAAGGATTATCTTGATATTGACAGGATGATCTGGGCGGCTCGCAAGAGCGGTGCCGACGCGATACACCCCGGGTATGGATTTCTGGCGGAGAATCCTGCTTTTTCCAGCGCCTGTGAAAAGGCCGATATTGCTTTCATCGGTCCTCCTCCCGACGTTATCCATAACCTGGGCGATAAGATTATTGCCAGAAAAATTATGAAGAATGCGGGCATTCCTATCACGCCGGGCACTGGGAATCTTGCTTCCGGTGAAGAAGGGATAAAAGACGCCATTGAATTTGGTGAGAAATGTGGGTTTCCCCTTATGCTGAAGGCATCCTCCGGCGGAGGAGGGAGGGGGATACGAAAGGTTGAAGATGAAAAAGATCTGTTGGTCCAGATACCTCTGGCAAGGGCGGAAGCCTTACATGCCTTCAATGATGATAATATCTATATAGAGAAGTATATCGAGAACCCCCGCCACGTTGAAATCCAGATACTGGCGGACCAGCACGGAAAAGTCATTCACCTCGGCTCGCGGGATTGTTCCATCCAGCGAAGACACCAGAAGCTGATAGAAATAGCCCCCGCAAACCTTCCGGTTGATGTCCTTGAATCGATGTATGAGACCGCTATCTTGGCGGCCAGCAAGTCCGGTTATATAAATGCGGGAACGGTTGAATTTCTTGTTGATCCCGCCACAAATAAGTTCTGGTTTATGGAGATTAACACAAGACTTCAGGTTGAACACACGGTTACCGAGATGCTGACTGGTGTAGATATCGTCAGAGAGCAGGTAATGATAACGCAGGGGGAACATCTGGAGATTCCCGAAGTACGTTTTCATCTTCTCGGCAAGGCCATCCAGGTAAGAATTAACGCCGAAGATCCTAGAAACAGCTTCATGCCGGAAGGTGGAAAAAGGGTAGAGGTATATCAGTCTCCCGGAGGTCCAGGCATAAGGTTGGATGGTATGGCATATCAGGGATACAGGATTCCAACTGATTATGATTCGCTTCTGGTAAAGATGACCGTTCGCAGTCATAACTGGGAGCAGGTTGTGCAGCGTCTCAAAAGAGCGCTGAATGACTTTTTGATTGTCGGCCCGAAGACAACGATACCATTCTTCCTGGCAATCTGTGACGAACCCGATTTCCAGAAAGGTGAATTCAATACATCATATCTGGATACACATGCCGGGGTGTTTGACTACCCGGATAACAAGCGGGAGATTGCCAAGCTTTCGCAGTTGATCGCGGAGATTCATGCGAAGAAAATTAACCCCTACGCGTATTAGTAAGTTAGAAATTGTTTCCTGCGTTTTTTGCAGGGAAGAATTTCGTGAACGCACTTATCCCGCTCGTCGGGGATAGTAAGTTAGAAATTGTTTCCTGCGTTTTTTGCAGGGAAGAATTTCGTGAACGCACTTATCCCGCTCGTCGGGGATAGTAAGTTAGAAATTGTTTCCTGCGTTTTCCCGCAGGGAATAATTTCGTGAACGCATTAGTAAGATAGAAGTTGCTTTCTCGTAGAAGCAACTTCGTTATCGCACTTATCCCCTTTAGTGGGACTTATCCCGTTTATCGGGATTAAGACTTGAAAGGAATTACAATGGTGCAACAGCAGGCCATCACTGAAAGAATTACTCCTCGCGATTTGCGTGAGGGCGGGGCACGACATGTTCTCGACAAGATCCGGGCGGGAGATGGATATTACATAACGAATACGGAAAGAGACCTCTCTCAATCCGACTTCAAAAACCGCATAATGCCGCATACGCAGATTCTGGTCTCCAAAGAGAGGAATAGTTCCGGATACTTTTCTCTTGAGATAACAGGTGGTGCATCTGTCCATGTGGATATGCTGCGCAAACAGATCAATCCCATAGAGAAGCTGTTGATACTCAGTTCATTAATGCCCGACACAATGTTCCAGACCCTTTGCCGGGGGATCAATCTCTTTGGATACAGGCCATATCCCGAAAATGTGATTCGTTTAACAGTCCGGAGTTTCGCCCGTTACGTCCATGTATGGAGGGTATTTGATTTTCTTAATTATGTCCCCAATATGACGGCAGTTTTTGAAGAGGTGAAAGATGCTGGCTGCTTACTTGAGCCCTCGATATGTTTCTCAACAGGGCCGGAGCATACCAACGAATTTTACGTACAGAAGGTTAGAGAAATAATCGATGTTACAGGTGAGGATATAATCCTCTGTATAAAAAACCACGGCGGTCTGGGAACCCCCAAGAGGATTGGAGATTTGACGAAATCAATCCTGGAGAGGTATCCGGATCTTATTATCCACTACCATGGTCATAACACCGATGGAAATGATGTTGGGCGGATAGTGGAGGCAGTGAGAAACGGAGCTAAGATTATTGATGCTGGAGATCACGCATTCACCGGGTTCTATGGGCCTCCGCCGATATTGACGGTCATTGATACACTTAATGAATATGGATGCCGTGCGCTGGGTATCGATAGACAGTCGGTTATTGCTACATCGAACAAGCTGCGTCCGGAGAGAGAGCATTACAAGGATCTTGAATCACAGTTTCTCGGATTTGATCCCACTGTTCAAGCCCATAAACTTCCGGGTGGAGCTACCGGATCAAGCTTTGAGCAGGCGGTCAAAGGTGGTTTTCTTCATTTGATGCCAAAGATCCTGCAGGAAGAGTTGCCTCGTGTACAGGTTGAGCTTGGTAACTGGTGGAGTGTGACACCGGGCTCTCAAATCCTTTGGACCACGGCTGTCAATAATGTTCTTCGCGGGGAAAGATATATAGACGCCAATGATGACCTGAAAAATCTGATGCTGGGAAGATATGGAGACCTTCCGTTCGACAAACCGTCGAGTGACATATATGAAGCGGTATTCGGGTCGGATTGGAAGAAGATAACGGAAGATGAAAAGGGTTATCAAAAGATAGAAGATATCGATCTGGATGTGGAGAGGAGGGTACTTGAACATCGCCTCGGACGGATGGCCACGGAAGATGAATTTGTGTTGTATCTGCAACATCCCAACGATGCAGTGAACTTCTTTAAATTTGAAGAGAAATATGGCAAGACATGGGTGCTGCCGCCTCATATCTGGTTTAAGAAAGGCGGATTCAGTCTTGGAGATAAGTTTGAATTTTCTGATGCATATGGAAAACATCACATCATAGAGATAGGTCCTAAACGAAAAACAAAGACAGGAGATGCCATTACCTATTTGAGTGTAAATTATCATCCCGAGCCGATATTAACCGAACTTGAGCAGGAAGGTGAGGAAAAAGAAAGGAAACTTACACTCTCAGCCAGGGAGATAGAAAAGCTCTCGCAGTCTGGAGACATCAGATCTCCCATAAAGGGAACAGTCAATGAAATCCCTCTTACAGAGATGGAAGAAGTCTCGGCTGGGCAGATACTTGTTGTCCTTGAGGCGATGAAAATGCTCAACAACATAATCTCTGAAATAAATGGAGTGGTTTCTGATGTGCTGGTAACACCCGGAGACGAAGTGGATGTGGGTGATCCTCTCATAGTAGTCGAAAAAAGAGTATAGAAAAAAAGTCAATCTCTACT
>Ga0222626_1000035_pt1 | contig 102206 bp, 95 predicted proteins | sample AntAcemetageno91_FD_179862 | JGI IMG/M metagenome (GOLD analysis project Ga0222626, IMG submission 179862) | Saline water microbial communities from Ace Lake, Antarctica - #91 | ecosystem: Environmental > Aquatic > Non-marine Saline and Alkaline > Saline | place: Antarctica: Ace Lake...
GGCAGAACAATTAAAAAGGTAGTATCTGCATAGAAGTAATATTTGTAGTGCCATACAGCATGGATTCAAAGATGCAACTCGTTGATTTTGCTTCTCTTTGCTAATTTAGCCTACAAAGATGGGTTAGTGCCCATCCATTTAAAAAAAACCGGGATCATGGCGGAAGAAAAATGAAAAAAATGCGTCTTGACATTCAAAAGTATGCGACTTAAAACTAGTTAGTGTCCATCCATAAATGAGGATTTTTGTTCAAGATCAAGGCATGCGAAAAAAATAACCGCCCCAGTACCATCTGCCGGAGCTACGGAGCAGGCAGGCATATAGTTGATATTCCGAGGATTATTTTTTGAGCATAACGCAGAGATTGGGCCCCGGTTAAATATTAAATACGGATTTAACTGGGCAAGCAAAAAGACCATTTATGGATGGACACTAGTTATGTTCCGATAGGTTGACGGTTAGAATTACCATGGACCGGGTCGCTGAAAACACATCGAAGATTAATTTTTATTAGGATTGTATATATGAAAAAGAAAACTCTTTTTGCTGTTGTTCTCGTATGTTGCATTCTTTTTTTCCAAACCGGCTCTTTCGGAACCGAAAAGAATACCCCTAACTTGCAGACTGTATTTGTTCCAGAAAGTCGTTATAAGTTTGGCCCGGTTTTAGAGGGCACTGAAATAAAACACGATTTTATCGTGCAAAACAAGGGAACCGCTCCGTTGAATATTGAAAAAGTCAGAACCGGGTGAGGGTGTGCTGCTGTCTCTTATACGAGGCAAATTCCTCCCGGCGGTGAGGGAAAAATTACCATTAAAGTCAATACCAATGGATATGGCGGCAGAACGTTAACAAAAAGAATAACGGTCAAAACCGATTCCCCGGTAACGCCCTTGTTATATTTGACGGTTATTGGCAATATCAATAATTTTGTTCGCATCATTCCCAATAGAGTCACTTTGAGGGGGTTTACCGGAGATCCCATAGAGAGAACGGTAAAAATAATTCCTGAAGAAAACTATCCTTTCAAAATGGTTGGAGACCGGACCGTGCGCAAAAAATACATTCGCTATGAACTGGAAGAGGCCAGGCGATCAGAAAAGCCGGGGTATGTTCTGACAGTGGCCAATCTGAAAAAAGGAAAAGGCCGCTACTTCGAAACAATAAGATTAAAAACAGACAGCAAAATACGACCGGAGATTAGAATCCGTGTGTACGGTAATATTCTTGACCGGTCGCCCGGCGGTAAAAAATAGCCATGAAACATATTAAAATTGTTGCTTTTGACTGCGATGGCGTCATGTTTGATACAACAGAATCAAACACCGCTTACTATAACCAAATTTTGAACCATTTCGGCCGTCCCGATCTCACTGCCGAACAGTTTGCATACTGTCACAGCCATACCGCAGACCAGGCAATTGCAAATCTGTTTCCCGATGAAGAGGGGTTCAGAGCGGCACAAGCCTATCGCAGCCAAATGAGTTATATTCCGTTTTTAAAATATATGGAAATGGAACCATATCTTAAGCCGTTAATCCAAAGACTCCGGCCCAGATACAAAACCGCCATTGCCACAAACCGGTCAGACACAATGGACCGGGTGATCAGCGAACACGGTCTGGACGGGTATTTTGATTTTGTTGTTTGTGCCGGTGACGTGGATCATCCCAAACCACATCCTGATCAACTGATCAAGATTCTAAAGCATTTCGGGATAGAGCCATGTGATTCACTTTATGTGGGAGATTCGGACCTGGATGAAATTGCGGCAAAAGCGGCGGGAGTGCCCTTTGTGGCTTATAAAAACCGGTTCCTTTCCGCCGACTTTCATATCCAAAGCCTGAAACAAATCGCAGAGATTCTTGGGATATAAATGAAGACTGCTGCAGCCCATTTGATTCTTTTCATGGTCTTACTGTGTCCGGTAAAGGTCGAATCTGCCGGAAATATCAATGATATTCGATCTGTGGTATACGCCTGGGCCGATGCCTGGCAAAACCGGAATATCCAGCGCTACGTGTCTTTCTATAGCCCGGAATTCCGGTCAAAAGGACTCGATTTTAATAGCTGGCTGCAAAAAAAAACCGAGTCTTTTCAACGGTCCGGCAATATTCGTGTGGAAATATCCGACCTGTGGGTCTTTATCGAAGACAAAAACGCCACCGCCAGATTTATTCAACGCTATCAGGGCCCAAACCTATCGGATATGGGAGAAAAAACACTGGTACTGGTTTATTCTAAAGATCAATGGAGGATTGTCTCTGAACAGTGGACGCCGCTGGAAATGCCTGCCCGAATTACCAAAAATCAGACGATTTCTTTAAACCGGCAAAAATATAATGCTGATCATCGACCATCTGAGACGGTTATCTGGAAAAGTAAGATTGACGCGGGACCACCGAATAAAACCAGTGTTAAAAGCATCAAACTCAACACCGCAAAGGATCATGACGAGGTTTTTATTGCTTTGAATACTTTTTCTATTCCTAAGGTCCAGTCCATAGAAGGGGCCAACCCACGAATTATTGTCAATATTAATAGGGTTTCTTCATGGAGCGGACAGAACAACATCCCTGTTAACGGGAACTTGATCAAACAGATACGAACCTACCTAAACCCGAACACTGAAAAACTTCGCATTATTTTGGACCTCAAACATTCTGATGATTACATTATCGATCAGACCTATGACAGAAAAACAAACATTTACTCGATTTCAGTCAGATAATTTTGCAAAGGTCTCTATTGATTCCCCAAACCATTATGCTCCCCGCAGTCCGGGCACTGCCAGGTTATACCGTTGCACGACATTCCCCAGAAATTTTCCAACATGCATTCCTGGCAAATGGTAAAGCCGCAACGGCATCTCCAGCAAAAAAGGAATTTCTTTTTGCAACAATAACAGTTGCTCTGCTTGGCTTTGCGGCGCTTTTCCCTATAAGCTGTTCTTGTTACAGAGCCTTTCATGCTCAACCTCTATACATCTGTCCATGACCACATCAATCCCCGCTGACGTCAACAGGGCTGCCGCTTCACGGTTTTCTATATTAAGCTGCATCCAGAAAACTTTTGGTTTAAGCCGCATGGCCTCGTGTGCATGGGGAATGATCTGTGAAGAATTTCTGAATACATTTACAATATCCACGGGCTCTTTAATATCATCAAGGGATCTATACGCTTTTTCCCCAAGGATTTCCTTTTGAGCGGGCCGGATCGGAATGATCCTGTATCCATGATCCTTTAGATATCCGGCGACCCTATTGGAATCTCTTTCAGGTTTGGGGCTCAAACCGAGAATGGCGATGGTCTTCGCGGAATTAAGTATATCCCTGATGTTATCATCCTGGGTAATTATCCGGCCGGTTTTCATGCCATAATTCCTTGAGTGAAGTATTCTTGCTGTTTTAATTCATTGATGATAGAAGCAAACTGCGTATGACAAAAATATAACATTTAATGCAGTCAATTATTCATGTCAACCATTACCGATCTCTCATACGCAATCGAACTTATGAAAAAAAACAAAACACTATATCTGATAGACGGAACCGCATACATTTATCGTGCCTATCACGCCATCCGGGGGCTGACCAATTCAAAGGGACTCCCTACAAATGCGGCTTTCGGATTTACCCGCATCCTAATAAAGCTTATTGAAGACCGGTCTCCGGAATATGTGGTCATGTTTTTTGATGCAAAGGGACCGACGTTCAGGCACGAAATCTATAAAGACTACAAAGCCAATCGTCCTCCCATGCCGGAAGATTTGTCGGTTCAGATCCCGCATATAAAAAAGATAACCCAAGGATTCAACATACCGGTTATTGAAATGCAGGGGTTTGAGGCTGATGATCTTATCGGCACGTTTCGACTCAGGGCTGAACAAGCCGGGTTTTCTGTGGTTATGGTTACCGGGGATAAGGATTTCCTTCAGCTGGTAACAGACACGGCCATTATCTGGGACCCCATGAAAGACAAAACCATAGATATACAGACTGTCAGGGAATCTTTTGGTGTTGAACCCGGCCAGATGATTGACGTCATGGGTCTTTCCGGCGATACATCGGATAATATTCCCGGTGTACCCGGTATCGGGCCAAAAACCGCCCTGGCACTGATAAAGACTTTCGGAAGCATGGACCGCCTGTATGAACAGCTGGGTAAGATTACACAGAAAAAGCAGCATCAAAATCTTGTTCAATACAAGGCACAGGCCTTTTTAAGCAGAGAGCTGGTAAAAATAAACACCCAAGTGCCCATAGCGTTTACCCCCCAGGACTTTGAGCTCGAGGAACCGGATAATGTCTGTCTCTCCTCTGTTTTTAAAACGCTCGAATTCAGGCAGTTGCAAAAAGACTTTCCCAAAAAGGCTGATCTTTCAAAAAAACAATATGCTAACGTTTTGGATACGGAGTCTCTTTCTGATCTGGTTACGCGTCTTAACACATCTGATTCGTTTGCCGTGGATACCGAAACCACCTCCAAAGATCCCATGAAAGCCGAACTTGTGGGTCTTTCTTTTTCAATGAAATCTGATGAAGCCTTTTACATCCCCCTTGCCCATGAGTATCCCGATGTGCCCGATCAGCTTGAGCTTAAAACCGTATTGAATTTGCTGAAACCCGTGCTGGAAAACCCCGGCATCAAAAAGATCGGCCAGAACATAAAATACGACTGGATCGTTCTTAAGCACTACGATATCCATCTGGGCGGTGTTGTTTTTGATACCATGCTGGCGTCCTATCTGATCAACCCTTCAAAACGCGCCCACAACCTGGACCAGATTGCTCTGGATTTTCTGGATCATAAAACCATTACCTACGAAGATGTTGCCGGCAAAGGTAAAAAAAATATAAGTTTTGCCGAGGTTCCTCTGGAAAAAGCCGGGCCGTATTCTTGCGAAGATGCGGATATTACCCTGATGGCGTACCATGTTCTGAAGCCCATGCTGGAAAAATCCGATCTTATGGAACTTATGGAAAAGGTCGAGATGCCCCTTGTGCCGGTTTTGATGAAAATGGAAATGACCGGAATATGCGTGAACGAGGATAAGCTTCGCAATCTTTCAAAATCCTTTGAGCACCAGCTTGAACAGCTTGAAATCAGCATATATTCAATTGCAGGAGAAAGATTCAACATACGGTCGTCCCAGCAGCTCGGATATATACTTTTTGAGAAACTCAAGCTGCCGGTTCAAAAGAAAACGGTAAAAAAGACCGGATATTCCACGGATGTTAATGTCTTGACAACCCTTGCGGACCAGCATGAACTTCCTGAACTTATTTTAAGACACCGGACCCTTTCCAAACTGAAATCCACCTATACCGACGCCCTGCTTGATCTTGTTCATCCGGAAACCGGACGGATCCACACGTCCTACAATCAAACGGTCACGGCCACCGGCCGTCTCAGCAGCTCTGATCCCAATCTTCAGAATATTCCCATCCGGACCGACCAAGGTATGGAAATTCGAAGAGCATTTATTCCCAGGCCGGGTTGGACCATGGTATCCGCCGATTACTCCCAGATAGAACTTAGAATTCTGGCCCATTACGCCGATGACCAAATCCTGATAAAGGCCTTCAAAGATGACGAGGATATTCATACCCGCACCGCAACCGAAGTGTTTCAGGTTTTCCCGTCATTTATTACTCCGGAACTCAGACGGCAGGCCAAGGCCATCAATTTCGGCATCATATATGGTATGAGCCCTTACGGTCTTTCCAAAGAACTCAACATAAGCCGCAAGATGGCCAAGACGTATATAGACAATTATTTCGCACGATATAACGGTGTGAAAAGATTTGTTGATCAGACGATAAGTTTTGCCAGAAAAACCGGAAAGACAAGCACCCTGCTGGGTCGAATCCGGTATCTGCCGGATATCAATAGCACCAATAAAACCGTACGCGAGTTTGCAGAGCGTACCGCCATCAACACGCCTATCCAGGGAACGGCCGCAGATCTCATTAAACTTGCCATGATCCAGGTGGATGCCGCCTTCAGTGAAAGAAACCTTAAGGCCGCCATGCTTCTTTCGGTGCATGATGAAATCGTTTTTGAAGTTCCGCCCGAAGAGCTTGACACCGTAAAAAAGCTTATCAAAGAAATTATGGAAGGGATCTGGGACCTCAAGGTGCCCCTGAAGGTCAACATAACATCCGGCGGCAACTGGGCTGAAGCCCACTAGCGCTTCATTGGTGTGTAAATCAAGGCCGTTGGTATACGCTGCTCCTTGTGTATTGACAAACCGTGACTCTGAAGCTTTTTTTTAGGTGTCAGGTGTCAGGTGTCAGGTGTCAGGGTCGCGAAACTTGAAGATCTGAAACCTGAACACTGACACCTGACACCTAATACCTAATACCCATGGCAATCTTAGCAAACAACAGCCTTGATTTACACCCGACTTATGGATGAATACTATCTTAAATTTCGTCTTTTTTGAAAAACAGCGGCAAAAATATCTTTTTCAGAGACCGCTCCTTGTCTTAAAATTTTTGGGGAATCTCCGGTAACATCGACCACGGTTGAGCCCATACCGCCTTTGAGTGCTCCCACGTCAATGATAAGATCAAGTTTATCCGTAATCAAGGGGTCCATTTCCGAGGCCAGCGAACATCCGGAATTACCGGTAATGTTGGCACTCGTAGCGGTTATCGGGCCTTGAGCAGCGGTTGTCAGCGCTAAAGCTACCGGATGTTCCGGCATTCGCACCCCGATTCTTTCCGTACCTGCCGTAAGATTTATCGGCAGGATATGTTTTGCCTTAAACACAATGGTGACGGCTCCCGGCCAGAACCGTTCCATAATGCGGGTTGCCGCATAAGGAACCTGTTGCACCAGCCGGGTAAGATCATAGGGTTTATCTATAAGCACGAGAAGTGGTTTATCATGAGGCCGCCGTTTTATTTCAAAGACTCTATTCACGGCATCCGCATTAAATGCATCCGCCCCCAGCCCGTAGAGATGCTGTGTGGGAAAAGCAATCACCCCGCCGTTTTTAATTACAAGGGCCGCCTCGTTGATTAACTCATGTTTGGGATGTAACGGGTCTACCCGAAGAATCTTTAAGCTGCTTTGCTTTTTGATCAACCTGTTTTGCAAGTTCCTCTTTAAATGCTTTAAGCTTTTTTGTAAGTTTTTGATTTGACAGCGCGAGTATCTGTACGGCCAGGATCCCTGCATTGCGTGCACCCGGTTTTCCGATGGCTACCGTGGCCACAGGAACACCCGGAGGCATCTGAACCGTGGAAAGAAGAGAATCCAATCCCTGAAGACAAGAAGAATCTATGGGAACGCCGATGACCGGAAGCCAAGTAAGGGCCGCCAGGGTCCCTGCCAGATGGGCGGCATGCCCGGCCCCGGCAACAATAACTTTTATGCCCCGCTTATGGGCGGAACATGCAAATTCAGCTGTCCTTTTGGGATTCCGGTGGGCCGATGCCACCGTCATTTCGTAGGGCACCCCGAATTTTTTTAAAACCGAAGCGGTTTCCTCCATAATTTCAAAGTCGGAATCACTTCCCATTACAATGCCAACTTCCGGGGATCGGTCAGGTTCTTTTAACGTCTTGTTTTTTGTTTTCAAACACGCCTCCTTTTTAAAAGCTTTGAAGTACCCATCCTCCGGGTGTATAGTTTTTCCTCTCTCAAGGATAACGGTTTCGTAAAAAGTTCAAATTCCCCCGAATAAATCTCTCGGGATAAAAAGGCGTCGCAAATTTTATAATCATAAGAAGTACTTTTCGTACGTTGAATGATTACGAAATGCAGCACAACGAAAAAGTTGGGCTTTTTACGAAACCGTCAAGGATATGGCGGCGAGGTTTTCTATAACATTCTGTTTTTTCTGATCGAGTTCCTTTCGACGGATACGGGCGCCTTTTATTCCGCCGTTTAACGCAATTTCCGAAAGGTAATATTCCCCATTATCCGTAATCAGAAGATCCATGTGGGCATAGGGGAATTTGCCCTGCTCCATGATGACACGACAAAACTCCTCCATATCCTTGCCCACTTCATAAGGGTAGTTTTTACCGCCCATTGATACATTCATCCTGAAGTTATTGGGATTATGTCTGACATAAGCTTCCACGTAATCTCCTGCAATGATAACGCGTACATCAGTAAAGTTTTCCAAAAAAGGCTGAATAACAAAGGGATAGGATGATTCAGAAAGGGCCATGAAACTGTACACGGTTTCAATCGTATCCCACTTGCGTATGCCGTAACCGCAATGCAGGCGGTCCTCCTTGGTTATTACAGAAGCGATACCAAGCCTGTTATATTTATTGATAATATCTATTAGATCCACTCGTCTCGTGATAACGAATGTATGGGGTAACATCCATTTTTCTAAGACAATAACCTGTGCGGCCTTGGAATGGTTTAATGTTTGTGACAGAGCGGATGGAAAGCATAAGACGCCTCGTTCAAGAAGATCGATCAGCACAGACTGTTTTAGATGCTTGAAGGTCAGCATGCCCAGGAAAATATCCCCGGAGTCAAGATTATGATATCGTTCCTTGAGTTCCTTGCTGCTCCTGATGATCATTGATTCACCTGTTGGTTTTGTGCGCATCAATACTTAATTCGATCAACCGGTCAAGAAGCCTGCTAAAAGGAATGCCCGCAGCATCGGCAGCAATAGGCAACAGGCTCGTTGCCGTCATGCCGGGTATGGTGTTTGTCTCAAGGACAAAGCAATCTTGATCTTTGAGAATCATGTCGGTTCGACTGTATCCTTTACAGAAAAGGGCGCTATGCGCTGTTTTAGCTATTGCCTGTGCCTTTTGGGTCAACGCATCATCAATACGCGCCGGGCATATTTCCTGTGTGGCACCGGCCGTATACTTGGCGGTATAGTCAAAAAAATCATAGGATTTATCCGGAATGATTTCTATAATAGGCAGCGCTTCTATTTTGTCATTACCAATAACGCCGCCGGTGAGCTCAATACCGTCAATATATGCCTCAATTAACACAGCATCATCATGAGCAAATGCTTCAGTAACCGCATGGTTTAATCGATCTATGGATTTGACAATGGAAATCCCCACACTTGAACCACTGCCAATGGGCTTTACAACCAGGGGAAGACCCAGTTGCTCCGCACACTGTTCCGGATTTAAGACGTCATCACGTTTTATAACCATGTAAGGCGGAACCCGGAGACCGGATTTTTCATAAAGTTGCTTGGAAACCAGCTTATTCATTCCTATGGCACTTCCGAGAACCCCCGACCCCTGATAAGGGATTTCAAGAAGATCCAGCAGGCCCTGAATCGTACCGTCCTCACCCATGGGTCCGTGAAGAATTACAAGTGCGGCATCAATGTGATGTGCATCCGCCACCAGTCGTGAAATATCTGTTTTTGGGTCATAGCGGATGATATCGTATTTTTTACTATCAAGGGCTTCAAAGACCTGGTCTCCGCTTGCAATGGATACGTCGCGTTCGGAAGATATACCGCCGGAAAGAAGTGCAAGGGTCAGTTTTTTCATCGAATTTCCTTTCAGTTTGTTAAATGCTACGGGTTTAATAAAGAACAAGTTTACCATTTTGGGAGTTGAGACGCCCGAATGGAAAGGCACAAAAACTTAAGGAATATCAATAAGATTTCGATTTTTCGTAACGCAACCCGGCGGGATGCATCGGCGTTCAATGTGAAATTATTTTTGAGTGAGCCCTAAGGTTCGTTGATTTTAATAAACGATATTTGATGGTCTCGTGATGCATTCGAGTGGTAATGAATTCATCACATTTCTATGACTTGAAAATCTGTTCTTTAAATTTGTTATATTCATCAAGGGTTATGAGATTGTTTTCAAGCAGACGGACCAATTCGGAAAACTCCCTCTTGTGAATGACATCCGGGTCTTCCAGTTGTTTAAATTGTCCGGATGACGCCGTACCCAAAGCGGGAGGGTTATTTGACCCGCTGATTTTTAAAGATGCAAGTCCTCCTAATAGATTGACTTCAACGGTTCTACCGTTAAACCGATGAGAGTTAAGAATCTCCCGAAGGGTCTTACCCTCCATTTTCATACGCTTATAAAAATGATAAGCTGAAGCAAGGATGGCAGCAGTACCGCCAAGAAAGATCCATATCATGTAATTTATAATACCACGGAAAAAAATGACAAGCAGAACCAATCCTGTAATCAAAACTACATGGAGAACCAGAATAAAATAGGCTATCAAAACACTTTTAAAATGGCTTTCCTCTTTTTCTTTTTTATTTAACGCCATAAAATAACTCGAAATTTATATCCTGCTATAAGCGGAAAAAATAAAAGGGCTTTTGATCATAAGTTTAATACTACAATACATGAATTTGACAGTTTAGTAAAGGGTTACGACGATATTTTGATTTCAGCACGTCTTAGAATTTCCAAATCGTTCGATCAATTTTCCCGTATATACCTGGGGCATTTCATGGGCGATTGATGTGTCCTTGATTGAGTTTAACTTCAGGATTAAAAAGTTCAATTTTTTTAACATCCGGTATTTTTCAGAAGTTTCCTGCATCCCTGACAATAGATCTTCGGTTTGTTTAATCTCTTTTTTCAATTCAATCTCAACCGGGAGACAATCTGCGTTCTTTAATATTTTATAGGCCAGGCGCAGTTCTTCGGAAATAAAACGGTTGTCCTCAAACACCAGGGGTTTTCCGGAGCCGGGCAGGTTTTCAAATTCGCCCATTTTCTGTGCCTTTAAAATCCGTTCTTCAACAATTTTTTCAAAACCGCAAAGCATAGTCAATTTTTTTCTTTTTCCAAATAAAAAAGTGCGTTACATTAAAAACAATATAATACAACCCACTATCTTTTCAAGCCATAAAACAGTAATAAACAAAAAAGGCCCCTAAAATAATAAGAGGCCTAATTTTAATCAAAACTGGTGGCGATGCAGTGAATAGCTAATGTTTTGTAACCGCCTGACATTATTAAACGTGAATCCTGAAGAACACTAAAATATCGCTGCATTTTGCACCCTATACGCACCCTGTTTCAAAGATTTTTAGAAGATTTGAAACAGGGCGGCGGATCAGGGCGGATGCCATATCGATAGCGTACCAAAAAATGCCGAGCAGTACAGAGAAAATTATGATGCCCATAAATATTCCGAGCAATGTTTTCATGTTTGACTGAAGAATTGCATTTATCTAAAGAAAAATTTTGTACCCAACATTGAGCGCTTTGGCCAGGATCTTTGCCCGCTTCTTGCCGATCGGTCGTTTGCCGTTTTCCATTTCGGAAATATGGCTCTGCGGAATACCGGTCAATTCCGAAAGCTGTTTTTGAGTTAACCCCTCTTTCACCCGTGATCCGGCAAGGCACACACCCGGCAAATTTTCATCCGAATATTCCGGAAACAGGTCCCGCCAAGGAACCGAGTCGGAAACGTTCACAAAGCCCAAGGACTTCAGCGCCGCAATTGCCTTATCCTTATTCGTAGTCGGGCCGATGAATTTGAGTTCAATAGGGAGCTTTTTCGTGTGTTCCAGCATATGTCACCTCAATCAAACGAATTTTTTTGTCTCTTATTTCCCAGACGGCCACGTAAGTCGGATGTCCCTTTTTTAAATGGCAATGAAAGCGATTTTTGCCCAATGATCCATAGTTTTGCCAATTGTTTCTGTAAGGGCCGTAAAGTTCGATTTCTCTCAAAAGCCGAACCAGCGCTTTAGTGACACCAACCGGAAGTTTGCGAAATTGCTTTTCCGCTTTCTTTTTAACGGTGACCGTCCATGTCATAGCTCAAATATACCTATTATAGGGATATTGTCAACAGCAAAAAGCGGAGACCAAAGCACCGTATGAAAACTTAGTCCAATCCACGAAGCTGGTAATAGAGAGTCATGCGCTTTCATGACATCCGGCATACCTTTGCCAGTTTGTTGTTGAGCAATGGAGAGAGTCCGGTATATGTCAAAGAGCAGTTGGGACATTCAAGCATTCAAATGACGGTTGATATTTACGGTCATTTAATCCCGAACAGCAACCGAAATGCTGTAAATTCATTAGATGAATTGTCATTGGACGAAGATAACTTGACAATGGCAAAAAACAAGCTTTACTTAACTTGACAATCGTTATTGTACAATATTTGTAATAAGATCAAATTTAGGAGGCAAGAGATCAAACGCATTTAGAAGCAAGATTTTTATTGTATATTCTCTTATCAAAGGTCTGTGTGCGACGGTGATCTATCGGAGATAACACAGGTTTAAAGGCTATAGTTTAGGTGAATTTTAAGCAAGTTCTGCACGATGTCCCGTATTTCGTTCACAAACTCCTTTTTCTTTTATTTCACTTGCCGATCTCTCTGTCTCAGCATCACCAAATCTTGATCTAAACCGTGCCGCAGGAGGTCCAGGTGAGGCGATAAGGATACCAAGTGCGCTGCAGAGATTTGCGCCAGGCGAAAGGGAAATATATTTGGGCCATCGAGCAAGTCTTTAATAGCGGCGGAACCGTTTGCGCGGGCGTGCAAAGACGCCTCCATCAGCCAGGCGATGAGCCTGGAGTCTTTAATCGAATAGCGATTACCTTGAGCGTATACACCCTTTTCATCCGTCTCATTCAGAACGTTCCAGTCAATGAATGATCTTAAGACACGCCGGGCTGCCCGAGCGGCAGTTTCGCGTTCTCCATATTGCTCTTTAACCCTACGCTGAACATGGGCTGCCACAGCCGTTCCCTGAAGCCGCATCAGACGACCGATGTACGCAGCGACCGAACCCCAAAAGGGATAAGCGGCCAATGTCATGCCCCAGTGAACGGCAATGCGTTCTTTTTGAGGCAGTCCCTGATGTATTTGCAAGCCTTCGTCGCGGAGCGCTTCTAGGCCGCGGGGCACGGTGAGCCATGTTTTCATCAGGATAGTGATGACCTTCTCTCGATTGCCCCGGATTGCTTGACCGCCGATGGAGACCTTATCCTTCAGCAGTTCCTGGAGGGAATCGTTGACTGCGGCTTTATCGTTTCCAGCCAATACCAGGGTGGCTGTCTGTTCAAGCCATTCAAGGCGGATGCGTTGGCTAAACCCGATTTGACTTGCCCGTCCGTTCATACGCCCCCTCTTTCGATTTGAACGAGAGGGACGACGACCTCTTCCAGGGAAATACCGCCGTGTCCGACAAGGCGTTCTTTTTTACGAACAAATGCCGATCGGCCCGGTGCAAACAATGGCAGATAGTTTTCCGGCAGGCCGACCGTGGGCCATTCCAGAGCATTCGGAAAGCGATCCTTAATTTGACCACGAAGGATAGAGTCGGAATAAATCCGTACGCGCTCACCGCGCAGATCTGCAACCGCTCCTTCAGCAGGACGGCCGCATCCGACAGCCTCCACATTTCCGTGGTCCGATGTCAGGTAAATACGGTACCCATTGTTTAAAAGCAGGTCTATGAGATTCGTCATGAACGGCTGCAAAGCCCATTGTCGAATCTGATTATGCATCCCCATTGCACCGAGCTCCATGCCGTGCATGATCTTATCCACCTTGTCTATAATAAGACCGGCAACCCGTATCTTTGAGTTTGTGATCAGCTCTTCCACGTTGTCAATAGAGCCGTTGCCTAATCCCTTAGCGTATATGACTTCATGTTGTGTCAGGCCCTGATCTGCCCAGAATTGCGTCCATAGGGCGGATTCCTTATTTGTAGTATGGATGCTGTTCGGATAATAAATAGGCGGTCTGCCGGCAAAAGCGGCTTGGCGTGAGACTGATGTGATTGTCGGTATCCAGGCGAAGACCGTGTTTTCGCGGAATCGGTATCTTTGGTGCTTTTTAGTAAGCGCCTTGCGTATGACGATCCACTGATCGAGCGAAAGCCCATCCACCAAAATGAATGCGACCCTGTTTCCCTTGGCATTACCGATGTATCGGGCGAGAAAACGAGGGATATGGTGGAGCATGACCGGCGGTACCGGCGGTAGATTGATCAACCCCGCGTAACGCTTTATCAGCCAACCCGTAAACGCGGCGTCAATTTTGGTTTGTAGGAATTGGACCCTCTTATGGGCCGGCTTGGGCAACCCCGCATCTGGTACCAAAGCGAGAGCCATAAGCTCAGCCCAGATTTTGGCAAAGTGAAACCAGTCATCATGCCGAGCTTCTTCTTTCGGGATTGCGGATGCTATGGTGTCGAGCAGGCCGTCCACACGACGCGTCCGATCCACCTGCTCATCGATACGGATGCCAATGGCGAGCCAGGTTTTAGACAGAGTATCGGCTCGCTCATGGGAAACGGTTTGAAGTAGCCCTTCAAGAAACAGATTGTCGATGTAGATACGGATATCATCGTGATCGAAAGGTAAGTCCGAGGGGCCCGAAAATTCAAGCCCATAGGCTTCCTTGTTATCGCTGATCTTTAAACCGTCTTTTTTTGCCGCCCGGTCGAGAAAAATGGGCCAGCGTTCCTGAAGGAAGGCGAAAAACGCTTCTCGGTCAGGGATAATGGAATCAAGCGGCCAGCCTTCAAAATCGTTGTTCTGGCGAAGGACCTTGATGAAACGTTCGTCCAGAACAGTTGGGATGCGCTGTTCACGATAATGGCGACGCAGTAGCACGCGAAGTAGATCGGACTGCTTTCTGATCAGCTCAGGCGCGATCTCGAATACATGCCGCAGAACGAACTCTTTGGTAGCGTTGTCACCCAAGATACCGGGTGCATGTCGTTTTTGGGCGTCAAAAAGTGCCTCGAGATCTCCGCAATTCAAGGCGGTTATCACCGGATAGCTCAAATTTGGGAATATCTCTCCAAGGTTGAAAGATAACCGGCGACCAGCTTGGAGCAGATCGTACGGCAATGAACCAAGATCGATAGTTTCGGAGCGAAGTGCGACTACCAGATCAGTCTGTTCTCCCCTGTCCCAGCGGGAACGGAACTTGGTTTCATAGGCATAGCGGAAGGCAACGTGATCTTCGAATGGGATCAGTTCAAATCCTCGCTCTCGTATCCCTCCAAGAATCCCTTCTTCAAGAAGGAGTCCGTCCGGGTCCGCCACCAAGGTGAGTCTGGCGACCTTTGGGGTAAACTCTATAAGGATTTGATCACGCCAGCTTTCTCTCATGTTCTCAAACCAACAATATCCCAAGGTGTGATCATGCCAATAGGTGTTTCTTCTTCTCTACCTTTCTCAGTAATTATTACAGCTTGAAGGCGTGGAACATCGTTCTGAATTGATCTATCAAACAAGCTATAAACATCATCAATAGTTTTATGCCTATTAACAAAAACATAATACGATGTATCGTATTTGATTGCCTCATCAATCGTGGCATTTTCAATATCAGCCAATCCAACTTTATTTTGAGCACCAAGCCATTGAATAATACCTTCTGATGTCAATAGTCTATATTTACCGTCTATTAACACACAAATCTGTGAAAAATCATGTTTATGCATGTATTGGATTGAGCTGATTAAGCGGTCTTTAGGGTTAAACACTTTTACTTTTTTAGAAAATTTAGGAATCACTGTGGCAGGATCCATAAGGGTTTTATAAATATATTTAAGCGTTTTTAAAGTATACTCAGATGGCTCAGCGATGTACTCTTTTCCCACACCAATGTTGTGGACAATTAGATTTCTTAAATCTCCGAATTTCTGAAGTAGAGCCTTATTATGGCGAACTATCCTTTTAGATTGTGATACTGAATCCAACAACTTGTAGAATGTAACTTTATTATCCGATTTTGTATAATCACGGAGAAACGATTCAAGTTGATTAAAAATTCCTATAAAATTATCTGTCCGCTTCATACGCCACCCTCCACGCGGATGATGATAAGAGGCACCATTTCCGGATAGACTTGGGCTTTCCGCTTAAGCTCCTCGTTCCACGCTTGCTCTTCCTGCCGCAGGAGGTTCAATCGATGGTCACGGACTTGGGGAAGACCAACTCGTTCTATAACACTACGCCTGGCAGCAAAGGCATATTTCCCTTTTTCTCTTTCTCGGGTCAGCCGTGACCGGTGTTCTTGAACAAGCTCATCATAGATGGTTCGTCCTTGCTCTTCTGAAATTCCTGTCAGCCTATCGAAGGCTTCCTTGGATTCGTCCATGTTAAGATGCGTCCGGACATTAGGCGTTACACCCATAAGCTTATCCCAGATATGCCTGGCGGTTGGTACAAACACCTTCCCTCCATCAGCTATAAATAAAGGCATGATCCGGTGGCGATTCCATTCCATAGTTGTGATGCCGATTCGCCAGAGCGACCATAGACCCTTAATTTCGTTGGTGATCCCTGGGATCGTGACAACGGAGATCGGCTGCCCTGGAACAAATCGAGGCAATCTCATGGCCAGCCCCCGAACCCTGGAGTCCTCCAATGTCAAATGGCGGGCTGTGGGGGATTGGTCGGCTTCCTTGCCATTGAAGACGACATTGGTAATTGTCTCGCCGTCCGGCCACATCAAGTCCCAGGTTAGTCGTTTCCGCTCAGCCTTGCCACCGTGAGCATTCAGGTAGTGCACCGTCATTCGTTCAACCCAGTGTGGTAAGGGGTGGGTCATGAGTCGTTGCGCTTCGGATGGTTCCAAGTCATCTGTGGCTCCCAGGACAGATGAACTCGCCTTCGCCTCACGGACCTGCTCCTCCAAACACGCGATGACCTTGTCCACAGATGTGTCGACATCATTCGGATTGAGAATGGCCTCCACATGTAAGTCATCAAAGATCTGTCCAGCCTGGGCCGAATCAAGTACATCCCCAGTCTTGTCGATACCGAACTCCTCGAAGATAACAGCAAGCTTCTCCTCCAGCACTTCCCGTACACGGTGCTCGACCGAATCCTCAAAAACGAAATTGACGGCGCGCACCACATGGCTTTGGCCAATACGATCCACCCGGCCGATGCGTTGTTCGAGCCGCATCGGGTTCCAGGGGATGTCATAGTTGATCACCACGTGGCAAAACTGAAGATTCAGGCCCTCGCCGCCTGCATCGGTGGAAATGAGAATGCGCGCATCCTCGGCAAAGGCATCCTGGGCCTTCTTGCGCTCATCCATGTCCATGGAGCCGTTGAGGCAGACAACCGGGAAGCCACGTTCAGCAAGGAAATGTTGTAGCATCTGCTGAGTCGACACAAATTCGGTGAATACTAGAACTTTCAGCTCTGTATCGTTTTCATCGGCCTGCAGTCGGTAGAGCCAGTCAAGCAGCGCTTCGGCCTTGGCATCGGACCCAGCTTGTATACAGCGGGTGGCGGCCTCAAGGAGCAGTTTTACCTCGGCACGTTCGTTTTTAAGCGCTTTTAGTCGAGTGGTCAGAAGCGTTGCGACTTGCTCCTGACCGTCAAGGTCAGCCCATTCCTCGCTGGAGAATGTTGGAAATAGACTCAACTGCTCCTGCGGTGTTTCGAGCGCCTCCAGCCTTCGTTCCAGCGACGTACGGATGGCGCTAGTGCTGGAAACTACAAGGCGCTGCATTAATATCATGAGGAATCCTATGTAGCTGCGCTTCTCACGCATAGCCTGATTGTAACCTTCCCGCACATACTCGGTGACCGCATCATAAAGCTGCCGTTGGTCCTGATGCCGATCCTCCCAGGAGACCGCAGCAAGCTTTGTCTTACGAGGTTTGAATAGTGGCTTGCCTTCAGCGGTGATAGCATGTCGCTTTTCGGTCCGGATCACATAGAGTTGGACCCGGTCCCGTGTGACGCTGCCCACATCAGGAAACGCCTGAGTATCGATCAAAGAGACCAGCCTGTGGAAAGCATCGGTCTTACCCTGGTGCGGGGTTGCCGAAAGCAGCAGGAGGTATGGTGAGGCCTCGGAAAGCCCCTGGCCCAGCTTGAACCGAGCCACCTGGTCAGTACTACCGCCGAGCCGGTGGGCCTCGTCTACAACGATCAGATCCCAGCCGGCGGAGATTAGATCTTCAAACCGGTCCTGGTTGTATTCGGCCATCTGCTTGTCCGACCATCCACGACGACTTTCCAGCGGCTTGACAGAATCCATGGGACAAACCACCTGCGGATGGCTCTGCCAGATGTTGTCCTCTTTGGCGATACGTCGATAGGCTGAAAAATCACTGGGGATGAGCAGCCGAAAGTCCTCGTTAAAGTGAGTACGCATCTCAGCCACCCATTGGGTCACCAGGCCCTTAGGAGCAACAACCAATGTTCGCTTGGCCAGCCCCCGCAGCTTGAGCTCACGTAGAATGAGTCCGGCCTCGATGGTCTTTCCCAGGCCTACCTCATCGGCAAGTAGGTAACGCACACGGTCACCTGTAATGGCGCGTGATAGGGCCCGGATCTGGTGTGGCAGGGGAATGACAGACGATTCAATGGGTGCGAGAAGCATATCCTGGGTCAGGGAATCGGCTATCCGTGCGCCTGCGGCGACATAGACGATATCGTCATCCGTACAGGTCCTGGAATCTCCCAATAACGCGAGACTGGACGCAGACACGCGCACCAAGGTTTCGTTACCGGGTAACCACACACGGCAGGTCGTGTCACCCCAAAGGGTCTGGGACTCAATAACCTGACAGGTTTGCCCATGGTCTTGACTATAGTACCAACTGTTTGAATCAATCTTTATCATTAAGAACTAAGCCGATCCTGAACAAGAGTCTTTAGTTGCCGAAAATCATCTGGCTGTTTCGCAATTTCCTTCCTTAACAGATTCTTTGCGACTTGATTGATTTTGTCTTTACCTTGTAAGATGCTGCCTTCCAAATCTACTACTCTGAAACAATCGGAATTAATAACCTGCGATAATACTTTCTTTCCTTGGGTCATCTCCAACCATTTTCCCTTTCCGAATTCCAGCTGCTCGGACCCGTTTGTCATGATGTTGAGAATGTCATCAAAGCGACGCTCGATATCATTTTTGTCAATCGCAGCAGCAACGTGGCTTTTGAAAGTTTCGAATGCATCAGCGTTATGCAATTTAACAAGCGCTTGGTTTCTAGTGCTGAAATCAGCAGGATTTGTATATTTTTGAATCCATTTCCTTTTCAGCTCTTCCCGAATTGAAACAATCACATAGTTTGCTACATCTAGATAAAGACGTTGCTGACAGAACATTTTGATTTTACCTTCCAGTGCACCTCTACTTACCTCGAGGAAATCAGAATACACCAGATAATCAGGTTCGAGGAAATAGTTTTCGATCTCTCGATATTTCCAGATCAGCAGATTATGTATTTCTGGATCAGGGAAGTTGTCCCAGTAATGATTGACTATATCGTCATCATGATGATGGTCTCTATCAATCAAGAAATAGTAGGTTGGATGAAATGGGTGCAGTGCTTCCGCAACATTTTTACGCTATAAGATGCACCAAGCGGTTCAATCCTTATTGTCCCGTCGAAAAGCTCACCAATAATCTGGGGATCGAAAGAATCACTACCACCCCCCTCAACAAATAGAACATGCCGGCTGCGCTGCTTGACTTCCTCTGGACTAATTCCTCTGGCAACTTGAATCATGATTTACCTCCAGTAGAATTCTGGAGAAGAAACCTGTGGTCTTCATCTACGGAAGCAAAAACATCTTCTGAATGCGTAGCTATAATATATTGGTTTTCTGGCGCTATTTTACTGAGCTGTCTAACAAAATCCCGATGCCATTCCGGGTTCAAGTGCAACTCTGGTTCGTCAATGAGCACTACACCGGGCTTGTCTCTTGTCTGATACCAAATTAGAAATAGGGTGGAGATAATCTCCTTTTGACCCGAGCTCAATCCGTCAAATGTGAACGACGGGCCGCCGTCAACAGGATGAATTCGAAAATCGACGGTATTATCTGCCGAAGGTCGAAGTTTTTGTATTGTTCCTCCAGCATAGCGTTCTACGAACTCGTTTAGTTTCGTCAAGACGTCTTCTGATTGTTTATCAGCCCACTCTTCAAAGAGGTTTGCTTGGCTCATCAAAGAGCGAAGAATTTGCAGCTTAAAAGTACTCATCGGAACTTCATGGCCTGTGCGGTAGCGCACACGACGCCGGATATTTTCCTTTTCCACCATCATGCCGAGCTCAGGATTGCCTTCCTGTACCTTTCTATAACTATGGAAATAGAGAAAATACTCAGAGAGCAGAGGATTTGGGCTCATGCCTCCAACAGTGGATACAAAGTGTTCAACAACATCCATTTCATCCCGACCAAGAAGTTGTTGTACATCCAATAGCTGTTCAGGTCTGTTCTTGATCTTCACCGTTCCTGATTTGTGAATCGCAATATCCAGGACAATTGTCATATCTCCTACGACAAGTTCTCCTTCTATTTGAGCAATGGAAGCGCCTGCACGTATTATCATTTCCGGCATATCAATAGGCAGATAACTACGTCGGTTAAGTTCGAACATGTACTCTCGGCTGGACAATCCAATCAGAAGCAGCGCACAGCATTCAAGTACAGATGTCTTCCCCAACCCGTTACGGCTTCCCATGACCACAACATCCGGATCACCAGACATCTTTGGTCGGGTAAAATACAGCTCAAGTTCGTCAATTCCCTTATAATTAGCGATTCGTAGCCACCGTATTTTGATGTCAACCATCTTTTTCTTTGTCATTCGTATTCTCCTTTTCTGGTCACCGCCTGGTCGTACCACATGAGCAGTTTAGGATCTTCCTGGAGAATCTTCTCCGGTATCTTGCGAGCCACGGCGATAATGGTGGCGTAATCTCGCTCCTGCCATGCCTTTTTGAATCCTGAGCGAACCGCCTCCAAACGGAACACCTTCAGGCGTTTCTGTTTGGATTCGCGGTACTCCTCAAACTCGCGCATTAGGGACCTATCGCGCAGTTTCTCAAGGTCGCCGGCCTTGTTCGGGTCGGGCACGTACCAGCGGTCCTTACCTTTGGCCCTGAGTGCCGAATTGTCTTTAGCCAAGTTGCGCAGCTCCTTGAAGTTGGAGGAGAGGTAGCTGTGTATCTGACTAGGCACCTCGCCTTGGCCGTCGAAGGATAAAAAGTTTTCTTTAAGTAACTCAGATAGCTCTAGTGGTTTTTCGTGTTTCTGCCAACCACCTAGTTCCTTTAGGAATTGCGGATGGATATCCTGGAACGTCTGCGGCTTCTTTGTGAGTTGCTGTTTGAGCCACTGAATTGAGGATGCTTCGTCGGTGACGAAAAGCTGAAGCTGCAGGATCTCCTTGACTGTCATTCGTTTCTTATCGTACTCAGCCACCTGGTCAGCCAGGAAATACATACCTTCACGGGGTGGAAAGCGTTGTTCCAATCCGGCGTAAAATTCCGCAGCGGACAAAGGAACTGTCACGCCGCGCTGGACATGGAAGGCCACCATGCGGTCAAAGAGCAGGTAATTCTGTCGCTCGGTGATGACCTCTGCTTGGCCATCCTTGGAGACAAAGACTGGGAGTTGCTTTAAATGAGTACGGGCGAAATCCCAGACGCCGTCTTCGGTTCCGGCTTCAATCTTGAAGCGTTCTTCAAGGCCATCGTTAGGTTTGTAGGCAGTAATAACCAAATCTTGCTTTACTGTATTTGCCAAAGTAAGTTGCTTCGTAGTTCCTTTTTTTTTGTCGAGAGTTCTAACATCAGCAACGATGAACCCGACATCATTAATTGCTGTCTGAATAGCCGTCCAAATGGCATTTTGGGAGTTATGAAATTCCACTGTCATCCATCTGCTCGGCTTTAGCATACGATAAACAGATCGCAACGAGTCTCTAATTCGATTTGTATACGCATCAACTGTAATCTCTCTGGTTTTGTTTACTACCGCCTCTTCCTTATTTGAAGTGACAACTTTAAGCCAACTCTCAACAACAAAGCTCAACTCTGTGTACTGAAGATTCGCACCGAATGGAGGATCAACAAAGACGTAGTCCACAGAATTTGGTTGCCCGGCAAGACACTCTAAGCTACTCGCAGACTGAGTTGAAATAATGCTCTTTGTTATAGGTATCTTTGAAAGATTTCTCAGCACTGATATTCCTTTTCTGTTGATGTATTCAATGGGATTAATCTCAAGACAAAAATACGGGACATAAAGAGTACCTGAAAGTGGTCCGACTACCTCCCTCGACCGATTTCCCCGGTGCTGAGGCATATACCTATTCTGCCACGAGCATCTTTGAAGGATGCTTGTCAGCAATCCAAGGAGAGCAGGCTTCTCCGATCTTAGTTGTTTTGCTGCTGCAGCCAATACATGAAGCGTTCTTGCCGAAAAGAAGTGATGAACATGTGTTAATCCAGCCTCGTCATTACGCCTCGACTCATCCCCTTCTGGCATTCTACCTGTCGGACACCAATGCTTGACTGGCGTACCTTCAGCCTCCTTGATGTTCAACAAATCTTCACTATCCGGACATTTCTCAAAACGTTTGCTTTGAAAATCATAGGACACAAGAACTGGTAGACGTTTCACTCTCCGCAATGTTGTACCAAGCAAAGAATCATGAACTGTTTCGTACATTTTGTCGACAAGCTGGGCTCCGTATTTCTTTGCGTATTTGCGCTCATAGGCAAGATTTGAATCACAAGACGGACATTTGAATGATTTTGCACTAGTATTCTCATGAAGGTTGACACACAGGTCCCAAAGACTTGCTATGTGGCTGCATTCAGGACACGAGACAACAATAGACCATACTACATAACGTATCTGCCCGACCTGCGTGCTAATCTGTTTTCGCGTCTTCCAGCTCGCTGGAGCTTCAAGAGATGCGGGCCATCCAGTGTGTTTGGTGTAGTACCAATCTCCGAAAGAGTCGCGAAGCTCATCTACTAAAGATTCGAAAACGCGAGAGTCATTATTGCTAGGGCGAAAAAGGTTGTGGAAATAGGAAATAAAGCCCGCACTTGTACACAGATCAACCAATAGTGTTGCAGCCGTGTTTTTTGAAGCAAGCGATGAACCAATGGCTGTCATGCCGCTTCCAGAGAAACAATCAAGTATCAGACTACCCTCCGAAGTGTAATGCGACACATACTTTGCGATAGCCGAGGGCGGCACTTTAGTGTGATAAGTATGTATATAATAGCTTCTGTCTCCTTTTCCCTCACTCACATCTACCGCAAAGGGTTCCCGTCGATAGTCATCTGATAGCGGATCATACGGCCTGCCATAATACTTGATGAAATCCTCGATGAACGGATTCGGGCAAGCGGTGTAGTACGGCGGGTCAGACAGCGCCAGAATGTCCTCGTCTTTACCAATGGGGAACCCCTCTATCTTGCGGAACTTGGGGGCCTTGAGTTTTTCCCGGAGCTTCTCCAGAAAATACTCCCGGCGCTTCTCGTCATTTTCGAAGAACATGCCGAGACATTCGACTGGTCTTTCAGGGCCAGTAACGGAGTCCATTTCAAACAGTCTTCCTTGGCGGTCTTTATGCATAACCAACTAATCCTCCCCCATCCGAGTCAGCGCCTGGTCATACCACATGAGGAGTTTGGAATCTTCCTGGAGAATCTTCTCCGGAATCTTGCGGGCCACGGCGATGATGGTTGCATAGTCACGCTCCTGCCAGGCCTTCTTGAATCCAGCGCGAACCGCCTCCAAACGGAACACCTTCAGACGTTTCTGTTTGGATTCGCGGTACTCCTCGAACTCACGCATCAGTGCTCGTTCGCGCAGCTTCTCCAGGTCGCCGGCCTTGTTCGGATCGGGCACGTACCAGCGGTTTTTTGCCTTAGCCTTAAGTGACGGATCGTCTTTAACCAGGTTGCGTAGATCCTTGAAATTCGAGGAGAGGTAGCTGTGGATCTGACTAGGCACCTCGCCTTTACCGTCGTAGCGCAGGAAGTTCTGTTCCAGCAATTCATCAAGCTCAAGCATCTTTTCGTTCTTTTGCCAGCCACCAATTTCCTTCATGAATTGCGGCTTCAGATCACCTGACGTTCGCGGCTTCTTGGTGAGCTGCTGCTTGAGCCATTGAATTGAAGATGCTTCGTCGGTGACGAAAAGCTGAAGCTGCAAAATCTCCTTTACCGTCATACGCTTCTTGTCGTACTCGGCAGCCTGGTCTGTCAGGAAATACATTCCATCGCGTGGTGGGAAGCGTAGTTCCAGTCCCGCGTAAAACTCAGCGGCGGACAAGGAAACCGTCACACCGCGCTGGACGTGAAACGCCACCATGCGGTCAAAGAGCAAGTAGTTTTGGCGCTCTGCAATGATTTCGGCCTGGTCGTTCTTGGAGACGAATACGGAGAGTTGCTTCAGGTGCGTGCGCACGAAATCCCAAACGGCATCCTCGGTTCCGGCGGTCAGCTTGAAACGATCTTCAAGTCCACCATTGGGCTTATATGCGGATATTACCAGATCCTGATCAACTGCCCCAGCCCTGTTGACGGCATTAAATGAGCGCTGTTGCTTATCAAGAACACGAACATCTGCCACAACAAAACCGGATGATTCGATAGATTGCTGGATAGCACTCCAGACTACATTCTGGCTGTTGTGGAACTCAATGGTTATCCATCGTCCCGGCTTAAGTACCCGTGCATATTCCTTGAATGCCGAAGCCATCATGCGGGAGTAGAATGGAAGGTCCTTTTTGTGAACGTAATTGAGAACGCAATCATCCTCCGTGAGACTTCTGACTCGTACCCACGCTTCAACAAATAGATTCAGTTCTGAGTATTGAAGAGATTCTCCAAATGGTGGGTCTGTAAAGATATAATCAATTGTGTTACTGGGGATGTTTTTCAGATCGGTAATGCTCTGGGTTGAGACAACCGCTGTTCTGTTCACGGCGCTTGATAGGTTGCCGACCTTTCGGATTTTCCGCCGTAGGACATCGAATACCCTCCGCTCCAAGTGAAGCGACGGTGTAAATAGTGTCCCTGACACTCCACCACCACCGCCGAAATACCCCTGCTTCCTGGACACATAATTATTGATTGCACTTAAACAGAAGCGAAAGAGTGATGTATAGCGCGATGATGAAAGCTTAAGTTGCCACAATTCACCCAAGGCAAACAAAGCCCTTGGAGTATACATATGACATATATGGGAGATGCCAGTACCATTTATCAGCTTGTTGGTTTGACGCCCCGGGAAAAACTTGTCCGTAGGAACCGATGGCCACTGACGATTGTTGAATCGCTTGTCAAAATCCCTCTTGTCTGCATCCGTAAACTTGACCTTTACGCGCTTTGAACCAGACTTAACGGTCTGCTCTACAAGCACGAATTTCGGGACACGAACAACCTGGTTAAGAACAGGATCATATCTTGTGTCAAATGCTCGCTCAAGTTTAACGGCACCTGTTGTTCTTGAAGCGCTCTTTCCGACGATTGAACCGCACTCTGAACATGGAAACGACTTCTGTATTTTCCCATTCTTCAGCGCTGCTTTCCAGAATAAGAGTTCGTTGCTACAATTTGGACAAAGAAAAACATCAGACCAGATAGCACTCAAAACTTCACCAGAGCTACTTTCATACAGCCACGACAGAGATTTCTCAAGTTCACCAACAACTCGAAGGGCCTCTCGTTCAAAATCTTCGAGGCCAAAAAAGTCAACGTAGTTTCGAGCAATGAAAGTAGCAATTGGGGACAGATCCGATAGGATCGAATGGCGTTCCCCAACCATAGAAATAGTGCTATTTTGCTCATCCAGGACTGTTCCATCATCCTTCAGCCTGTAACCGAGAGCCTCGATTTCTTTTGCATCTCCACACAATTGAGCAGCTACACCTGTCATTCCCGTCCCGCAGAAACCATCAAAGACCAAATCACCTGGTTGGGTATAATGAAGGATGAACCGCATCAGGGCTTTGTGCGGGACTTTGGTATGGTAAGAGTGGGCGTTGTAAATCGGGTCGTTTTTGCTTTCGCTGACATCTGCCGCAAAAGTCTCGCGGCTGTAAGACTTACCTGAGTCATACGGCACTGCACATGCACCAATAAGCTCCTCAATAAATGGGTTCGGGCAGGCAGTGTAGTACGGCGGGTCGGATAGAGCTAAGATGTCCTTGTCCTCGCCAATGGGGAACCCCTCAATCTTGCGAAACTCCGGGTCCTTGAGCTTTTCGCGGAGTTTCTCAAGGAAAAACTCCCGGCGCTTCTCATCGTTTTCAAAGGTCACTCCAAGACATTCGACGGGGCTATCATTCACCACAAATTCTTCTTCAAATAGATTCCAGGAGCCTGCTTTGCCGGGGACAATCTTTGTTTTAAACAATTGTTTCTGCTTATGGTTCACTCTAAAATCCTTTTATTGAACCGCGAATGAACGCAAATAAACACGAATCACATGCGGGAAAAAATGTGTTTGTATTCTTACGTGGTTCTCGTCTTCCTAATTCGCGACTATTCATGTCCATTCGCGGTTCTTATTCCAATACGATTCGTACTTTTCCTGGCTCCTTGCCTTTGGTGAGTTGATCCAGGTAATCCTCAAACCGTTGCTTCATTTCCGCAGGCGTAACCGGTGAACCACCGGAGAGCAACGCTGTCCGTAAATCTAAGATCTTGATCGGAACTTTTTGGAGACCTGAAAGGACTTCGCTCAAAGCATGGATGAAATTTTGGTCGAGTTTGTCAGGCAGAGCCCGTTTTTTGATGAAGCTTTTCACCAATTTCTTTGGTTCGGATTTTAGTAGGTTCAGATTGCCCTTGGTGGTCGGGTCCTCCAGGTTAGTCAGGAGCGTCTGGGTCCAGTTTTCCACCATTTTGTCCAGCTCTTCGTCCAAGGCATCCAGGACTGAGCCCGCAGGTGTGGCGGGCGGCTCCGAGCCGGGTTTAAAACTGCAATTTGGGCAAATGGGCGAAGCGTTTAGTTCCTGCTCAGTAAGCGCGAAACAGCTTTTCAAACCAGCAAGACGGTTCTGGAAATCTGTCAGATGCTGGCGGGGCATCAGCTCAATAGTGGAAAGTTTTTGCAAAATCTTAAGCCTCTCGTCGGCCATGAGTTTGGTCTTGTGCTTGTCCTCATTCACCCCAAGTCGCGCCTTAGTATGCAACGCCAGGTAGGCCTGCACATAGGTTTTCTTGAGATTATTCAGTTTGCGCTGGGTCTGTTGGCGGAATGTAGTCGCGCTGCGTTTGTCTGGATTACCAAGTTGAGTTAGCACCTCGTCACGGGCCGTCCTCATCTCGGCCACCATAGGGTCCTCCGGGGGTAGGACTGCCTCAGCAGTGGATAGAAACGACGCTGTTGAACCTAGGTCCGCTATCAATTCTTGTAGGGCTTCAATCTCGGCCAAGGAGTTAAACCCGTCCCGGTAGGCAATCACCTCCTGCATATCATAGCGGAAATTCTTGAGCTTTCCAGGCGATGTATAGGCTTGGAGCGATTCCAAAAAAGCCTTGGTCTCATCAAGCCGAGTGCGAAGTTTTTGGGCTTCTTCCTCTGCCAACAGGTTCCGGCCCCAGAAGAGCAAACCGTTTTGTAGATTTTGTTGCAGGAGCACGAGCTTCTCCACCAACGCGGAGACTGCCTTCTGTAGCTGTTGTACCGGTTCGTCCTTGCCCTGTGTAACCAACTGGGCCATACCGGGCGTGAGACCGAGCAGTTCGAACATAGCCTTCAGAGCAGGCAGGTTCCAGTCTTTGGGTCGCTCAATGTGCTTAAATTGAATTAAATCATCCACGCTGTTCCCTGACAGTTGGGAAAGGCCGGTGGCATCGAACTTTTTCCCCGGTATAGCCAGCACCAGATCGCCGGAGTAGACCAGTACGGCCAGAACCACGATCACCCATTCCGGTTCCAACCGATACCGGTCCTTGTCCAGATATTCCAGACCCTTATCGTCCTGGATCAGTTCAGAGCGATTAACCACCTGCCCGTGGCCTTTCTTTTTTAGCAGGGCGAGGATATGTTTGGCATATTTCGATTTATAGGGATCGAGCCTTTCACCATCGAGCAGCTCCAGGGCATCCAAAACCGCTGTTGCCTGTTTGGTGCGGTTCTGCCCGGCAATGGCACGCAGAGCGTCCTGTGCGGCCTGATCCCGGTTGGTCCCAGTTATGAGCACCGAAAAGAAGGGGTATTCGGTCGCCTGATCCTGGAAATGAACACCCAGGCAAATGCCAGCAATAGTGTTTACCAGGTCGCGGAAATTGATGCGCTCATGGGAACCAATGCCGGAAAGTTCACGGATCGATTTACCCTTGGCCCATTCGGTAAGCGACTTAGTACGTCCTTGATAGGTAACTTCAAAAGCGGTGGCCATTTGCTTTTGTAGCCATTTTACAAGGTCTTGCAGGAAACCTGATGATTTTTGGTCGTAAGGTATTCGTTCCCGACTTGATCTAGTAGATGCCAGGTCAACGGACGCAGCATAGCTGTTGAGAGCCATCCGAAATTCTTCGTCCAGGCTCGTCAAACGCAGAAATAACTCGTCGGACTTCTGCTCGTCCTTAAAGTGGGGTGGCTCGAAGGGTTGGATGAAATAGATGTAGAAGTCCCGCGGCGGCACGGCGGTGGAGCGTTCGTTGGGCGCACCGAAAAAGAGATACCCTTGCCGCGCAGCCTTTCGCTCTAGCCATTCCAACTCGTGTTGCCAGATTTTATACCCAGTGACGTAAGTTTGGTCCGTACACTCCATAACTCGCTTCAAAGCCTCGTAGTAATAGCGATCGAGCTGGGAAGGATCTAGAGTCTGAGTGCGCTGTTCGATGATTGCATCAACATCCTCGATTTTCTTCAGATCAAGGTAAAACTGACGATTGTCTGGATTAAAGCTGACGAATTTGCCACTGACTGTTTTGTGGATTTCCCGAAGGACGGTTTCCACCTGGGAGAGTAAATCATCAGCCGGGTCGCCGCCTAACTCCTCGATACCTGGCTGATAAAGACAGAGTCCATCCCGCAGCTCTTCGGCTGTCGCTCCTAACGTGGCATAGATGTCACCGGTAGTGAGCCTGTGGATTGACAGGGCATGAATAAGCCGCAGTGCCATTGGCTTGTATGCCGGTCTTGTGAAGGCCTGCTGGATGCGTGATTCCAACACCTGGCTGCAGTCGATGACTGCTTTGATGTCCGGCACCGCTCTGAATGACGGGTTTTCTCTAAGGTTTGTCCAATAGGAATCATAAGCGATGAGGCCTGGCCGGTCATCCGGCAGCCCCTGACCAAGCAGCTTCTTCATGGCCAAAGACAAGGTCTTTAACACTTCGCGTTTCTCCGCTACGGTGACTCTCTCAAAGGAATCTATATAATCAGGATGCACTGGAAAGAGGTGAACAAACTCATCCATACGCTCGTTCATATTGCCGTAGAACTTTCCAAACGGGGTGAGGTATTCCCTTATCTTGGCCTGCTGCTCTCCGGTTTTCTTGAGTAATCTCTCGGCGACAACAAACTTGACATCTTTGCGGGCGATAAGAATCTGCTCGAAGCGGTCCTTCACTCTGCGGATGCTGTCGGAGACGAAAGAAAACCTGGGGCTGTCGAAAATGGCTTCCTGCACACCGGCCATGAAACGAAAACGCAGATCTTTGCAAACCTCGCCGATCTCTCGAAGAAAGTTCAGGTCCAGGATCAGCTCCTGATCCTTGCGGGTACGCAGGTAATCGAGCAACTCGTCCACCACCAGGAGCAGACCGTGGTCGGGAAACTCCTGGTGAAATGCAGACATCATCTCTTCAAAAGAACGTTTATTGCCGGACACCTCGGAGGTAGAAGGAAAACTGTAGCTTACGTTCAGCGAGGCCAAATGCTCTTCTAACTCGGCTACAAGGATGTCCCGCAACGACATGGTGGTGGCGCCGATCTCGGTACGGACTACTTTGAACCTGCCTCCGATTTTTCCGGAGGCATCCGCTACATCAGCATTGTTGAGGTTTGCGGCAAGCTCGGCATTCTCCGCAACCCCGGAGATCACCGACATAAGATGGGACTTCCCGGTGCCGTAGTTGCCGACCACCAGCAACCCTTTGTTATCGGTTGGCTGATCGAACTGCAATTGTGGTATGACCAGACCAGTCAGTTTTTCCGCCATCTCTTCGGAAATGACGTAGGTCTTTACAAACTGTCTGGCTGCATCCGCTTCATCGGCATCCCGCAGCTGGACCACGGACTCAATTGGATCAAACTCGATTAGGTCGCTGTATTTCATCTCGCTTGCTCCCTTGCAATGGAATCTGTTGTCGTTACGCTGTCGTCTCCGGGCTCGTCACCAGAAAATCATGAACCGGATATCGCCTGAACTCCGGATGAGCCGGTTCCGCATAGGTCATAAAACCATCAATGATGGCACCGTTCCATGAGGCAACCACAGTCTTGTTGCGCGAAAGTCCCTGGAGCAACCGCAGCGGGTCCTGTTTCAGACCCACATCGAAGAGTAGCTCAATGTTGTCAAGCAAGGTTATTTTGCCTGCATCTTTATCAACAATCTCCCGAAGGAGGCGAGGAAGCTGCAATGCCCGTTGACGCAGGGTCAAATCCAGCATCAGGCGAGAAATCTCAAGGTTTACATTAACCAATGGCGCGTCTGTGCGGTCCCTCACATCCCGGAGCGCAGCGGTTTTTCCGGCGCCTGAAGTTGCAACGACCAGCACAAGACGGTGATAGAGCTCGTCGAGCTGTTTTACCTTTCGTATGATCTTATCCGCAAGAGGTTCCGCCATCAGTCTTCTCCCTTACCTTTGGTTCGTCTTGGCCTGTCCTGACTTTACCCACTCATCAACTTCTTTCTTGCGGAACTTCCAGAGTCGGCCAACTTTGTGGGCTGGCATTTTTCTTCGGTCGATCCATTTGTATATTGTGTCTCGTTTGACACCCAAATAGGTTGCAATTTCTTCCACCGATATCCATCGATCATCCATCATGAGAATATTCCACCTATGAGGCCCAATAATAATATCGGGTAGTTTCCAAGCTTGGAGAAAGCCAATATATTTTTTTTGTGATGTTTTGTCCAATAAATCATTAAATATACCAATAAAACATACTAAATAATCCAATCCAGTCAAGGTTTTTTATCAGAAAGGTTTAACAAAATCGAATACTATGGGAATTAAATTACGAAACATAATTAAATTGGCAAAACAAGTCTGACATAGCCCGAACTGAGAAATTTGCTGCCATGTCCCTTAAATTCGTGTGATATCGTACCCAAAGTACAGATAGATATGCACCTATCCGCACCCTGCAAAAATAAAAAAGCCATAATCTATTGAGATTATAGCTTTTTTAAATCCGTGGTGGCGATGCAGGGAATCGAACCCCGGACACTGCGGATATGAGCCGCATGCTCTAACCGTCTGAGCTACATCGCCAGGATAAATCTTAAGATTTTTTAAATATAATTTACAGCAGCTTTTTAAATTTTAAACCGAATTTTCTAACAGCTTACTTTTATTTAGTCAAGTTATAAAATTGCTTCGCAATTTAACTCAAATTTAAGATATGGATTATCCGGGAACAGATCCCTTAGCCTCAACAGCAAATTCTTCCAGATTGCCCGGCAGTTTGCTGAATACAATCATAAACGGCAACTCTTGGCCGGGTTTAACCCCTATATTGGAGTTATTATCGCCAATACGATTTGACAATCGCTTTTTAATCGCTGAAAGCTTAAGATTAGAAAGTTCAATATCCGACAGAACATTTCCGCAAAAAACGGTCTCTTCCTGAACAAGAATTTTCCCTTTTGTATACAGTTTGCCGGTTACCCTGATATAACTGTGGGTATCTGAATATCCATTTTTAATTTTACCGGTTATTACAAAAAGCTTTCCTGTTTTGGCATTTTTTGAAAATACACTCTCAACATCTAACGTGTCTATTTTGAAATTACCGGCCGGATCCGAAATTTGGGGTTTAAAGTAATTGCTGACAAAAGGAATCTCAATATTCATAAAATCAAGCAAAACATAAATGCCGTAACCACCGCCTCCCAAAAGTACTAAGATCAAAAAGACAATTAACGGCTTGCTGATCCGTTTTTTCACTTTAGGTTTTGCGGTTGCCACCACCGGTTGCTCATCAACAATTTCCTCTTCTGATAGATCATCCTCATCGGTATCTTCAATTTCAAATTTTTGCTCTATCTCTTCTGTTTCAGAAAATTCGACGGTTTCGAGTTTATCTGCAACCGCTTCAATCTCATCAAGTTCAGTTCCTGGTGTCTCTTCCGCCAGAGGAGAATCCACGGGTTCCGCCTCCTCTTCAGTCTCCTCTTCTTCTGTATCAAACATCATCTCAATATCTGATAAATCAATCTCTTCCAACGCTTCAGGTTCGACACTCGCCTCATCATCCTCGGAAACCTTTTCGATCTCGGGTTCCATGTCCGTATCCAATTCAAGTTCAAGTTCTTCCGGCTCCATCCCGTCTTTTTCCTGGGTTGGCGGTTCTTCCAAATCGAGCAACTCCTCTATATCGGACAGATCGAGTATATCCGGTTCTTCGATCTTTGCTTGGGCCTCGACAGGCTCAGGCGCTTTTTCAGATTCAGTCTCGAAATCCAGATCCAGTTCAAGATCCAGTTCGAAATCTTCAATGGCCTCATCCGCATCCCCTTGTTTTTCCGGAACTTGCCTTATATCCAGCAGATCTTCCATATCCGACAGATCGAATTCGTCCGGTTCCCCGGGCTTGGCTTCGGCCTCAACATGCTCGGGCGCCTTTTCAGATTCGGGCTCGAAATCCAGATCCAGCTCGAAATCTTCAATGCCTTCATCCGTATCATCTTGTTTTTCCGGAACGTCTTCCTCTGCAAACAATTTTTCCAGGTCCGGCAAATCAAGTTCACCGAACTCTGAGTCATCCAACTGGCCGGTTTCAGAGTCTTTGGTCTCTTGTTCCAATTCAAGGTCAAGACCCGATAACATTTCATCCGGTTTTTTAACCTCTTCCGGGGGTGCAGTTGGATAGGCCATAAAAACTTCTTTACATTTTGAGCATCGAACTTTAGAGCCCTCCGGTTTTAGAAGACTTTCATTTAAATTGAAACTGGCGTTACATGCCTTACAGGTAATAATCATAGTATACCCCACCGCTTATAATTTAAGGTGATAAATCCCCGCTAAATATCTATAGTCTTCATTATAATCGAGGCCATAACCCACAAGGAATCCTTCAGCCACTTCATGGCAGGCATAGTGGATTTTAATATTTGCATTACGGCGTTCGTGTTTGTTAATCAGGGTACAAATTTTAACAGTTTTCGGATTAAATGTTTTTAAATAATCAATGAGATAAGATAAAGTCAAGCCTGTATCCACAATGTCTTCTACAAGCAGTACATTTTTATTATTCACATCAATCTCAATCTCTTTTGTTAAACGGATGTTCCCTGATGATGAATCGCTGGAGCCGTAGCTGCAGACCCGTATAAAATCAAGTTTAACCGGGATAGTGAGATGCCGCACAAGATCAGATAAAAAGACGAACGCCCCGTTTAAGATCCCGATGAGAATAAGTTCCTGATCCTGATAGTCAGATGAAATCTTGCGCGCAACCCGGGCGACTATTTTGTCGATATCATTTTTATTTAAAACAGGAATAAGTTCAGGCATAATCAGAAATTATGAATATTCAGGACTTGCTTAAGCCAACAAGGTGCTTCCTTGCTGTTTCCCCGCTCAACCCTTCTCCGTCAGCCGGTTAATTTTTCTTGAATTTTAGGCTTTTTAGTCACTCTTGTCAATAAATTTAATTCCTTACAGGCTGACCTCTGCCAGTTGTTCAATCAGTTTTTCTTGCTTTTTGGTAAGCTTTGTCGGCATGTTTACCTGGATATACACATAAAGATCCCCCGTGTCTTTGCCGTTCATATGGGGAAGTCCGTGTCCTGCAAGACGCATCTTGGTTTTGTGTTTTGTTCCGGGAGGTATTTTCAAGCTCAATTCTTTTTTGCCGAGTGTGGGAACGGAAATACTCGATCCGAGGAGTGCCTCGCTCAGTTTTATTTCTTTATACATATAAAGATCATACCCTTTAGAATCATAAACCGCATTACGCAGCACTTTGGACTGTATATACAGATCTCCGGGAGGCCCGCCATATGGGTCCGGATCACCCTTTCCCGCAACACGGAGTTTCTTCCCGGATATCATTCCTTTTGGAATCTTTACCGTAATCTTTTCACTACGCCCCTGATGTTGGTATGATACGGTTTTACTTGTTCCTGTTGCCACCTCCTCTAATGTTAGCGGTAGCTCATACACCAGGTCTGTTCCTTTTGACCGGGGTTTCTGTTGCCTCTGATAACCGTCAAACGGAGTTCCCCCTCCAGAGGAAAACCGCATGCCGTTACCGCGGCCTGAACCCCCCCGACCTTTTCCAAACAACTCACTGAGTATACTGTCAAAATCGAACCCCTTAAAGATATCTTCCTGTGAAAAACGCTGCTGGAATCCTGCGGCGCCAAACGTATCATACTGTTTGCGTTTCTCCTTGTCGCTCAGAACCGCATACGCTTCACTTATTTTTTTAAATTTTTCTTCAGCGCTTTTATTCCCTTTTGTATGGTCGGGATGATACTTCATCGCAAGCTTCCGATAAGACTTCTTAATATCTTCTTTGGAAGCGTTTTTATTGACTCCCAGTATTTTATAATAATCTGTTTCAGACATCTTAAAATCACCTCAATTTTATAGCATACTTTTATGAGACTTCAAAATAAGTTGAAAATCATTAGGTGTCAAGGATCATTCGATTTTTTGATTTCCGGTTTGGGATGGATATTTCTCAGCAGCTTTGAGAGAAATCATAATTACAGAAAGCGCAGCCGGGGTGATTCCATCTATGCGGGAAGCCTGGCCAAGTGAAGAAGGCCTTGTGGCAGAAAGTTTTTCTTTGAGTTCGTTTGAAAGTCCGTGCACCGTTTTAAAATCAAAATCTTCCGGTATTTTCATCCGTTCCAGGTTCTTGAATTTTTCGATTTCCTTGAGCTGCCGCTTGATATATCCTTCGTATTTGATTTCTATTTCCACCTGCCGGGTAACAGATTCACTGAGGTTGTGAGGGCTTTCGGACAGTTCTTGTGCGGCACGGTAATCAAGCTCGGCCCTTTTTAGAAGCTGATCCAGATAGATGCCGCTTTTTAACGGTCTTGTTCCATGACTGAGCAAATAATCGTTTATCTTTTTATCAGGCTTTATCACGGTTTTTTTTATTCTTCTAATCTCTCTGGCAATCTGTTTTTTTCGTTCATTTACATCTTTTAATGTGTCATGATTGATTAAGCCCAATTCATGACCGGTTTCCATTAATCTCAAATCCGCATTATCCTCCCGAAGCATCAGTCTGTATTCGGCCCGTGACGTAAACATGCGATACGGTTCGCGGGTGCCCCTTATAACAAGATCATCTATCATAACCGCCATGTACGCCTGTGACCTGTCGAGAATGAACGGCGGCCTTCCCTGGATCTTGCAAGCGGCATTAATCCCTGACCATATGCCCTGGGCAGCGGCTTCTTCATACCCCGATGTTCCGTTAATCTGACCGGCCATGTAAAGTCCTGAAACCCGCTTTGTTTCAAGGGTGGGCTTGAGCTGGACAGGATTAACATAGTCGTATTCTATGGCGTACGCAGGTCGCATGATCTCGGCTGCTTCCAACCCTTTGACGGATCTGACAAACTGAATCTGAATTTCCATGGGAAGACTGTTCCCCAGGCCGCTGGCATAAACCTCATCCGTATCAAGGCCTTCGGGCTCAAGGATTACTTGATGCCTTTCCTTATCCGGAAACCTGACAATCTTATCTTCAAACGAAGGACAGTAGCGGGCCGAAACTCCTGTTATCATGCCGCCATACAGGGCTGACCGTTTGAGGTTTTTTTGCACAATCTGGTGGCTTTTCTGGTTGGTATGCCCGATATAGCTTGGAAGTTGGGGCATGGTAATCTTTTCGGTAAAGAATGAAAAGGGTTTTGGCTCTTCTTCCGACCCATGCTCTGTGAATTCGCTAAAATCGATACTTGATTTCTTCAATCTGGGCGGCGTGCCTGTCTTCATTCTTCCAAGGTCAAATCCCAGCTCTCTCAGGTGTGCCGGAAGACCATAGGATGCAAATTCACCGGCCCTTCCGGACTGGATAGATTTGAACCCGATATGGACCAGACCGCTTAAAAAGGTTCCTGTGGCCAGCACAACGGCATGGGCCCGATATCCAAAACCGGTTTGATCTTCCACACCGGCGATCCTGTTATTTTCAACGACAAGTCGCTCAACCATGGCCTGTTTGAGGTCCAGGTTGGGCTGTTTTTCAATGACGGCCTTCATGGCCATATGATAACGGATCTTATCGTTTTGTGTGCGCGAGGATTGGACGGCAGGCCCTTTTTTTGTATTCAGTGTTCGATATTGAATGGCGGTTTTATCCGTGATCTTTGCCATTTCACCGCCAAGGGCATCTATCTCTTTTACAAGCTGTCCCTTTGCCATACCCCCGATAGACGGGCTGCAAGGCATTGCGGCCAGTTTGTCCAGATCTATGGCCATAAGAAGGACGCGGCATCCCATTCTTGCGGCCGCAAGTGCAGCCTCACATCCGGCATGACCGGCGCCGACAACAATAATATCGTATTTTTTCCGGTAGAAAACCATAAGCAAAAATGTTTCCGTTAAATTATTTTACAATCTTTCTTCAAACAAGTATATATTATAAAAATAATTATTAATTAGCCAGAAATAATTTCACCGGAAAATTTTCTTATCCATACCGGAAACAAAAATATCTGCCACAAAGATACTAAGACACAAAGGATATGAAAATTAGGAGCTTCGCCCTAATTGGAATAATGGAGTAATGGAAATATGGAGTGATGGGTTTGAGGAGTTTTTGACAATTTAAATAGTTTATTTCTGATCCTGACCTCAATATTCCAGTATTCCAACATTCTATTCTTCCACGCCGCTGTCATAAACAGATTGTTATTAAAAGACTTGTGACTTCGGCAAGTTATAGAATTGCCGATACGTTCTTTCTTCGTGCCTTGGTGCCTTAGTGGCAGAATGGAAAAAGTTTTGCTGCAAAACTCAAAAAATTCACACTTAAGAAACCAACAACATGCATAAAAGATATAATGATTTTAACACGTATCTAAGAAGTATCTTTGGTTGCAGAGTTCAAAAAATAACCATTGATGCGGGTCTTTCCTGCCCAAATAGAGACGGTACGATTTCAACGGGAGGATGTATATACTGCAACGTCCGGGGATCCGGAACCGGTGCCCATGCAAAAGGGCTTTCTGTGACCGATCAGATCATTCAGGGTAAAACAGCGCTTTCCAAGCGGTACAAGGCAAAGAAATTTATTGCCTATTTCCAATCATTTTCAAATACTTACGGTCCTTTTGACAGGCTTAAAAATCTTTATGCGCAGGCCCTGGCCATAGAAGATGTGGTGGGTTTATCCATCGGTACAAGACCGGACTGTGTAAATGAACCGATTCTGGAGCTGTTACAAGGGTATGCGGACAATTACCTTGTCTGGATCGAATACGGCCTGCAATCCGCCAATGATTCCACACTTGCCTTTATCAATCGGGGGCATGACGTTATGTGCTTTAAGCAAGCAGTTCTCGCTACGAAAAACAGAGGGATCAAAATATGCGCCCATGTTATTCTCGGTCTTCCCAATGAAACAAAAGCCCACGTGCTTGAAACAGCCCGGGTTGTTTCAGACATGGAAATAGACGGCCTAAAGGTTCACCTTCTCTATGTTGTCAGCGGCACAGCGCTTGATAAGCTTTACTCGGCGGGCGAATATAGATGCCTTGAGCAACAGGAATATACAGACCTTGTCTGTGATTTTCTGGAACATATTCCGAAAAATATGGTTATTCAGCGACTCACCGGAGATCCACACCCTGAAGAACTTGTTGCCCCCATGTGGGCCCTCAAAAAAACAGAGAATATGGCCCTGATAAAAAAAACTCTGGAAAAAAGGGATTCGTGGCAGGGAAAGCTATGGGTTGCAAAAAATAAAACGGTTTCATAAAAATTTCTTTAATGTTATTTCAATAAGATAATTGTTTAAAAAGTAACATCTCTATAAATTATGGATTCGTGTCAATATGATTATTTCATACGCCAGAACTTATTGAGAAGTTACTTTTTAAATGCTCTGACACATGGCTCTTTTGTAGTTACAACGTATACGATAAAATTTTCATTCCAAGGATTAGCGTAATAATTCCAAGCAACCTTGTGGCTTTAGATTCATTTGAATAAAGACACGCCCAAGCACCAATTCCGATCCAAACCAAACAGATTAGACAAACAATCCAATTTTCCATCAATATCCTCCTTTATATGAGTTGGCAACTTAACCATGCAAAAAACATGCAAAATCAATTTTATTTAAAATAATATCTTAAATATTAGACGGTTATATTTTTTGCCGACTGAAAATCTCTATAATATTCACAGGAAAATATATAACGTTATGAGATAAAATACCTAAAGAAATGTGTAAACTTTTACATATTTTACTTTTAAGATTTCGGAGAGGGAAAGAGGCAGGGTAAACGCATTTGATTTCGGCGCAGCGTAGCGACGGTGTTTTTCTCTTGGAAACCGACTGACTGTTTGAAGGGCTTTAGCACGCGTTAGACCGAGCCGAATGAAATTATGACTTAAAAAATCAATGGGATAATTTAGTAAAAAATTGTTCTTAACACCTCCGGCGCGGCTCGGGCTTACGGATGCTTAAGCACAAGTTTCAGTCGGTTGGAAAGAGATAAATGCCGTCGTGGAGCGTTCTTCCTATATTGGGATTCAAATGCGTTTCCCTTTGGAAAGGGGGATTTTAGAACCGTTTAGAGGAATTAACGCTTATGATAACGATCCGGCTGTTTTTGTATATCTTTGTACAATCGGATAATTTCTGCCATAACCGAACGCCTTTGACGTTACCTTAAGGCCGGGAGCCGCCTGATGTCGCTTGTATTCGTTTCTGTCAACTTTAAAGATAACCTCCTCTACAATATCTTTATCAAACCCCATTTGAACCAGTTTATCGGCCCCTTTGAAGTCTTCAATATATGCTTTTAAGATAGAATCAAGGACTTCATAAGGTGGCAGGTCGTCCTGATCACTTTGATCGGGTTTGAGTTCAGCGGAAGGTGCTTTGGTGATAATCCGTGGCGGGATATATTCTTTTTCTCGATTTATAAAGCGAGCCAGATCATAAACGGTGGTTTTTGGAACATCTGAAATTACTGCCAGTCCTCCGGTCATATCGCCGTAGAGTGTACAGTAACCCACGGCCAGCTCGGACTTATTACCCGTAGAAAGGACAAGTGAGCCATGTTTGTTGGACAGGCCCATAAGAATTGTACCCCGGATTCTGGCCTGGATATTCTGTTCCGTAATGCCGGGTTCATTGTCTTTGAAAGACGGCGAGAGGAATCTTAAAAATTCTTTAAAGATGCTGTCTATGGGGACCCGGGTAAGCACTATGCCCAAATTTTCAGCAAGTTCCTCAGTATCTTCGAAATTTTCCTTTGAGGTATACTGAGACGGCATGAATACAACCGAAACATTTTCCCGCCCTAAGGCTTTAACCGCAATGCATGCTGTCAGCGCCGAATCTATGCCTCCGCTTAACCCAATGACAACCCTTGAAAAACCACACTTTGTAACATAGTCACGGGTTCCCATGACAAGCGCTTTCAAGATAGATTCCGTATCCGAATTTGAAATCGGATGGAGGTCACTTTTGGATGACTCAGGGGCTTTTGAATCAAAAACCATAAGATCCTCATCAAAATCACATGCTCTGGCCACAATATTTCCGTTTTTATCAAAAACAGTGCTTATTCCATCGAAAAGAACACTGTCATTTCCACCGACCTGATTGGCAAATATTAAAGGAACGCCGTATTTTCGGGCCATGGAACCAAACATATTCCATCTGAATTCTCTGTTTCCCACATAAAAAGGAGATGCGGAGACATTGATAACCAGATCAGCGCCGGCTTTTACAACCAGGGCCACAGGATCTGTGGAATATAGTCTTCTTTTGAAAATATCCTCGTCGTTCCAGGCATCTTCACAAACGGTAAGTCCTATCCTGTGCCCCTTGTAAGGGTATGGTACACTTTCCCGACCGGGTTCAAAATACCGGCTTTCATCGAATATATCGTATGTGGGCAGAAGCCTTTTATGAACTTTGTGCAATATGTTGCCGTCTTCAAAATGAACCGCTGAATTGAAAAGGGGTTTTCCTTTATCGGTAGCATTTTTATCCACAAATCCGCATATCACACCGATACCTCGTATCGACGCCAGGAGCCTGTTTAAACAGGTAAGATTAGCATCGATAAAATCGTTTTTTTCAAGAAGATCGCGGGGTGGATATCCCGAAATGACGAGTTCTGAAAAAACAACCATATCACAGTTAAGCTCAATGGCCTTATCAGCAACACATTTAATTTTATCAAAATTATAATTAAAGTCGCCGATAATGGGATTAATTTGTGCAATCGCTATTTTCATGGCAAAGTTCTCAACATCTCAAAATTCTACAAATGGTTTTAATCATCATTCCACAATTCCAGCATTCCAACATTCCAATTGTGACCTGCCCGCTCGTGCCTTGAAATGGCAGGCAGGGACAAGCAAATTCATTTACTTATTGTTATATCTTTACTCAGCTTGCAAGAATTTTTTTATAAGCCTTTGGATTTCTCTTAGCTGTCCGGGTTCTCTCCATACAATCTCCGGGTCGGCCTTAAACCAGGTCAACTGACGTTTTGCATATCTTCTTGTATCCCGTTTCAATGTCCGCATGGTCTCATCCCATGAACATCGTCCTTTAATAAAATCGATCAGGTGACGATAACCGATTGACTGCATCGATTTCAGGTCGTCCGAGTACCCCATTTCCAGAAGTCTTTTAACCTCGTCAAGGAATCCGGAGTCGATCATTGCATCTACCCTATGGTTAATACGATCATAAAGCACCTCCCGGTTTATGTGCAGGCCTATTTTTAACGCTCTGAACCGATTATCTTTAAACCCGTGTTCCTGTTGAAATGCAGTAATGGGCTTTCCTGTCAACTCATGTACTTCAAGGGCCCTTATAATCCTGTAAGAATCATTGGGGTGTATTCTCTCTGCCGTATCAGGATCATGCCGGCGTAACCTTTGGTAAAGAGAATCGGCGCCGTAAATCCGGGCTTGTTCTTGCAAACGCTCACGCACATGCATATCTGAGCGACTGGCTTTAAACAGGCCGTGAACAAGTGCTTTTATGTAAAGTCCCGTCCCGCCGACGACAAAGAGGGTAACGCCGCCGACATAGAGTTTCATGATTTTTTCATAGGCCATTTCCGCGAACTGTCTGGCATCAAAATGCTCGTCCGGGTCAATTAAATCGATCATATGATGAGCAACGCGCGACTGCTCATCAGTTGTCGGCTTGGCGGTGCCGATATCCATGTATCTGTAAATTTGCATTGAATCGGCACCAATAATCTCGCCGTTAAAAGTCCCGGCAAGATTAATTGCCGTCGAGGTTTTGCCCAAAGCCGTTGGGCCGCAGATTATTATGATTTTCGGCTTCACAATATTAGAACACATGATTCAATTTACTTTTGCTTCCGGGTCGTTACTTCCGGCCAACCATTATTTAAGGACCTTTGCCGTATTACAAATTTTATATCAATAAAATTTAAGATACATTAGAGTAGATTTAGGATCAAATTATTTTCAAAAAATATTTATATTTTTCATATTGACATTAACAAATTAATCATATAGAAATTTTTAGATTATAAACCGAAGAAGGCGGTAAGGTAATAAGAATAATTAAAATATAAAGGAGGTTTGTTCAATGGCAACAGCAGAATTTATGGGAAAGACATTTACCGTAGATGAAGATGGCTTTATCGATGACTATTCTAATTTTTGTCCAGAGTGGGTTCAATGGGTAAAAACTCAGGAAGGAATCGAAGAAATTACTGAAGAGCACGAAAAAGTCGTCACAGTTCTTCAGGAATACTATGAGAAAAACGGAATTGCCCCTATGGTCCGTATTCTATCAAAAGTTACCGGTTTCAAACTGAAACATATTTATGAGCTGTTTCCGTCAGGACCCGGTAAGGGAGCCTGTAAAATGGCTGGTCTTCCGAAACCGACCGGATGTGTGTAATTAAAAACACTATAATTAATTTCATCAGTTTGTAACAAAAAAGTCCTGCAATTAATGCAGGACTTTTTTGTTTTGTGGAGGGGATGTATGATCTGTACCGTTAAATCAAGAACCCGAACAGAATTGATAGACATTACTTCAAAGATTCAGGATATGGTCATATCCGCGGGCATCGACCAGGGACTTTGCATGCTTTATGTGCCGCACACAACCGCAGCCATCACCATTAATGAAAGTGCCGATCCGAGCGTTAAAGATGATATTCTGATGATTATAAACAAGATAATACCGTGGGAAGCCGGATATCGCCATCTTGAAGGGAATTCACCGGCTCATATAAAATCGACAATTGTCGGAGCTTCAGAGCTTATTGCCATAGATAATAAGCGACTGGTGCTCGGCACGTGGCAGGGAATATTTTTCTGTGAATTTGACGGCCCCCGAACCAGAAAGGTACAGGTTCGTATTATTAAAGAAAAGTTTCAGGAGTAACCCATGCCGCCATTAGATGATATGGACAGGGCAATCCTTAACCTGATTCAATCCGATTTTCCCATAACCCCCCGCCCTTATCTTGCAATTGCCCAACGTCTCGGTTTTTCAGAAAATGATGTTATAAAACGACTGGATCGGCTAAAAAAAAAGGGCATTATACGCCGAATAGGCGGGAATTTTGTTCCCGAAAAGCTAGGATTTATCAGTACGTTATGCGCGGCAAGGGTTCCGGAAGACAAAATCCAAAGCTTTGCCAAAGCGGTAAACCGCTATCCGGGAGTCACTCATAATTATCAGCGGGATAATAAATATAACGTCTGGTTTACCTTTATTGCTCCTTCCATGAAGGAAATAGAGGAAAACCTTGAAAATATCTCCCGACAAACAGGGATTAAGAAAATTATCAACCTGCCGGCCACAAAGGTATTTAAGATAAGGGCGCATTTTAACCTTTGACGGCTTCGTAAAAAGTCCAATTTCTGCGTTGCGCTTCATTTCGTGTTCACTGCGGCGTACATAAGTACGCCTCATTCCACGAAATTCGCGACGCCTTTTTATCCCGAGAGATTTATTCGGGGGAAGTTGAACTTTTTACTTTGCCGTCTCAATTTTGACCTTTTACAAGTTCACCAACTTTTAACTTTTCAGGATAATAACCTTAATATGAAAAGCTAAAGAAATGAAAGATGTTCGCATTGCAGTGGTTGTCTCTAATTCACCGGTAAACAAAATCAGTAACAATCTCGAAGGGATGGTCAAATGGATCAAGGCGTCGAAAAATCAAGGCGCCGCTATTGTTTGTTTCCCTGAGATGAATATCTCGGGGTATAGTAATCATCAGGATATAAATTTGGCAGCAGAACCCATTCCCGGACCGGCAAGTCGCTATCTTTTAAATTTGGCTCAACGTGAAAAGATTGTCATCCTGGCAGGCATGGTTGAAAGGGATGAAAAGGACCGGTTATTTGCAAGTCATCTGGTAATAAAACCTGATGGGTTTATAGGCGTCTACCGAAAGCTGCACATTTCTCCGCCGGAACGTACGGTTTTAACACCCGGAAACAACATCCCTGTGTTCCATGCAGAGGGGGTGAATTTTGGTATCCAGCTTTGTTACGATGCCCACTTCCCCGAGCTTTCCACCCGGATGGCCCTAAAAGGGGCTGACCTTATCTTCATCCCTCATGCCTCTCCGAGAGGAACTCCTGAAGAAAAATACCGATCATGGATGCGTCATTTGTCTGCAAGGGCCTTTGATAACAGCCTGTTTATTGTTGCATGCAATCAGACAGGTGAAAATGAAAAAGGGCTCGGATTTCCGGGTATCGCCGTGATCATCGGACCATCCGGCGAAGTTATTCAAAAGGATATAAGCGGAAAGGAAGGGGTATTATTAGCAACCCTGAAGGCCGAAGACCTGATCCGGGTGCGAAGTCACAGGATGCGATACTTTATCCCGAACAGAAGACCTGAGCTTTATTACACCCCATAGCGTTCGGAGCAAAGCCTACAGCAATGATCTTATCATGCTCGAAAACGGGACGACGGGGATAGGTTCAAAAATCATGATTATCCCCGAGCGTCCCCTACCGTTATCCGCACAGGCGAAGTTCACGCCCGGTAAGCGTTAACATGCCGTTTGGTGTAAACTCTCCGATCATACAGGTAATTTGTTTCATACCCCTGATCATTAAGGAACACCAGGCATCAATCACGTCAAAATGACCGGTTTGAGTTGTAATTATCTCGACAAGATCTGCCTGAATTTTTTGTTTTATTGTTTTTCCTTCGGAATTTGCATCCCAATTCGACGGTTCTTTGCCCACAACATAAATAATTAGTCCTGATTTCATATTTTCACCTCCTTTCATAACATTTTTAGCCCCGCCCAGGATGCGTAAGTACGCCAAAATAAAAAAGCCCTTCAATCTTTAAAAAGATTGAAGGGCTGCACCCAGCTTACTTGACCCTTTTTTATGTAACCATAACGCTCTGTAACACCGCAGAGCCACAGTTATCTCTAAGGCAGGTCTTCTGACTCCCGGTTCATCCTAATCTCTGCGCCTTCCCATACGGTTAAAACCAGACAGTGGCATATTGCAGATTTCGTCGCCGGTCACAGCGGCGGGACCGCTCCCGATTCTCACGGAATTCCCTATTAAGCCATGGTTATTGGCACCTTTGTAATTCTTTTAAAAAATTTCAAAAAGTCTGTCAAGAAAAATAAACAGGGAAAATTTTTTCATAGCCTTTCTTCCATTTTTCCATTTTGATGGGTTGTGGAATTTCCGAAACGTTAAATTATAACAATGAATCCAGAGGGTCATATTCCAGGCCAAAAGCTTCCGCCACACCTTTATGAGTCACTTTTCCTTTTATAATATTAATACCTTTGGCGATGTCCTGATTTTCCCTTGCCGCTTTTTCATACCCTTTGTCAGCAAGTTCCAGTGCATAGGGTAGTGTTGTATTTGTAAGTGCTTTTGTTGATGTATATGAAACAGCTCCCGGCATATTCGCCACACAGTAATGTATAATCCCATCAACCTCAAATATGGGTTGGTCATGCGTTGTGGGTTTTGCCGTTTCCACACATCCTCCCTGATCAATTGCTACATCGACAATCACCGAACCTTTTTTCATTAACGGTAACATGTCGCGTGTAACCAATTTGGGTGCCACCGCACCGGGTATCAGAACCGCACCCACAACAAGATCGGCCTCTTTCAAAATTCTTCGAATAGTCGCCGGACTGGACATGATCGGAAAGCAATTCTTGGGCATTACATCGCTGAGATAACGAAGACGTTCAAGATTATTATCGAGAAGATAGACCTTTGCGCCAAGGCCACAAGCTATTTTGGCAGCATTGGTTCCAACGGTACCGGCGCCGATAATCAAGACAGTGCCGGAATCTACCCCCGGCACACCACCGAGAAGAATTCCTTTACCGCCAAAAGTTTTTTCAAGGTATTTGGCCCCCTCCTGAATAGCCATTTTTCCGGCGACTTCACTCATGGGCGTAAGAAGCGGTAAAGAACCGTTCTCCCGCTCCACTGTTTCGTAAGCCACGGCTATAGATCCCGAATCCATAATCGCCCGGGTAAGTTCCAGTGATGCCGCAAAATGAAAAAATGTAAACAGAATCTGTTCATTTCGTATCATTGGATATTCAACAGGAAGTGGCTCTTTGACCTTGATTATCATTTGGCATTTCTGGTAAATTTCTTTCGGAGTGCTGCAAATTACCGCACCAGCCTTTATATATTCTCCATCAGAGAAGGCTGAACCATCACCCGCGTGGGTTTCAACCAGAACTTCGTGCCCATGTAACCGCATTTGTTCAACACCTGCTGGTGTCAAGGCAACTCGGTTTTCTTTGGTTTTTATCTCTTTTAAAACGCCGACTCGCATCTTATCCTCCTTATTACTATTTTGCTAACTGTTCACGGGTTCAGAGGTTCAGGGTTCAACGATTACGGAAGTTAAAGTATTTGTAACAAAATATTTAAAATTATGGAATAAATTATATAAAATTTTTGCAAATTTCTACACAATAAAAAATCCCGCGGCACAAAAGTGCACGCGGGATCCTATATTGCAAAATGTCAGTTGCGGTTATTTTTTGTCGTCCTCTTTTACCTCTTCGAAATCAGCATCCACAACATCCTCGTCAGACCCTGAAGGTCCCGGCTTCTCCGGTCCTCCCGCTGCATCATCGGCTCCGGCCTGCTGCTGATCTGCCTGGGAAGCCTTTTGATACATGGCTTCGGCCAATTTATGGGAAGCTTGCATCAACTCTTCGCTCAGGCGTTTGATCTCTGAAACATCATCCCCTTCCATAGCTTTTTTAAGAGGTTCAATGGTAGCTTCAACCTTGCCCTTTGTTTCAGCATCTACCTTGTCGCCGAGATCTTTTATGGATTTTTCCGTTGAATAGATCAACGCATCGGCTGAGTTTCGAGCCTCAACCAGCTCCTTTTTCTTTTTATCCTCTTCGGCATGAAGCTCGGCATCCTTTATCAATGTGTCGATTTCTTCCTTGGACAAGCCGCTGGAAGCCGTTATTTGTATGGATTGCTCCTTGCCTGTTGCCATATCTTTTGCCGAAACGTTCACAATTCCGTTGGCATCGATGTCAAACGCCACCTCAATTTGCGGCACACCTCTTGGCGCAGGGGGTATCCCCACAAGTTCGAAGCGTCCCAAAGTCTTATTGCCGGCGGCCATCTCCCGTTCTCCCTGCAGCACATGAATAGAGACTGCAGGCTGGTTATCAGCAGCTGTTGAAAAAGTCTGGCTCTTTTTAGTGGGAATGGTCGTATTTTTTTCGATCAGCCGTGTCATTACACTGCCTAAAGTCTCTATACCCAGGGAAAGGGGAGTAACATCGAGAAGAAGAACATCCTTAACGTCCCCTTTCAACACACCACCCTGAATGGCAGCGCCCACGGCAACAACTTCATCCGGGTTAACCCCCTTGTGGGGCTCCTTGCCAAAAATTTTCTTTACGCGCTCCTGAACCGCAGGCATTCTCGTCATACCACCCACAAGAATCACTTCATTAATATCATTGGTGGACAGCCCTGAATCCTTAAGCGCAGTTCGACAGGGGTTTTCAAGTTTGTCCAGCAGGTTGCTGATAAGTCCTTCAAGTTTGGCCCGGGTTATTTTTATGTTAAGGTGTTTTGGACCGGCAGCATCAGCGGTAATAAATGGAAGATTAACATCCGTTTCCATGGAAGTGGACAGTTCCATTTTTGCTTTTTCAGCAGCTTCCTTCAGTCGCTGTAAGGCCATTTTATCGTTTCTTATATCAATCCCCTGGTCTTTTCTGAACTCATCTGCCAGGTAATCGATAAGCCGAAGGTCGAAATCTTCGCCGCCGAGATGGGTGTCACCGTTCGTCGCTTTAACTTCGAAAACCCCTTCGCCGATTTCGAGTATGGAGACATCAAATGTACCGCCACCCAAGTCAAAGACAATAATTTTTTCTTCCTTTTTCTTGTCAAGACCATATGCAAGTGATGCGGCAGTAGGTTCATTAATAATCCGTAACACATTAAGACCGGCGATTTTTCCGGCATCTTTGGTTGCCTGTCGCTGATTGTCATCAAAATAGGCCGGCACGGTTACCACCGCATCGGTAACTTTTTCTCCGAGATATTCTTCGGCCGTGTGTTTGATGTTTGCCAAAATAAAGGATGATATCTCCGCCGAGCTATTTAACTTGCCCCGCATATTTATTCTGATATCGCCATTCTCTGCCTGTTCAATCTTATAGGGAAGTATTTTAATATCGTTCTGTACCTCTTTGGATGAATACTTACGACCGATAAGCCTTTTTACGGCAAAAACCGTGTTCTCGGGATTGGTAATGGCCTGCCGTTTTGCAATTTGGCCAACCAATCTTTCCCCGTTTTCCGAAACCGCAACGATGGAAGGTGTCGTACGACCTCCTTCGGGATTTGTTATGACTTTTGCTTCGCTCCCTTCCATGACCGCCACACAGGAATTTGTGGTTCCCAAATCGATTCCAATGACTTTGCCCATTTGCTATCCTCCTAATTTAAAATAATCTATGTGTCTTGTTCATTCTTTTTTTTCTGAGTTAAGTTCTCTTGATTTTCAGGTTCCGCTTTTTTTTTGCATACCACAACCATGGCAGGTCTGAGAAGCCTGTCGTGAATCATATATCCTTTTTGCAGCTCTTTTGAAACCGTGTTCTCAGGATACGCTTCATCATCTTCCTGCATCACCGCCTGATGCAAACTGGGATCAAAGGTCTTTCCCAAAGACTCAAACGGTTTTATACCATACTGTTTAAAAACTTTTAGTATTTCCCTGAGGGTCATATTGACGCCTTCCACCACCGAACTGTTCGCATGTTTGTCATTCGTTGAAGATTCGATGGCACGGTCCAGGTTGTCAACCACAGGAAGCATTGCTTTCACAAAACTTTCATTGGCAAATTTTCTAAAATCATTCATTTCACGTGCGGAACGCTTTTTGTAATTTTCAAACTCCGCAGCCAACCTTAACAGCCGATCATGAGTCTCTGCAGCCTCATTCTTGAGAGATTCTGCCTTTTCTTCCATCTCTTTTAGGGGATCCATGGTCTCAGTGACATCTTTTTTGTTTGAATCGTTTTTCTCACCTTTCTTACCTTCACTGATCTTATCTTCACCGGCGGTTTCATCAGCATTCGTATGAATTTTGATTTTACTTTTTTTTGCCATCAGTCGTTGTTTTCCCCTGATTTTTTTTGAATATAGAGTAACCCGATTTTTCATAAAATACGGGCTAATACCAAAATACTAAAAAAATAAGACGATCTATGATATTGTCAAGGAAGAAAAAGGAATTTTAGATTCTAAGTTCCGGATTTAGTGATTGAATTTTATTGATTTTAAGTATGGTCGTCGAGAATGGGGGGCAGGTGGGGTCAATCATCAATAGTAAGCGGTAGAAATGGTTGTGCACCCTCTATCGAATTTTTTCTGAAATGTAATAAGCCAAAGGCTTGACCGGGATCGATCCACGACACAGACTGCATTACTTATCGCTGCTTCCTTCCGGACCTGACGAGGTTCGTAACCGTCTGTTGCGCGGCGGCCGATCAGATTGGCTCATAGGTTCCCAGGTTAAAACCCTTTAGAGGGGATTCAGCCCCGCATGAAGCGGATTTCGGGAAAAGGGCACCGCTAGCTCCCCGCCTAGCACAACCACAACTATGAATATAATCGATATAAAAAAAAATTCAAGTTAAAAAAGAAATTGGTTCTTCTACCACAATATAGCCTACAATTCAAACTATCAGATCTATATTCTGTATTTTTTATTGACATTCATTGCTTCGTATCATAATCTTTTTTCAATTATTACAAAATTAAAAATTCGTAACATTTTAGCTTTTTGAAAATATCACCGCTTCAAAGGGAAAAAAATGAAAGGCAAATTATGATACGAAAAGTTTTTATTTTATTATTATTATCGTCTTATTTCATAATATTAGGCTGTGCCGTTTTTATCGCAGGAACGGGAGCTGGAGCAGGTGTATATACCTATGTAAACGGCGAGTTGAAAACATCTTATCAAGCAACATTTGATGAAACGAATCGGACATGTATTGCAGTCCTGAAAAGTCTGGAAATGGAGATAACAGAAAAAACATCAGACAGTATTAAGGCAAAAATAAAAGCCAGACAAACCGACGGAACCCCGGTTACAATAAAAACTGCAATGAGAGCACCCGGAACTACCGAGGTTTCCGTCCGATCCGGCATCGTAGGAGTATGGGATAAAAAAGTTTCTGAGCTTATTCATGCCAGCATCGCACAAAGGCTACAATAATAAATTATTACGTATTGTTGAACAGACTGTTACAACCTATGGAATGCTTAAACCGGGAGATTCGGTTCTTGTCGGTGTATCCGGAGGACCTGATTCAGTCGCCCTTTTTCACCTGCTTCTCACATTCGCACCTCGCTTTTCCCTCAGGTTGGGAGTTGCACATTTAAATCATTGTCTGCGCCAGAATGATTCAGATAAGGATGCTGAATTTGTTGCATCTCTTGCCGGCAGATTTGACATACCTTTTTATATGCATAAAGCGAATGTCCGTAACTATCAGCTTAAAAACAAGCTTTCCCTGGAAGAAGCGGCCAGACGCGTTAGATATACCTTTTTAAACAAAGAGGCAGAAAAAAACCGGTTTAATAAAATCGCACTCGGTCATCATTTTGATGATAATGCAGAACTTGTATTAATGAATCTTTTTAGAGGAAGCGGTCCACTGGGCATCTCGGGTATTCTTCCGGTAAGGGACGGAAAAATTATCCGGCCGCTAATACAATCGAATCGTTCCGAAATAATCGCTTTTCTGGATCAAAATGGAATAAAATATATATCTGACGCATCTAATAGGGACACAAGATTCCTTAGGAACAGGATACGTCACGATTTAATTCCTCTGTTAAAAACATCTTACAATCCCAAAATCAGCCAAAGCCTGAACCGCTTTGCCTCAATTATCAGCGCTGAAGAAGAATGGATTGAAAATGTCATTCACCCACTCTTCGAAAAAGCGACGATCAACATTCAGGACACACAGATTGCCCTCTCTGTTTCAATCCTGGACCAAATTCATGTGGCGGCACAAAGACGGATAATAAGAAAAGCGATTTCAAAAATAAAAGGTAATTTAAGGCGTATCGGTTTGACCCACATAGATTCTGCCATAGACCTTGTGGAATCCGGTCCGGTTTATGGAAATGTTGATTTGCCCGATCGTATCAGAATTCGGCGAAAAGGAGACGTTCTTCTCTTCTCAAGAGAAAAAAACAACTTGCGTAATTCGGATGCACCATCCGGCAGGGCAGAAATGTTTGCTTTTGAATACCGGATAGAAAACCCCGAATCCCTATTTATAAAAGAAATCGGCGCTCATATTAAATTCACCGAAATGAACATAGAAGATCTTCCCGACTTATGTGGGCCTGGACAACATACCGGTTTTTTTGATAGGGATGAGTTAAGTTTTCCGCTGGTTTTGAGAAATTTTCGGCAGGGTGACCGTTTTACGCCACTGGGTATGACCGGAACACAAAAAATAAAAAAATTTTTCATCGACAAAAAAGTTCCCAGAAAAGAACGCATCAGATGTCCCATATTGCTTTGCCGGAAAAAAATAATCTGGGTTGCCGGTTATAGAATAGATGAATCTGTAAAAGTGACGCCCACAACCAAAAATGTGCTCTGTGTTGAACTTTCTCTTGCCTAATTAGCAATAATGATTAATATAATTCTATAACTCGTGTGCATCCATAAATGAGGATTTTTGTTCAAGATCAAGGCATGCGAAAAAAATAACCGCAGGCATATAGTTGATATTCCGAGGATTATTTTTTGAGCATAACCCCAGAGAAATAGGCTCCGCATTTCACAGGGCAGGCGCAGAGATTGGGCAAAAAGACCATTTATGGACGGACACTAACTAATCATTTTACAGGGAGTTAAGACTTTTGAATCCTTTTTATAAAAATTTGGCTTTATGGATAGTCATCACACTGATGATGATCATGCTTTATAATCTTTTCAATCAACAGCACTTGGCCGAGACAAACATCAGCTATACTGAATTTCTATCCATGGTGGATAATGGGAGTATTTCCGATGTGGTTATCCAGGGGCAGGAACTCTATCTCACGGATGTAAACCACAATCGTTTTAAGGTATATGCACCACAGGACACCGATCTTATCAAGATCCTCCGGAAAAAAGGGGTGACCATTAGCGCCAAACCGGAATCCGATTCTCCCTGGTATATGAATGTTCTGATTTCATGGTTTCCGATGATTGTGCTCATCGGCGTATGGATCTTTTTTATGCGTCAAATGCAGGCCGGAGGCGGTAAGGCCATGTCTTTTGGCAAAAGCCGGGCACGCCTGCAATCTGACCAGTCGAAGAAAGTCACCTTTGAAGACGTTGCCGGAATTGATGAAGCCAAGGAAGAACTTGGTGAAATAATAGATTTTCTCAGAGAACCCAAGAAATTTACGCGTCTCGGCGGTAGGATACCCAAAGGGGTTCTTCTTATGGGGTCACCCGGTACGGGAAAAACCCTTTTGGCCCGTGCGATTGCAGGTGAAGCCGACGTTCCGTTTTTCCATATCAGCGGCTCGGATTTTGTGGAAATGTTTGTCGGCGTTGGCGCGTCACGGGTTAGAGATCTATTTGTTCAGGGCAAAAAGAACGCGCCCTGCATTATCTTTATCGATGAAATTGATGCGGTTGGAAGGCACAGGGGAGCCGGACTCGGTGGCGGACACGACGAAAGAGAACAAACATTGAATCAGCTCCTGGTTGAAATGGACGGTTTTGAATCAAACGAAGGGGTTATCCTTATTTCCGCCACAAACCGGCCGGATGTGCTCGACCCGGCGCTTTTGCGACCCGGACGCTTTGATCGTCAGGTGGTTGTTCCCCTGCCGGATATTTTAGGCCGTGAAAAGATTCTTAAGGTTCATATGAAAAAAACGCCGGCCGCACCCGATGTAAACCTTGTCATACTGGCAAAAGGCACACCCGGTTTTTCCGGCGCTGATTTGGAAAATCTTGTGAACGAAGCGGCGTTGCTTGGCGCTAAAAGAAATAAAGAAAAAGTTGACATGTTTGACCTGGAAGATGCCAAAGACAAAGTTTATATGGGATTGGAACGCAAATCAAAAGTCGTCAGGGAAGAAGACAGAAAGACCACGGCATATCATGAAGCAGGACACGCCCTTGTAGCCCGCTTTCTTCCCAATACGGATGCCGTCAATAAGATAACCATTATTCCGCGGGGACGTGCCGCCGGTATTACTTGGTTCTTGCCCGAAGAGAGCGATTTCAAATATAAAGATCAGCTTGAAAGTGAATTGTCGGTTGCGTTTGGCGGACGAGTGGCCGAAGAAATTGTTTTTAACCGTATCAGTACCGGCGCCGCAAACGATATCAAACAGGCAACCGACATTGCCCAGAAAATGATACGAAACTGGGGTATGAGTGAAGAGTTAAGTCCGCTTTCTTTTGGCAAAGATGACGAGCATATTTTCCTGGGACGCGAAATAGCACAGCACAGGGATTACTCTGAAGAAACGGCACGGAAAATTGACCAAGAAATAAATAATCTTATTAAAAAAGCTTACAATCGCGCAAAAAACACCTTGAATGAAAATTTGGATATTCTTCATGCTCTGGCGGACCGTCTGCTAGAAAAAGAGACGGTTATGGGAAAAGAGCTTGATGAACTCATACTTTCCATGAAACCCGGATTTGAGTTTCCGTCAAAAACGTCTGTGGACGAAAAAACTGATGAAAACGTTCAGGTCGATAATGAAGAAGATACAGCAGAAATCAAAACCAAAACTGAAAGCGAGCAGCCCTCATCTTAGTTCTTTAAAATTGAATTTTGTACATTTAATGGCAAAATATTTTCACCGGTACAATTTATATATTTTCAAATAATTGAAGATTTTCGATTGAATATTGAATATTTAAGGAATTTTGCCATTTTTATATGGAGAGATGGAGCGAAGCGCCCAAGAAATTGTTTATTGACGATTGCCTATAGAAATTCCGATACGTTTCAATTAACAAGCACTTATGAAAACATATGATCTTGTATGGGGTAAAAACCGGTTGGTTCTGGGTAAGCGTACCTGTGTCATGGGTATCTTGAATGTTACGCCGGATTCATTTTCAGATGGCGGGGAATTTTTCACATTAGATGATGCCGTGGCTCAAGGCCAAAAACTTTTTGAAGACGGGGCTGACATACTTGATATCGGCGGGGAATCCACACGTCCCTTTTCTGATGCGGTATCTGTCGAAGAAGAAATCCGGCGGGTTATACCTGTGATTGAAAACCTTGCAGCACGTATTTCCATTCCCATTTCCATAGACACAACTAAGGCCGGTGTTGCCAGAAGGGCTATTCAAGCCGGCGCCTCTATGATAAACGATGTTTCAGCATTGCGTCTTGATCATGGCCTTGCAGATGTTGCAGCAGAATACGACGTTCCGGTAATTTTGATGCATATACTTGGAACCCCAAAAACCATGCAGGCGGATCCCGTTTATGATGATCTTATAAAAGAAATCAAAGGATTTCTAAAAAACGCCGTCGATTATGCTCAAAGCAAAGGAATCTCAAAATCAAAAATCATCATCGATCCGGGAATCGGTTTCGGGAAAACTGTTGAACATAATCTTTTATTAATTAAACACCTGCATGAATTTAAAACACTGGATGTTCCTATTCTGATCGGGCTTTCCAGAAAAGCCTTTATACGAAACATCCTTAAAGATACGACCGTTAAAGATATTAACCCCGACGTGCCTGTAGTGGAAACCGGCACTCAGGCTTCAGTTGCCGCCGCGGTTTTGAACGGCGCCCACATGGTCAGAGTCCACAATGTGGCCAATACACGAACAACCTTAAAAATCATTGATGCCATTAATAATGTGTAAAACAGTTAATGGTAAAACGGTTTGGCTTTTTGAAAATAGTGTTGATTCAGGTATGAATACCCATAGTCACTTATCTATGTTACATTTACGGAATTTAAAACGGTCTGTTTTGTGTTTTTTACTTGGGGTTTGCTTGATTTTGCCGGGCTCCTGCTCGTCATTACAAGAAACCGTGATTTTCATTCCGGTTGATTGCGGTCAAATTCCTGCAGGATTGACAATAACCGGTCCCTCGTTAAAAGGGATAGAGGTTTACGTGTGCGGCCCGAAATCGTCAGTTAGAATCCTTTCTGACCTGAAGATGCAATATATTCTTGATTTATCCGGAGCTCATATCGGTATTAACTCCATCCCCATAAAAAAAGACCGTATCATCCTTCCTGAAGGGATATCCATTGTCAAAATAAACCCAACATTTTTGACCGTAACCATCGAAAATAAAATTAAAAAGGAGTTGGCGGTTAAAATTTTATTTTCCGGAAAACCCGCTACAGGATTCACCGTTTCAGGCGCCGTTGCCAAACCATCATCGGTTATTCTGCAAGGACCCGAAAGCATCCTTGGCCCCATGGATAAGGTGCTGACAAAATCGATTGAGATTAAAGGGCTGTCAGAATCTTTTAAAAAAGAAGTCGCTCTGGACCTTGTTGAAGATCTTGAGATCATTTCTCCTTCGGAGATTATTTTTGCTGAAATATCCATTGAAGAAAAAATTGTCGCCCAAAAATTTTCTGATATTCAGGTTGAGGGCAAAAACAGTCCGTTCAGTTACCTGATTACGCCGCCGGCAATAAATATTGAAGTTAAAGGACCTCTTAATATTATTGAAAAGCTTTTTACTGAAAAATGGATTTCCGTGTATGTCGATCTTAAAGGGTTACCCCCCGGGACTTATGTTAAAAGGGCAACCATAACGTTACCTGTTAAAACCGCTCTTATTGGCGTAACACCCGAAATGTTCACCATTAAAATAAGCTCAAATCTTAATAAAAAATGATCTTGGGAGCTTGGCCCCAGAAGGAAGTTGAACTTAGGGGCTTCGCCCCAATTGGAATGTTGGAATACTGAAATGATGGAATATTGGGTTTTGGGAAATTCAGATTGACATGTAATATATAAATGATAAACTTCCTTTCAAAATCAACATTCCAATATTCCACCATTCCATGTACGAGGTGGAAATACAGGCCTCGCATGGTCGCTATATTCCCAGTAATTTTTAGAAGTTCCGAGACCTTTAATTATGCTTCTTGTTATCGATATTGGAAATACCAACACGGTCATCGGTGTTTACGACGGAAGGAATCTTGTTAAGGACTGGCGGATACGAACGGAAAGACGTACAACAGAAGATGAATTTAACATCCTTGCCTCCAATCTTTTTTCCGAAGGTAATATCAGTTCCAAAAAAATCGACAAGACGATTATCTCCTGCGTGGTCCCCCCTATGGTAACCATTCTCGATTCTTTCTGTCGCAAATACTTGGGACACGCGCCCCACTGGGTCGATGCCATGTCAGCAAGTTCAACTCTGCCGATTCGTTACAAAAATCCATCAGAAGTCGGGGCAGACAGAATCGTTAATGCGGTCGCGGCATTTCAAAAATACCAAACCAGTCTTGTTGTTATAGATTTCGGGACAGCTACAACCTTTGATGCGATTTCAGAACAGGGGGAATATCTGGGCGGCGCAATCAGTCCCGGGATCATGATTGCTTCTGAAGCCCTGTTCATGAAAGCATCCAAACTTCCCAGGGTCGAAATCTTTATTCCCCCTGAAAGCGTCATCGGCAAAGATACCGCCAGCAGTATTAAATCTGGAATTATTTTCGGATATGCAGGACTTGTGGATGGAATGGTTCGGCGCATGAAAATCGAAATGCATACAACCCCAAGAGTAATCGCAACAGGCGGTCTGGCGGAACTTATGTATCAAGTGTCAGAAACCATTGAGGTTGTTGAACCGGCCTTGACCCTGGAAGGATTACGGATTATCAGCAATAGTTTGTAAATAGCCTGTAAATCCTTTTATGCTGTTTTTCAAAAATCCTCTCTCTCTATGTTTTACCGCCTCGTCCATATGAAAAAACCCTTTAAGAAAAGGATCTTGCTTTAACAGCCGCTGCAAAGATCCGTTAAGGAAATCTTCGTCTTCAGCTTCACTGAAATGAACCATCTGATCCTCGATAATGTTTTTCCAGAACAAAAGCTGCTCACGGTGTGTTTTCAACATATCCAATGCATTTTTGTTCATGCCGAAATGTCCGTAACATATGACTGAGGGATCTTGGGCAATAAGAGCATCGATGCTCTTGATTGAGGTTTCCAGAAAAAAGCGGGGCGGTGTAGCAGGTCTAAGATAAAAGCCATCGCCGAATATGTCGAGATAAACCCCCGCGGCCTCTCCCGCAAAAAGGTATGGACCCAAAAGGTAGCTCACATGATGCGGAGCATGCCCGGGCGTCAGGATCGGTATAACGTTATCTTCTTGATATCGGGCGGCATTGTAAAGCAACTTCCGGGGAACCGGCTTAAACGGTCCATAGGCTTGTGCCGTTTGACCGAGGGTTTTGAGACTCCCTTGCCATAGACGTGACGGATCTGCAAGGTGCTGGATGCCTTTTTCGTGACAGATAATGGGAACGTCGGGAAAAGACTCGGCCAGATCTCCCGCGCCTCCGGCGTGATCGATATGGATGTGGGTCAATAGAATGGCGTCAAGATGCCGTATCCCTAAGCCTTCTAAAGATTTCAAAAGCACGGGAACGGTGGCGGCAGGTCCTACATCCACTAAAAAGGTTTTTTTGCCTTTGTAGATCCAGGACCCTATGAACGATGTAAATCCGGGAAGATTCTGGTCAAGAGGAATAAGATAAAGTTCAGGGGCAATTTCAACTAGTTTCATTTTATGCGAACGGTTACTTGTATAAGTTCAACCAGGTTACAGTTTATTATCAGTTGGCGGGTGAACATAACCATTTAATGCACCAGAACTTATTAGAAAATTACCTTATTTCTATTCAAGCCCCATTTTTGCTTCAAGTTTTTTAATATGCAAAAGGATGTCGCCCTTTTCCTTCTCACCAAGGCCCTCGTGCTGCAAGCGACGCTTGAGGTTCAACAGAATCATTTCAATGCGATACTCGGCACAAGTATATTCCATGGCCTTTACATTGTTTAAGACAGACAATTAAAAATGTTCAGATCCTGCCGGTCTTGATAAGTGACTCCTTAAAAATACGATAGAAAGCTTTATTGTCGGCAAGACCTCGTCTCAGGATTTTTTCAATTTCATTGATGTTTTTCAGGTTAATAATGAGGTTAACGCTCTTGTTAAAGGCTGCCATATTGTCCATGGTACGAAAGCGAGTGGTTATAAGAGCCAGGAAGATATTTCGTCGGATAGACATATTGAGACGATCCAGGTATTTGAGAACGCTGTTCATATCAGGATCCCTGGTGCCGAACCGCTCGTTAAGCACCACCATGTCAAAGACATGGAATCGCATCTGCTTTAGAGTATCTTTATATGTCTGTGGCGCCGTGGTATGATATCCCATGTTATACAGGGCCGTTATGATTTTTGACCGGATGGCCGGCTCCGGCTCGCACAAAAGGGCCGTTTCCACGCCTTGTTCAACAAAATCAAAAGGTTTTTCCGAGGCATCGTAAGCGCTGGAATCAACCTCCTCAATGATGGTTTTATTTCGTACAGGTTTTGGTTTGGCGGACGGCACCGCAGTCTCTTTGGCTGACAAAGGAATATCAATGTGAGTATCTACGGAAACTTTGTTGTTACACTTGGGGCAGATTACAGAGAATGCTTGTCCCTTGGGAACCTTTTGGCTCGGAATTTGAAACTTGCTCTGGCATTTTTCGCATACCACGTTCATGATGCTTTCCTTTTTGGGAGTTCCATTGGCAAAAGCCAAAACGTCAGTCCACGGCTATATGATCTTGCCGTAATCGCGATCCACCTTAAGATCCTTAATGTCCGTGGTAGATTCTCCCCGTGCGCTCTTGATTGAGTCGATTCCGCGCCCCACTATGCCTTTGCGGGAAGCATAAGCCATAGCCGTCTCCTCGGTAATGAGGCCCTTTTCGTATAACCCAATGATGGAATCGTCAAAAGTCATCATACCGAAAGCTTTTCCATCATGGATGACATCATAATAAGTTTTTCCCTCAGATTCTCCGTGCAGGATCATGTCTTTGATCCTCAGGTTGGTATGCATGATTTCAAAGGCCGCTATGCGTCCTCCTCCCATCTTGGGGAGAAGTCTTTGGCATACAATCCAACGGATTGTGTCGGCAAGTCGGGTGCGAATCTGATTTTCTTCATCAACAGGGAACATGCCGAGGATACGGTTCATTGTTTGTCCGGCATCAACGGTGTGGAGGGTGCTTAACACCAGATGCCCGGTCTCTGCCGCACTCATGCCGATTTCCAGGGTTTCCCTGTCGCGCATTTCTCCAACCAGGATTACCTTGGGAGCCTGGCGCAGGGCTGCTCTGAGGCCATGTGCAAATGAATCAAAATCCTCTCCCATCTCACGCTGGTTGAACGTCGCCATTTTGTGTGGATGATCATACTCCACCGGATCCTCAAGCGTCACTACGTGGACCGCTCTGAGGTTATTAATTTCGTTAAGCACTGCGGCCAAAGAGGTTGTTTTTCCGGTACCGGTAGCTCCGGTCACCAGGATAAATCCGTTCTTTTCCTCAGCCATTTTGAGAAAGGAGTCAGGAATACCCAGTTCCTGACATGTGGGAATTTTGGTTGCAAGTTTTCTCAACACAATGGAGTAGTTACCCCTCTGGGAAAAGACGTTGACTCTGAAACGAGCCTTACCGGGAAGATCGTAGGATGAATCGCACGATCCCTCAAGCAGGAGATTTTCGGTAAGGCGCCGGTTCTGATTTAACAGGTTTAACGCAAAGATTTCGGCCTGAAACGGAGTAATCTCGTCAAAAGGGGGATTCATGTCGACTGCGGCAAGATCTCCCGCTGTCTCAACCTGAAATGGTTTTCCTACGGTAATATTAAGATCGGAGACATTATCGTATGCATCGAGCATTCTTGATAAAATATGATCAATTTCCTGTTTCTTCAAAACAGAACCTCATAACATTGTTATGCTTCGGTGAAATCAGTGGGAGGAGTTTTCAAAAAAGGCCTGAACTTTCCCTTGTCATTTGACTTGGCATAGGCCTCATCAGCACTTATCCATCCTTTGTTCAACATCTCCATAATGGCATCATCTAAAAGCAGCATACCGTATTTCCTCCCGGTTTGGATCATTGAGGCAATCTGGTGGGTTTTCCCTTCCCTGACCAGATTCCGGACCGCCGGCGTTGCAATCAATATTTCAAGGGCGGGGCTGCGCCCCTTTTTATCTACTCTTTTAAACAGGACCTGTGCGATAATGGCTCGAAGTCCGTCAGACAGGGTCGAACGGATCTGGTTCTGTTGATCTGCAGGGAAAACTTCGATAATGCGATCTACGGTTTTCGCCGCACTGGATGTGTGAAGCGTGCTGAAAACAAGATGTCCGGTGGATGCGGCCTCTATGGCAAGGGATATGGTCTCAAGATCTCTCATTTCACCCACAAGAATAATATCCGGATCCTCTCTCAGGGCACCCCTTAACGCTGCGCTGAACGACTTGGTATGGAGACCCACCTCACGGTGATTCACGATACAACTCTTGCTTTGGTGTACAAATTCAACGGGATCTTCGATGGTAATGATATGATCCTTACGGGTACGGTTTGCCACATCAAGTATTGAGGCCAGTGTGGTGGATTTGCCGCTTCCTGTAGGTCCTGTCACCAGAACCAGCCCCCTTGGGAGTGAGGCCAGCTTGGATAATACTGCAGGAAGACCCAGCTGTTCGGCAGTCATTATTTGCTCAGGAATTTGTCTGAAAACCGCCGCCACCCCATTTTTTTGCATAAAGAAATTTGACCGGTACCTGGCAATACCGAGTATGTCATAGCCGAAATCAACATCTCCTGTTTCCTCAAACTCCTTTACCTTATGTTCGGGCGCTATTTCATAGAGCATGGCTTTGAGTTCATCATTTTCCAGGACCTTATATTTGATCCTTTCCATTTCACCCCGTATCCTTAGCACCGGCGCCTGTCCCGCCACAAGATGAAGATCTGAAGCACCCTGTTCATTCATCAATTTAAAAAACGCATCTATTTTTGCCATGTTATACTCCCAATCTATTTAGACCGCCTGCCACACAGGTTAACAGTTTCAAAAACCCAAGAGGTTACGATTGCTTAAACAATTTCAACTTGGCATCTTCCTCCTCACGAATTCCGGCCTCCTCCTTCCCTATTTCAAGGAGTTTGGTGTGGCTTTCGATAATTGATCGGATCTGGACCTCGATCTGCATGCGTTGCCGTTTTAGTTCTGTAATATCTTCATGAAGTTGAGCAAGCCGGTTCTGCGCTCGACTAAGCATTTTTTCCGCATTCACTTCGGCATCCGCAATGACTAATTCGGCCGATTTGCGGGCATTTTGCTTCATCTGGTCCAATACTTTCTGAGAATTGAGCATTACCCGCTTAAACGTCTCTTCACGTCCTTTGTATCCCTGGCTTTCAATTTTAAGCCGGTTAATTTCTTCACGCAAATTTTTGTTTTCTCTTTGCAATGATTCGAAGGAATCCGCCATCTGTTCAAGAAATGCATCCACTTCCCGGACGTCGAAGCCTCTAAACCTGGTCTTGAATTGTTTTTGCTGAATATCAAGGGAGGTAATCGTCATGATGTGTCGCCTTTGGTTATGGGTTACATTAAAGTTGCGGACAATCTAAAAAGGCTGGTTACAACAAAATTTTGAAGAAAAATGATGCCCAAAATAACAATGATTGGAGAAAAGTCTATACCGCCAAAATCAAAGGGTAATTTTCTACGGATGCGATACAGTACGGGTTCGGTAACATTGTTAATAAAACGAACGATTGGATTGTAAGGATCTGGATTCACCCAGGAAAGAACGGCCCGCGCTATAACAATCCACATGTAAAAGTGAAGAACATAGTTGAGAACTACTGCAACAGCCTTTAATAAATTGCCAATGATAAACATATAAACAATGATCTTTCGGTTTTTGTGTTATTTTTTTAATCAATCGATTTACTACTCTGAAAATTAATTATATATTGATAATAAGTCAAGATGTTTCACGCAAAATCATTGACATAGTAAACATTCAAAGGATAAAAATGCATTTTATGCATTTTTATTGATAATTCAACCGTTAAAATCCATCCGGTTTTTAACCAATTGATATGCAAAAAAATTGGTTAGTGTCCATCCATAAATGAGGATTTTTGTTCAAGATCAAGGCATGCGAAAAAAATAACCGCAGGCATATAGTTGATATTTCGAGGATTATTTTTTGAGCATAACGCAGAGATTGGGTAAAAAGACCATTTATGGATGGATACTAGTTATATTATTAAACGTCATTAAGGAGGAATAAAATTCATGTTGAAAAACAAAAAAATCAGCCTAATCGGAACAGGAAACATGGGAGAAGCTCTTTTAAGCGGACTCATTTCTTCGGGGTCATCCGATCCCAAAAATATTATTTGCACGGATGTTCGTGAAAATAGGCTAAAATCCATCCAGGAAAAATATGGCGTCCATACCACAGCAGATAACATCAAAGCGGTAGAGGCTTCGGAAATTATTATCTATGCGGTCAAACCTCAAATCATTGCATCAGTATTGAGGGAAACAGCGTCCTGCCTGGACATGTCCAAGCTCATCATATCTATTGCCGCCGGTGTTCCTCTGGTCGCCATAGAGTCGTGTCTGAATAAAGAATTGCGTCTTATCCGGGTGATGCCCAACATCGCGGCCTTCGTTAAGGAAAGTGCTTCGGTTATCGCAGCCGGAGGAAATGCCACTGAAGAAGACATTAAACTGTCTCTGGCTATTTTCGACTCCATGGGGAAAAGCATTTTTCTTAAAGAAAATATTCTAATGGATGCAATTACCGGCTTAAGCGGCAGCGGTCCCGCCTATATCTTTTTAATTGTCGATGCCATGGCTGATGCCGGAGTAAAGGTGGGTCTATCAAGGGAAGATGCTCTTTTTCTTTCATCTCAAACGGTTTTAGGCGCAGCAAAATTATTGATTGAAACAAAAGAACATCCCGGTAGGTTAAAGGACATGGTGACCTCTCCCGGTGGAACAGCTATCGCCGGCATTCATTCTTTGGAAAAAGGCGGACTTCGAACCACGCTTATTAACGCCGTGGAAGTTGCTACAAAACGATCCAAAGAGCTGGGTGAAATTATGATCAAAAATATTTCAAATGAACAATAGATCAATATAAGATAAGAGGTTGACATCATGGCAGAATATAAAATGGAATCGCTCAAGACATTTAATTATGATCGGCCGGTTATTGAAAAGGGTTATACAAACCAGACCCTTTGTATAGATATTTCTGATGGTGTCATTTCCATTAAGCCGGTTACTGAAAAAATGAAAAACGTCTTTATCGGCGGCAAAGGTTTTGATCTCTGGCTTCTATGGAATGCTGTCCACGGCACAACAAAATGGAATGATCCTGAAAACGCAATATGTATCGCGTCCGGTCCTATGGGCGGGACACCCGTATATCCCGGCTCCGGCAAAAGTATTGTCACCACCATTTCGCCGTTAACAGGATCCGTAATAGACTCTAATGTGGGAGGTTATTTTGGCCCTTATCTTAAGTTCTCCGGATTTGATGCTCTGGAAGTTACGGGAAAAACATCAAAAGATGTTGTAATTTTTATTGATGGCATCGATGAGAAGGTTCAGATCTTTACGACGTCGGGACTGCCGGATGATTCCTACACGCTTTCTGCGATATTGACCGAACATTTCGCCAAGGGGAAGCCGCGTAATATTTCTGTAGTTTCTACAGGAGCCGGCGCCAAAAACACGCGGATGGGATGCCTGAACTTTACCTGGTATGATCTCAAACGAAAGCGTGCCAGATATAAACAGGCGGGACGGGGGGGAATCGGTGGTGTTTTTGCTGATAAGGGCATCAAAGCCATTGTTGCGCGCTGGGACACGGTCACTACCAAGACAAACAATCCTGCAAATGCCAATATATTAAAAGAAGTCGGGAGAAAGCACTCCAAAGAAGTTGTGGAACTCGATCCCAAACAAAACCAGATGTCACAAATCGGAACCACCCACCTGGTTTCGATTATGAATGACTTTGATCTGTTGCCCACCCATAATTTCCAGTACGGGCGGCATGCAGAGGCAGACAACATCGGCCAGGAAGTTTTTAGACGTATATTTGATCCCGGCTATGATGGGTGTTGGATGGGATGTACCCTTGCCTGCTCACATGGTGTCAAAGACTTTGTTCCTCTCACGGGTCCATACAAAGGGACCAAAGTTTTTGTAGATGGACCCGAATATGAAACCATCGCCGGCTGTGGCTCAAACCTGGGCATTTTCGACCCGCATACGATTATTGAAATGAATTTTTACTGTGACACCTACGGGCTGGATACCATCTCAGTAGGCACCTCCACGGCCTTTGCCATGGAGTGCTTTGAGATGGGCCTGATAAACGAAACCCATACCCACGGAATGAATCTTTCATTCGGCAATCGGTTGGCCGCACTGGAGGTTGTTCATCAAATGGCCCGGGGAGAGGGTTTTGGACAAATTATCGGCAGCGGAGTTCGCCAAATGAAAATAATTTTTTCCAGAGACTATGGCGCTGACCCCGATCTTATGCAGGACATCGGTATGGAGGCAAAGGGCCTGGAGTTCTCCGAGTATATGACCAAAGAATCACTTGCCCAGCAGGGGGGGTACGGTCTTGCGCTGAAAGGCCCGCAGCATGACGAGGCATGGTTGATCTTTCTTGATATGGTGCATAATTTTATGCCGACTTTTGAACAGAAAGCAGAGGCGCTGCACTGGTTTCCCATGTTTCGAACATGGTTTGGTTTATGCGGACTGTGCAAACTCCCCTGGAATGATGTTGTCCCTGAAGATAATAAGGACATGCCGGAGCCTGCGAAGGTTATGAAACACGTCGAGTGGTATGCAGATTATTATAGCGCAGTTACCGGGAGGCAAACAACCCCTGACGGCCTTATCCGAATGAGTGAGGCGGTTTACAATTTCCAGCGTATTTTCAACCTTAAAATGGGTTTTGGGCAACGGGAACATGATAATATTCCCTATCGTGCGGTGGGGCCGGTAAAAGCCGTTGAATACGAATCACGGGCCGAGCGTTACGACAAACAGCTTGTTGAAAAGCATAACGCCGATATCACCGGAAAGACTACGGAAGAAAAAATAGTACTGTTGCGTGAGTTTCGCGAAACGCTTTATGAAAAATTAAAAGATGCGGTATATAAACGCCGGGGATGGACCAATAATGGAATCCCAACGGTCGAAACCGTAACGCGGCTGGGTATCGATTTTCCCGAGGTTCTGGAATTGCTCAGGGTTCACGGTGTTGAAGGATGATCAAGATAAACGGAAAAGAGCATTTTTGGTACGAGGGAATGACCATTAAAGATCTTCTCAAAAATCTTAACAATTCCCATCTTTATGCGATGGTACGTATCAATGAGAAACACATCTCTATGCCTTATTTTGAAAAACCCCTGGTTCCCGATAACTCAGAAGTGTTTTTGATACCCATGATTGCAGGGGGGTAACTTTATAGGTGCCTACATATATATTTTGTGCTTTTTATTGCAAAGAATTCTAAACAGCATAATTTCTTTATTGCGAATAATTGAATATTTTCGATTGAAGATTGTCTGTTGAATATTTAAGAGAAAAAACCTGATGAAATGTTGATATGCTTTTTCAATTATTCATTTTTCAATGCTTTTTAGTCACGGCTTGTCCGGATTAGTTATTAAGGACCATCATGCTTACTGAAGCAGTATCATTTCCTGCAGCCTTTCTTGCGGGATTTCTCTCTTTTTTATCCCCGTGTGTGCTACCGCTCATACCCGCATATTTTACCTTTATTACGGGTTTTTCCCTGGAAGAATTGACCGAAGACCGTAATTCGGAAATAAGGAAAAAAGTTGTTTTTTCAACCGTTTCGTTTGTCTGCGGATTTTCCCTGGTCTTCATCCTCATGGGCGCATCCGCTTCTTATCTCGGGGGCTTAATTTATAACTATCGGGAAATCATAAGGATTATCGGCGGTATGTTGATTATCCTTATGGGTGTCCATTTAACCGGTATCATCCGTATCCCCGGTCTGGATGTTGAAAAACGGATTCATATGAAAAAAAAGCCCTTACATTTTTTAGGAGTTTTTATCATCGGCATGGCGTTTGGCGCCGGCTGGAGTCCTTGTATAGGTCCTTTACTGGGCTCGATTCTTATCATTGCCGGCAGTCAAGAAACGGTCCGGCAAGGGATTGTACTTCTTGCCATTTATTCGGCCGGACTGGCCTTGCCTTTTATTATCCTGTCCGTTTTTATCCATCTCCTCCTGATGGTTATTAAAAAGGCTTCCCGTTTCTTACAATATGTTAACGCGGCCGCGGGTATCCTGCTGATTATTGCGGGGCTGATTCTTGTGACGAATAAGCTGTATGTGTTGATCGGTTGACCGGAACTGTCATGAAGAAGTTATCTATTTTGAAAACCGGCGGGAATATCTTTTGATCAGGCGGATTGTTGTGGAAATAATAACACCTCCGCTCATTAGAACAAGAAGGACAGGCACCCAAACATACTCATGATACGCTATGTTTTCGCGTGTAGCCGAAATACCCGCAAAACCAAATAAGAACACAAGGACCATAATAAAAATTACAATATAACATGCCGATTCAGAGTCATACCAGGGAACGATTACTTTTCTAAATAGAGGATTTTGATCGATACGCATGATTGTACGATTTTAAAGCGTTAGTCACCTATCAATTATTTTTGTGTTGTCTGTAGCAAAACTATTTTTATTGCCACTAAGACACAAAGTAAGATTAATAAATTTATCCTTCGTGTCTTTGTGCCTTGGTGGCAAATATTTTTTGGTTTCGTTTTGTCCGGGTCAGATATTATTATCCGCATTTGGTAAAACCGCAGAAATGACACATCATACAGCCCTCTTCAAAACTGACGGTATTCCCGCATTCCGGACAGGTTTCTCCAAGGAGGCTGTTGCCGTATCCGTGCTTTTTATAAGATCCGTCTTTCAAATACCTTTTCTCAAGGACTCTGCCAATCGCATCCGGTATTGACAAAACCAGGCCCCCTTTTTGAAAAACAGGATGCTCCCCGCCGATACCTTTTAGTTGTTCTACAACTTTTTCTACCCGAACTCCGGATCTGAAGGCCAGCGAAACCAGCCTGCCGATGGCTTCGGTCTTTGCTGTAGTGGATCGCCCGGATTTACCGATGGTGGCAAACACCTCAAAAGGATGTCCGTCCAATTCGGTTACTGTAACATAAAGCTGGCCCATTCCCGTATTCATTTTGGAAGTGAACCCTTCAAGTATTTCCGGACGTTCTTTGACCGTGGTATTCGAAGTGTCACCAATCTTGTCCGTTCCGGCAATCGAAAGCACCTGATTTTCCTTACTTCCATCCCTGTATATGGTAACGCCTTTGCAATCCAGCTCGTAAGCCAGATTATAAATCTTTAATACATCGTCCACGGTGGCATCACTGGGCAGGTTGACCGTCTTAGAAACCGCATTATCGGTGTGGTTCTGAAAAGCGGCCTGCATCCGGATATGGCATTCAGGAGATATATCATGGGCCGTTACAAAGACCTTGCGAACATCCTCCGGTATTTCGTCAATATGCTGAATACCCCCTTCAAGGGCAATGGTATCCATCAACTCAGTGCTATAAAACCCTTTTTCTCTCGCCACTTTTTCAAAATATTGATTTACTTCTAATAATTTGTCATTATCCATGACGTTTCTAACAAAACTCAAGGCAAAAAGCGGTTCCACGCCGCTGGAACAGTTCGCAATTATACTCAATGTGCCGGTCGGTGCAATGGTGGTTGTGGAGGCATTTCGATAGGTACATCCTTTCCGGTTACTAAAAATGCTCTTATCAAAATTTTCAAAAACCCCTCTTTTTTCAGCCAGACATTTTGAGACTTCGTGGGATTCTTTTTGAATGAAACCAATCACTTCTTCGGCCAGTTCAAAGGCCCTTTCCGAGTTATAAGGAATTTTCAACTGATAAAGCAAATCTGCAAAACCCATAACCCCTAACCCAATTTTACGGTTACCTCTAACCATTTCGCCGATTTCAACAAGGGGGTATTTGGACATATCAATCGTATTGTCCAAAAAGCGAACACTCCAAAATACAACATCCTTTAAGGCCTCGTAGTCGACGGCCGGTTCTCCGTCGGTATACGTAACAAATTTGGCCAGATTAATAGAGCCCAAGTTGCATGCTTCCATTGGAAGCAACGGTTGTTCTCCACAAGGATTGGTGCTCTCTATTTCTCCCAATGCAGGGGTTGGATTATCCCTGTTAAGTCTGTCTAAAAATACGACGCCGGGATCTCCGTTTTTCCAGGCCTGCTCCACTAACGCCTGGTAAGTTTCTGCGGCATTCAACTCTCCGACCTTTTTCTTTTCACGGGGGTCTATCAGGTCGTAGTTACTCTCTTTTGCAACCGCTTTCATGAACACATCCGTGACACCCACCGAAATATTAAAGTTGTTCAATTCGTTATTATTTTTCTTGCTGTAAATAAAATCCATGATATCCGGATGATCTACCTTTAAAATGGCCATGTTGGCCCCTCGGCGGGTTCCTCCCTGTTTAACCTGTTCTGTTGCCGTGTTAAAAATTTTCATAAACGAAACCGGTCCGGAGGCAATTCCGCCGGTTGTTCCCACCCTGCTGTCTTTGGGTCGCAGACGTGAAAAGGAAAACCCCGTACCTCCGCCCGATTTATGGATAATGGCGGCATTTTTTAAAGAATCAAAAATCCCGTCAATACTGTCCTCAATGGGAAGAACAAAACAAGCCGCCAGTTGACCCAGCCTACGTCCCGCATTCATCAGCGTCGGTGAATTTGGCAGAAATTTAAGCTCAGTCATCATATTGTAAAAAATGTTTTCCATTTTTTCCACATCGGCATCGCTACCATAGTTTTTTTCGGCCTTTGCGATGTGCCGGGCCACCCTTTTGAACATTCTTTCGGAAGTTTCGATGACCCTTCCCTTGTTGTCCTTTTTAAGATATCTTCTTTTCAATACATTTCTTGCATTTTCTGAAAGTTTCAGACCATTTTTTATAAACATGGACTTATCCAGACAAATGGGCGAGATATTTTTGAGTCCGTATTCCAGCAATTTGGTCTGAATAATTTTATCTATAACCGGCATGGTAATGGTATGATTTTTCATACTGTCGATTTCTTCTCTCAGAAATCGGCTGATATCCATGGCCTGGTTGGTTTCAATGGGGTTTTCTTTAGTAAGGCTGTCTGAAAACAAATGATCATCCCACTTGTAGCTCGTTAAATCGAAAGTTCCCTGTTCCGTAACTAAAATTTTACCTTTGAAACCCATTGCCCTTCTCCTGTGTGGTTATTATCAGAATCTTGTGGAAGTTATCTTGATCAATACCATTTGTATAAAAAATGCAAATAAATTGTTTTGTCGGAATTAAAGAGGCCCGGACCAAAGGACCCTGTTTTCGGAAGAACCCTTTGAAAATCGAGTGGTTTTCAAAGGGTTTAGTATCAAAAATAAAAACAAATCTACCAAAACGAGCAACCTTACTATAAGTAGGTCTGTCAAAAAAGTGTGACTCTTATCAGAGAATATGTTAAGTTTAATAAGGCGGTTAATAAAAATCACACGACTTCTTTAAGCCTGTCATAAAACGTATGGTTCTTTATTTCATGGAATATGTTGTATGTCAAGAAAAAAATAACACAATATATGGGATTTTAATGAAGAGAGAGTGAAAATGAATATCCTGATCAAAATCGTTACGGTGACACTCTTTTTATATCTTGTCTATTGCGGTTTTCTTTTTGTGATGCAGCGACAAATGCTGTTTCCTCGTTATCTTGTAGAACTCCCTTATCATACTGAAAATACTTCCAGTCTGGAAAAGATCTGGGTGACCACAAGTTTCGGAAAAATCGAAACATGGTTTCTCCCGCAAACTTCCGGCCATGTCACAGAACCATCGCCGGCGGTTATTTTCGCCCACGGCAACGGAGAACTTATCGACTTCTGGCCACATGAACTTAAAAAGCTTACTCATCTCGGCATAGGAGTATTGCTTGTAGAGTATCCCGGATATGGGAGATCAAAGGGTTCTCCCAGCCAAAAAAACATCACCCAAGCATTTATCCGTGCTTATGATATGCTCGTTGCGCGACCGGATGTCGATCCCTCCAGAATCGTCCTTTTCGGACGCTCACTAGGGGGCGGCGCGGTTTGCACACTTGCTGCTCATCGACCTTCGGCGGCGCTGATTTTGATGTCGTCGTTTATCAGCGTCCGTTCGTTCGCATCAAAATATTTAGTTCCCGATTTCCTTGTCAGAGACCCTTTCGATAATCTTGCGATTGTCCAAGCTTATCATGGCCCCATTCTTGTTGTCCACGGCAAATTCGACGATGTCATTCCCTATGAGCATGGAACCACTCTCTACCAGGCAGCCCGGCGCGGTCAACTCATATCCTACGACAGCGGACATAACGACTGCCCCCCAAGCTGGGACACCTTCTGGCGCGATCTCGAAACATTTCTATATGATTGCGGTCTTATTTAGTGTCCATACATAACCGAGGATTTTTGTTCAATCTCTGCGCCTGCCTTGTGAAATGCGGAGCCTATTTCTCTGGGGTTATATTCAAAAAACTCGTGTAATATTTTTTTCAATAAAAAATATTAAGTTTTGATGGTCTCGTAAAAAGTCCGATTTAGACGGTTTCGTAAAAAGTTCAAATTCAAGGCGTGCAAATTTTGTAATCATGAGGCGTACTTTTCGTACGTTGAATGATTGCGAAATGCAGCACAACGCAGAAGTTGGACTTTTTACGAGACCGTCAAGTTTTGAAACGCCGATTTTTTAGAGATACTCTCATAGTATCCCAAAGGATGCCAAGTCTAAGGTAACAAACGGATATCTTAAACCGGTTACCGTTACCTAAAAGCGTCCTCCTCCTCCGCCTTGCCTTGGTCCGCCACCGCTCCGACCTCCTCCGCCTTGCCTTGGTCCGCCACCGCCACCGCCTCCGCCTTGCCTTGGTCCGCCACCGCCACGCCTTGGTCTTCCGGATCTTGCGCCACCTCGGCGGCTTTCAGAGCGAGGGCGGGCTTCACTGACATTAAGACTTCGCCCTTTCAGGTCCTTCCCATTCAAACCTTCGATTGCAGACTCTGCTTCAGCTTTATCGGGCATCTCCACAAATCCGAATCCTTTTGATTTGCCAGTGTGATTGTCTTTTATGACCTTAACGGTGCTGACCTCTCCAAAGACCTCAAAAGCCTCTTTTAAAGCTTCTTCCGTCACCTCATACGATAGATTGCCTATGTAAATATTCATTCTGAAGTCCTCCATAGTCACAAAAAATGGGCAGGTTAATTTTACTAATTGAATATCAAATAAGTAGCTCCATGGTAACTTCATGGATTGTTATGGATATCCGTTTTTGTAATATGTAACTGTCAAAAGTATGGATGATGAAAGATTTTATTTAGCTGTATCTTTTCAAGACAACCAAATTTAATATTATTCATCATTCTTGGCAATTATTTCTGGTAATGACAAAATGAGAAGATTCTTTGCCCGAAGTTTCTCCGGTTTAAGGTGTGATGATAGCGAATCGGTCAGGTATAGGTTAAAATGAAATAAAAGGGCATTCCATTGTTATTTGTAGGAGTGCCCTTTTTTGTCAGAGACAGGAAGTTAGATTACAGTGACATTGGCTGCAGCAGGACCTTTTGGTCCTTGCTCTATATCAAAGGAAACTCGGTCGCCTTCATTGAGGGATTTAAAACCGTCTGCATTGATTGCTGAATGATGAACAAACACATCCGCTCCGTCTTCCTGCTCAATGAATCCGAACCCTTTTTGGTCGCTAAACCACTTTACAGTTCCATTGGTCATGATAACATCCTCCTTTCTTTAATATTTTCAACGTCTCATGCCGGAGGATGTCACAGTAAAATATGAATTGTTCCTTCAGAAAGAAACTGCCTCGCCAATTTCAGGCAAGGCCAAATGATCTTTTTAATATTAACTTTTTTTTATACCGGAAGCAAGCTAATTATCTATATTTTTAAAAAAATATTTATATCTCTTCCCATGAAAATATTTTTTTATTTATCAAAGCATTATACACTCCGGCAATCCTGACTGTCTTTTCATGAAACATATTCATCAAAGCCATACTCAGTCCTGATGCGGCAAGCATGGGAAGATAAACGCTTTCCAAAAGCCGCTTCTTCTCTTTATCCCCCTGCCCGCTGGTCAGATTTGAAAGCCCGGCTATGGTACTGACGTCAAATCCCAAAAGATCAGGAAGGGTTCTTACCACTGAGATTATATCCATGTTCTGGATAGTCCCGTTTTGCCACATCACCGGTGCGACAACGGGGTCTATGATCAGTTGTTCATTTTCGAGTCCGGCTTTCCGGAACGCATCATAAAGCGCAACCGCCACATTTAACCGTTCTGATCCGTCAGGCGGAACATGCCCGTTGGGATAGAGCAGATAACCGACAATCCGGGTTCCGAACCTTTTTGCCAAAGGGAGCATCTGTTCTAGTTTTGCTGGTTCCAAAGAAAAACCGTTGATAATAGCAACCTTTTTATTTGCCTCAAGCCCTGCTTTCATGGCTCTGGGATTTGCTGTGTCAATGAGAATTGGAAGGTCTGAAGCCGCCTGAACTGCTTCCACCAGAAATGTCATCTGCTTTACAGGCTCACGAGAGAGCGGACCCGAATTTATATCCATTGCATCTGCTCCGGCAGCCTCACATCTTCTTGCCATCTCCTGAATCGGCGCGGGATTCAGTTCATTGACCGCCCTTTCAATTCTTTTATTGGTAATCCGAATATTATCTGCGACAAGTAGCATAATTTGTCTCTTAAAGTGAATTTGTGTCCATCCATAAAGGGAGCATTACCGATTTGTTAAAATAGTTTTCACCCATTAACTTATTCATTTTTTGAGCGAAAGCCTTGCAATCAGGTTTCAGGTGTCAGGTGTCAGGAGTAACAAACGAATTAGCTGATACCTGACACCTGACACCAAAAAGTCTTGGATAGAAATTAACAAACTGGTAATGCACCCCCCATAAACGGCATCTTTCGGCTCCCGGCGGCGTTCGCTCTCGTTTTCAATCCTCGAAATAGCGCGCTATGCCTGCGGTTGAAAACTCGCTCGGGCCTTGCCGGAAACCAAAATCTACCGTTTCTGGATGGACACGAATTAGAAATGATTAATTTCAGATTTATAAAATTCGGTACTCTCGTTTAAATTCATATTACCTCTTCTTTCAAGGTTTTTTTATGGATTATGAATTGTTCCGCGATAACTGCCTGATAAAACGCCTAAAAATCTTAAAGAATGTGCATTTGATGGTCTTAAACATACCATTTTTGGTGCAAAATTGTAGGTCTAAGGATTTTGTTTTGAATTAACCCTACAGAATTCATTGACAATTTTTAATCAATTCTTTATTATGTTGATTTAATTGATAATTAATTCAGGAGGATTATATGAACAAACTTGAACTTACAGAAACTCTAAGGGAGAAAACCGATCTGACAAAATCAGAAGCAAAAGCGGTAGTGAAACTCTTCTTTAAGGAAATGTCAAACGCCTTGGCAAAAGGTGACCGGGTTGAAATCAGGGGATTGTGTTCTTTTTACGTTAAAAAATACAAAGCATATGCCGGGAGAAACCCTAAAACCGGGGAACCCACCCGGGTTAAACCTAAGAAACTGCCGTTCTTCAAGGTTGGAAAGGAATTGAGAAAGCGGGTAAACAGTTAACAAAAACCATATGATTACACATATCATGATCGAACAATATTCTTTTGGAAATATGGTCATAAATGGTGTGAGTTACAGAAATGACGTTAAAATCATTCATGGAAAAGTTGTTCCTGAATGGTGGAGGGAAAGAGGACATTTTGTTGATGTTGATGATATTCAAGATATTTTGAAATCCAAACCCGACATTTTGGTACTTGGCAAAGGTTCGCCGGGACAGATGAAATCCACCGAAGCTTTGCGTAAATCTTTAAAAAACAATGGTATTGAATTGATCGAAGAAAAAACATCCAACGCTTTTAAAACGTTTAACCGTCTTTTTCATAAAGGTGAAAATGTTTCCGCTGGTTTTCATTTGTCTTGTTAGGTAATTCTCAAAAATTAAAGGAGGAATCCAGAAATGAAAAATCTTAAAAAGAGTCTGCAGTCTGTTAACAAGGATCTAAACGCACTATCAAAAAAAGTTGATAAAATTATTGTTGCAGCAAGTAAGCTTGAAAAGCCAAAAACTGTCAGGAAAAAAGCCGTAAAAAAGGTCGCTGTTAAAAAACCTGCCGCAAAGAAAGCCGTCAAATTAACAGCAGCGGATACAATGTTCGCAGTTATTAATAGAAGTAAAAAGGGTGTGGGTGTCGCTGAGTTAATGAAAAAGACCGAATTTGATCTGAAGAAAACTTACAATATTATTTATAAACTGAAGAGCCAAGGAAAAATTAAGAGTGTAGAAAAGGGAGTCTATAAAAAGGCATAAACCGAGCGACAACCAGAAGGAATAAAAAGATTTATGTCAAAAAAGTATCCAGAATGCCCATTGTATAATCACGATAACTGTAAAGAGCTTTATAATCCAAAACTCTGTGCCATCATCAGAAAAGATAAAAAGTGTCTTAAAAAGCAACAAAAGTCAAAAAATAAAGTCTGAATTGTCGGGGGGTGTGGTTTTTGTTGATGCGGTTGACCAGGGAATTGACTTGGACCAGCCCCCATCTCTAATTTGTTTTGTACTTTTGTTAAAGTTCTAACACTTTCACCGCCTTCTGTCGCACCGGGTCAATAACCGGAAAACCCGATCCGGTGCCAAAGTCGACTCCATAATATTTTGGCACCATACACCCTATGCGGATTGTGCCGGAAGGATAACCGTAAAAAACCGTGTACCGGTATCTATTTTTGATACCGTGTTTTTAGCGAGGTTTTAGCCCTTAGATCGAAAAACAAAAAAGGCCGGGCAGTTGCCCAGCCTTGAAAAACGGTTTGACGTATCATCATCCATCAAGTCTTGGCGAGCCGGTCATCGAGTAAAACCAATCCCAAAGCTCTTCCTTTTCTTCCTTGTGGTCTTTCAATATTTTTTCCATATATCGGGCATTTTCAACGGCTATCCCTCCTTGCTCTGCTAACGCAGTAATGAACTCAATTTCTTTATAAGTAAATTCCCTTGATTTCGAGTCATAAAGGCGGAGTGCACCGATAACATTATCCTTAAAAACAATGGGAACGGCCAGGATCGATTGAATTCCCTCTTTTTTACACGCTTCGGGATACTGTAGTTGCCTATCGTTCTCAATGTTTGGCACAACCACAGGTCGTTTGCTCATGACGGAGTCAGGAATACTTCTATCCGCAAGAATCGGGCCTTTGTTAATAAATTCCTGGCTCAAATTACGCTGGGTTATAAGCTCCAAACGGTTTTCTTTTTTATTCCATAAACTGATGGCGCCTGCTTTCATATCTAAGGAATCCATCCCGTGTTTTACGATCAAATCCAGAACGTCTTTTAGATTCCTCGTTGAACTGATTGCCTTACTAACACTTACAAAAGCAGAAAAAAAATCTTTTTCCCCTAACGGCATAAACATCACCCCCTCTTTTACCAATAAATTAACTTTATAAAATAATATTTATTCATATGTAGCCTGGAAAGTCAAAGGTTTTTTCTTGTTAGCTCCTTATACTTAACAAACCAACATCTCAATAAATTATGCAGATTTCAGGAGTAATCCCCTTTAGATAAATAACCACACAACGGTTTCGTGGATACAATATATGCAAAGCCAAATGCAAGATTTTTTAAAGATGCGATATGTAGTTCATCATTCACCGTGGCTGTTGCATCCGAAACAAAAAAGACCCGGTAGTCCCTGACAAAAGCATCTCTTGCCGTTGTTTCACAACAGCAGTTTGTCATCACTCCGGTAATAATAAGCTCGTCAATCTTTTGTGATTTGAGGATCTCATGGAAACCGGTTCCATGAAAAACGCTATATCGATTCTTATCAATGATCATATCGGCATCGGATGCTTTTAGGGCCTCGATAAGTTCCCAGTCTTTTGATCCATGGTCGATTTGATCTCCCCACATTTCCCAAACATCCCAACATCTTCCGAAACGTCCCTGTGTCCGTGTCTGGTAAAAATTATTCTGATACCTTTTGATCGACACGCTTCGATAATAGATAGAACGTTTCCCAGTATAGGTGTTGCAACAGAAAAGAAATATCGTTGCATATCAATTACCAAAAGAGCACATCTGCCGGGCTCCGGGCATGCGTGGCGGATATTGTATTGATCTATTTGGGTTAGGTAATCGGTTGTCATGGTTTGTTATTCAAATTCAGTTAACCATACAGGGCAAATGCATTTGATTTCGGTGTAGCGTAGCGACGGCGTGTTTCTCTTGGAAACCGACTGACTGTTTGAAGGGCTTTAGAACGCGTTAGCCCGAGTTGAATGAAATTATGACAAAAAAATCAATAGGATAATTTTACGACGAATTGTTCTTAACAACTTCGACTCGGCTCGGGCTTACGGGTGCTTAAGCACAAGTTTCAGTCGGTTGGAAAGAGATATACGCCGTCGTGGAGCGTTCTTCCTATATTGGGATTCAAATGCGTTTACCCTGGTTAACCATACAGAATTCATTGACAAATCTCAACCGATTCTTTATTATGCTGATCTAATTACTGATTAATTTAGGAAGTTGCCATGAATAAACTGGAACTCATAGAAACGTTAAGAAACAATGCGGAACTTACAAAAACCGAAGCAAAAGCTGTAATTAAAACGTTCTTTGGTACCATATCCGATGCACTTGCAAAAGGGGATCGGGTGGAAATCAGGGGATTGTGTTCTTTTTATGTCAAGAAATATAAAGCATATGCCGGAAGGAATCCCAAAACCGGAGAACCCACCCAGGTTAAATCTAAAAAGCTGCCGTTTTTCAAGTGTGGGAAGGAACTGAAAGAGCGCATGGATTATTAAAACACGGATACCCGAAACCTTGAGCAAAGAAACGTTGAAGCAAAAAATGCAAGTTATGGGCATTTTCAGTATATTTTTTTATCGAGTTTACGGAGAAAAATAATGAGAGGAATTTTTCTGAGGTGGTTAATTCTAACGGTTGCAATCATGGTAACGTCTTATTTACTTGATGGAATATACGTACGTAATTTTTTATCCGCATTTTTCGCTGCAGCTATTTTAGGAATACTGAATGCTTTTTTTCGGCCCATATTATTTATTCTAACGCTTCCCATAAATGTTTTGAGTCTCGGGCTTTTTACCTTTGTGATCAACGCAATCATGCTGATGATGGCATCCGGGGTGATATCCGGTTTTAAAGTTTACGGATTTTGGCCGGCGGTTTTTGGATCGCTATTGATCAGCCTGGTCAGTTGGATTCTGACCTCTTTTATAAATGAGCGGGGAACGGTACATTATATTGACTTGAAAAAAGTAGGCCGTAACCGGTGGGAATAATGCGCAATTCCGGACTTTCGTGCAAAGATTGCATTCGCTGAACAGCTCTGCACGAAAGTCCCGTTGGCGTAATGACTTGGTCATCAGAAAAAAACACACCTTATGGACATATCCGGACTATTTTTCCGCACAGTTTACCGGACATTGGAAATAGACGCATCGTTTACATTCATATCTTCTCAACGTTGTACACAAAACCATAACAGAGAGAAAATAGATAACCAGAAAACCCGGTTGTAAGAGCAAATAATAAAGCGGAAGCAATACGATAACGAAAGGTATAACCAGTGCCACGGTTTTTTCAAGCAGGCTTAAGGGGCCGGATTTTTCCTTAAAAAATTTAGGAATTCCCCAAAAAAACATGCACTTGGTGTTTTTGGGACTTTGAATGTAATGAGGGCAATGGGTACAGTAAAATTTGTAGATGACCATGACGAGCAAAATACAGGTTATTATATAACAAATTAACCATAGAATTGACTCCCTGGCAATGGCCATACATGCGGTAATAAACGGTACGGAAACAACCAGGTTCCAGTAAAGAAAATCACCAAAGTTATGCTGTGCCTTTAATTGTGTTTCCTGTTCATTCATATTCTTATTCCTCCTTTATTTTGCCCTGAAAAACCTGGTCCTTTGGGCCAGGATTCTTTATTTTAAATCCCGGTCATGGAATGGAATCAGTTTCGGTCATGATTGTTACACGGAAAAACCGCCCAGCTTGGTTTCAAGGTATTCGGCAATACCTTCACGTCCTCCTTCGCGCCCCAGACCGCTTTCCTTCATACCTCCGAAAGGAGCCGCGGCCGCTGTGGGATTAATGTCGTTAATGCCGATAATGCCGAAATGCAGGTCTTCAAACATGCGCATGGCACGTGAAAGGTTAGTGGTATAAACATAAGCGGCCAGACCGTAATGAGTGTCATTGGCCATTTCCAAAACCTCTTCCTGGGTATCAAAAGCAATAATCGGAGCCACCGGGCCGAAAGTTTCTTGGCGATATATGAACATGTCCGGCGTTACATCCTTCAGAATCGTTGGAGCATAGAAGTAGCCCTTGTCAAGATTATTATCCATCATCCGATGGCCGCCGCAGACCAGCGTTGCACCTTTATCCAGAGCATCGGTAACTTGCCGGTCCACCTTTTCCAGGGCCGCAGAGTTTACCAGCGGTCCGATGCTGACACCTTGCTCAAAACCATTGCCCGCGCGCATTCCGGAAACTCGGTTTTTAAATTCCTCTATAAAGGGATCCACGATACTGCGATGAACGAAAATCCGGTTGGGACTGATACAAGCTTGTCCGGTGTTCAAAAATTTGACCAGCACGGCGCCCTTGGCGGCATACACCGGATCTGCGTCGTCAAAAACAATAAACGGCGCATGCCCCCCGAGTTCCAAAGAGACAAGTTTGACCTGTTCCGCTGCTTTTTTAGCCAGGAGCTTGCCGACTTGTGTGGATCCTGTGAAGGTAATCTTGCGAACCAAAGGGTCGGTGATAAAGGTTTCGCCGATGGGGACGGGATCCCGGGCGGTAACAAGATTAACCACTCCGGCAGGAATTTTTGCCTTTTCAAAAAGTTTGAAAATTTCTACAGCGCAAAGAGGGGTGGCTTCCGCCGGTTTCAACACAACCGTGCAACCCGCAGCCAGAGCCGGAGCCACTTTGCGGGTTATCATGGACATGGGATAGTTCCATGGCGTAATGGCCGCCACAACGCCCACCGGTTGGCGCAACACGATAAAGCGCTGGTCCGGGCGGGGCGCCGGAATTGTCTCACCATAAATTCGTTTGGCCTCTTCCGCATACCATAGCAAAAAATCCGCACCGTATTGGATTTCTCCCCGGGAGGCTTTCAACGGCTTACCCTGCTCTTGGGTCATCACGCGTGCTAAGTGCTCCCTGTGCTCCATCATCAACTCATAGGCTTTGTAAAGGTATTGTGAACGCTGATAAGCGGTCAGGTGCGACCATGGGTCGAAGGCATGCCGGGCGGCTTGGATAGCCGCTTGTGCATCGCTGCGATCTCCATTTGCAACTTCCCCTATTTTATCGCCGTTTGACGGGTTTAAAACGTCAAAGGTCGAGCCATCAGTTGCATTGACCCACTGACCGTTTATGTACATCTGTGATATATGGTTATGCACGTTCATATAATTATCCCGCAACTAAAGGTTTATGAACTCGTAAAAAATTAAAATTGAGACGGCAAAGTAAAAAGTTTAAGTTCAAGGCGTCGCGAATTTCGTGGAATGAGGCGTACTGATGTACGCCGCAGTGAACACGAAATGAAGCGCAACGCAGAAATTGGGCTTTTTACGAAGCCGTCAAAGGTTTATTTTTAATAAATCATCATAACCATCAAGGCTTTTCGCGGATCCTTGATGCGCATGTGTTTTAGAATTTTACCGTGGGGACTGCCTGCTCCGCCTCGGGGACTTTATAATATTCCGCACTTTGCACCCCTGCAACCATGGCATAAAATCTGCCCATGAACGTCCGGATGAATGTATTCAGAATTTGAACGGACTCATTATATCGCTTTCTTTCCACTGCAATTCTGTTTTCCGTCCCCTCAAGGCTGTCCTGGAGTTTTAGAAAGGATTCATTGGCCTTCAAGACCGGGTATCTCTCCTGGAGCAAAAGGAGTCTCGAGAGCGTGCCCTCAAGCTGGTTTGAAGCATTAATTTTGCCTTTTACATCCTTTGCCTGAAAATACAGGGTCCTTGCCTGTGCTATATTTTCGAACAGTTCTTTTTCATGCTTTGCATACCCTTTTACCGTTTCAATAAGATTTGGGATAAGGTCGTATCTTCTCTTTAACTGATTTTCCACCTGAGCCCATTTCCCTTTAACATTTTCATCCATGGTAATAACTCTATTATAACCGGATATTATTGTTCCCAATAACATAAAACCGACAACCAGGATGATTCCTAACGTGATGAGTATGATTTTAAATTTTTTTGACATAATGGTCCTCCGATGAGTTCACGAATATAAATTAAAAACCAACTACCAGCCTCCGGTTGCACCGCCGCCGCCGAATCCGCCGCCGCCGCCCCCGAAACCACCACCGCCACCGCCGAATCCGCCGCCTCCTCCCCATGATCCCCTTCTTCCCCCCATGGATGAAAACAAAAGAAGCATTAGAAATAGTCTCGGATTTTTAATAAACAGAATCACTACGATAATAAGAAATCCGATCGTCATTATCGTATGCAAGAGACCACCGGGTTTATCCTTTATTGCGGGCTGAACGCGGCGATTTACGGTGGGCATGCCTTGTATGTTCACTCCCGCATCCACGGCAATCTCATTGGCCATTGCCACGGCTGTGAGAAAAATACCCTTTGAGTATTCCCCTTTTCTGAAAAAAGGCACCAGAAAATTGCGGCCCAAACTGCCGACCATGCTGTCCGGGAGCACGCCTTCAAGCCCGTAGCCCACTTCGATCCTGTATTTTCGGTCTGCCACGGATATAAGGAACAGCACGCCATTGTCTTTTCCCTTTTGACCGAGTTTCCATTTGTCATGGGCAATCTTTATGGAAACGTCTTCGATGGATTGATCTTCGAGGCTTTTTATGGTCAGGACAACCAGTTGGGCCGTTGTCTTTTGCTCAAGCTCCTGAAGATATCCGTTCAGCCTGTTCTCTGTGGCATTATCCACAATTTCGGCCATATCAACGACATAGTTAAGAGGTTTTTCCGGAATGCCGGCGGAATGGCAAACAGATACCGCCACAAGGCCTACGAACAGGATTGCCAGAAAAACCGATCGTCTAATTTTTGATGCCATCCGTCATATCTCCCAGTTTCTCGATCGCTGCATAATAATCTTCGAATATGGTATTCAGTTGACCCATCCTCAGTTTTGTCTTCTGTTTTTTCTGTTTCAAAACCGTCTTAAATACGCTTGTGTTTACGCCGGAAACCTCCTCAAGCACCTCAATTGCATCGCGACTTGTTACCGGGGGCTCCTTTCCTAAAAGAAGAATAATCCCCTTAAAAAGCGGAATGTATCCCGAAAAAGAATCGATAAACATATGCATGAGCATTTTACTGTTTCCCAAACAAGAGATATAGCCCTGTCTGAGACCGATCAATCTGACTTTCAGTTCTCTTTCGCACTGCAGCCTGAGATCCGCTCGATTTATTTTCAGATCCTGAAAGAGATTTTTTCCGAATATGGTTTTATGAAGAAGTTTTATATTCAGAAACTCCATGGGAAAAACATCAAGAGAATTCATGATATATTCAGGAGTCATGATCAAAGGGGCTGCGATTCTTTTTTTTTGGTATTTTTTCCCCAGAGTCGCCAGAAGTTCAAGAAACTTCAAATCCATTTCCGTTAGGACAAGTACCGAATTGATGTCTGATTTGCCGGGTACAAAATCGTCTGTCAGGGCACTTCCTGTCAGGGTTATGGAATGAATATTATCATTATAGCCGCTTAATATTTCATCCTGAAACGGTTTAAATCTTTCAATGATCACATCTTTCAAATTCAGATCATTCATAACTACACCTCCGGGTTAATGTTCACAAGGCGAACCATACAGATGGGTAACCAGACCGTCAGGTTCACTCTTTGAATTGCTTCCAGGGTTCGGGCAAAGGTGTTGGTTTGCCGAATTTGAATCCCTTGGATCGAATGATGTTTTCAAGATGGGAGATTCGCTTTCGGTTTTCCGGATGTGACGCCAAATAGTGGCCGAACTTTCCGGGGTCCTCTGCTTTAGAAATCTTTTCGAAAAAATCAGTTGCGCCGGCCACATGGCCATAGTCACAGTATAACGTTTCGAGTGCAAACTCGTCTGCACGGGTTTCCTGTTTTCGGGAAAAACTCATCTCCGTGAGATTCAGTGTGTTAGCCAGCATCTTACTGATGATGCTGTCAGTTCCCAATAAGAAAGTGGAAATCGTAATAAACACAAATGCCCGGCCCATGCCGCACATATGATCCCGATGGGCGAAATGGCCCATCTCATGGGCCAAAATAAAGGCCAGTTCGTTTTCAGAAGCCACTTTATCCAGAAGTCCCGTGTACACGATAATATGCCCGCCGGGCAGGGCAACGGCATTCACTGTGGGGGAGTTATGGATATGCACCTTAAACACATAGGGCAATCGGGCACAGCGATCCTGCAACTCTTCCACTATCGACCGGACGTGGGTTCCCCGTTTTGAATCTGAATCCTTGGCCTCTAAGGACCCGACCAAAAGCCCTCCCATCTTGTTTTCAAGGTCGGTAGATATATGCGGAACAATCAGGTCCACAGCCAGCCCCAGCACGATATAAATTACGATAACCATGCCGAGCAACCCGGCGGTCAGTAGAAAAAGTTCCCGCAGAGGCGAAGTGGGGGTCACGTTGACATTGGACCCGGGTTGACGCGGCGTGTACTTCATCTACTGCTCCAACGTCAGGGCAGTCCCGTATGCCAGGGCTTCCAAACATCCCACGCCCTTTTTATTGGCATTTCTGCCAATCGTGGATGTTTCGATGCGCACATTAACAATTACTGTTGCATCCCCGGCCATTTCCTTCATGCGGATCAGTGCTTCCCTGCGCGCACGATCAATCAGGCTTTCGTATGATTTGACCGTGCCGCCGAAAATATTGCGAAGCGATGCAAGGAACCGTTTGAAATAATCGATGGAAATTACGGCACTTCCGCATACCAGTTCAGCGGACGTGACTTTTTGATCGGGGGAGGTAACGGTTTTCATGGTTACGGCGGGCAGATAAAGAAATTTTGTTTCGCGGTCACGAATGGAACGGTAATGACGTTTTTCCACCAGGGTTCCGACCACGTAGCCCATCGCAATCAGGGTAAGGAAAAATAACAGATTATTCATTAACCGCCTCCTTTTATTTAATGTGGACGGCTGTACCATAAGTATACAGTTCGGCGGCGCCTTGTGCAACGGAAGAAGTTGAAAACCTGACGTTGACCACGGCATTGGCCCCTAACTGACGGGCCTGCTCAATCATACGCTCCAAGGCTTGCTGCCGGGATTCGTGGAGCAGTTGGGTGTAGCCCTTGAGTTCTCCTCCCACAAGATTTTTCAGACCTGCCATTATATCCCTGCCCACATGCTTAGCCCGGATTGTACTTCCGGAGACCAACCCAAAATGTTCGACAATTGTTTTTCCCGGAACGGTTTCAATGTTTGTAATGATCATCTTTCCTCCATGAATAATTTTCAATGCGTTTTTAACATTAACTTCTCAATAACTTGTGGAGGCGAATCAACACTATCAGTTACTATACCAAAACTTATTGAGAAATTAGCTTGTTAACTCATAATTTTTCTAAATCGTCAATCCATTTTCTGACACGCTCCTTACCATAAGCTTTTCCCCAGGCCGAAAGAATGACATCCACCGGTATATCCGCATAGATCCCATGAAACTCCAGATACTCCATGAATGCCTTTTTCTCCACATTATAGGACTGAAAAATAGAATCTTCGCGCCCGTTAAATTCAAGCGGGATTACGTTATGTTTTTTACACAGTTCCACATTAAACGCAGGGGTTGCTTTAACCCATTTTTCGGCCAGATAAAATTCCGTAAACCCATGATAAACAAACAGATCAGAACCTAAAAATTCAATAAGCTTGGGGGTGGCCAAATGATTGCGGACCGTTGCAAACCCAACCCGGGACGGGATACCGCACGCTCTTCCAAGAGCGCATAACAGCGACACTTTGCTGATACAAAACCCCCGTCCGCTTTTAAGAATATTGCTCGCACGATAATGTTCGGGAAGATAGAACGGATAATACGGATCATACCAGATATCATCCCGAACCGCGTAATAGAGCTTTACGGCCTTTTCAACGGGGTCTTCACCGGCGTGACTGACCGTATCATTTGCATATTCGATAATTGTCTTATGATCACTGTCAATGATTGCCGTGGGGTTAAGATATTTTTTGTCCATATGATCCATTATACCGGATGCTTCAAGACCGGATTCGAGTTGCGTAGAGATTCGTCCAGACCCTGTATGACTTACTCATCCGGTCGATTTGAGAAAGTCAGATTCAACACGGTATCTATTTGTTCGCTGACAGGATTCATGGATATGGGTTGGAACTGTTCGATCTGATGTTTCACTTTTTCAAATGCGTTGCGGGTTATTTTCTCAGAACCTGCAGCGAATCGAACACATCCCTGAAACAGAAAAAAACTCAAAAACAGGGTGATACCGATGGTTAAAAACGCATGCACAAAGAAGTCCGAGGAAAGATAGTTGCCGGTAAAGTAGTTTCGTGCGGTTATCCAGCCCACATGGCCCAGAATACCGATGGCCGGCAGGTTGAAAATAATTTGCAGAAAAAATCCACTCATGATTTCTGAAGACCTCTCTATTTCGCTGTCCAGCGAATCTTTCCAGAGGGTGTTAAAATCCCGGTCCAGGAGATCACTGTCCGGAAGAACGTCTTTTATCCTTCGCACGGATTGGTCAAACCGGGCGTTAACAAGAGATTCGGCAATGTCCGGCCATTCTTTGGAAATGGAAAGACGGTAATCCTGCATGGCAGCATCCACTCTATGGCTTTTGCCGGTTTCAGCTACTGACGCCCGTGATTCTTTGAAATGGCGAAACGAAGAAACCATACCCGCCAACTGGCGAAAAGGGTTGCCGAATCTGAACATTGCCGCAATACCGGTACCGAAAATCAAAATGCGCGCCCATATGGCGATGAGCCACCCTACCGGTCCCAGCCACCGGTTGGCCAGTCTTTGATACAGCAGCACATTAACACCGAACTGCTGTCTGGAGTTGTTATTTTTAAAGGCAACAAGGGCATCCTTTACCGCTTTTGCTTCCGCCTCATGGATATTCACTTTGGCAGCCTTAAGTTTTTCCAGGTCTTTTTCAACTTCACCGCGTGTTTCTTCAAAAATGTAATTCCGCAGGCTTTCGGCATTTTCCAGCCGTCTGTCGATCACGAAGCCCGGACGATTGAAGGTGCCGAAAATCATCTGCCGGAGTGCTTCAAACTGATCAAAATCATGCAGAGGATCTGCTGTCAAGTCCCATCCCGGATTGCGCAAGTGTCGACGTGCGGAAATACACAGCACCGTTTGAACCGGTCTTTCCCAGGCATTTTTAATAAATTCTAAAAATTCCGGGAGGATCTTTTCTTTAAGCTCGTTTTCGTCCCGACGGTCACATTTGTTAATGACAACCACAAGAGAATCCCCGCCGAAAAAGCGCACATAAGATGCCAGAAAATCCACATGGTCTCTTCTTTTAGGATTTTCCGAATCAAAAACGCAGATGAGTATGTCTGATAGCGCTATGGCCTTACGCACCATGGGAATCTGCTTTTCATATTCGTTGCTGTCGGTATCCGGTGTGTCGATCAGGATCACGTGATCCAGGGATGCCGCCATATGACTTGATCGCGTCTCAACATTCTCTGTACCCAGCACTTGACTCAAAGGTTCTGCATCGCTTTTTTCCCGGCAAAAAACAACGATATTTCGGGTAGTGGGACGCAGATTTCCTGACTCGGACAGCCCGTCGACTTGGGCCAGAGCATTTAAAAGCGTGGATTTGCCGGAACCGCACGGGCCGATCAGGGTAACCACGAGCTTACGTTCAAAACGTTCCTCAAGGTCCGTGATCATGCGAAGCACCTGATCACACTGTTTTTTTAGCGCTGCACCGGGCTGCCACATGGGCACCTGGTTCATTATATCCCCGAGCATCCTCACATCATTTTTATACCCTTCAATCTTACCGAGTGCTCTTATTGATCCGGTCTGCCGGTTTGAAATCGTCATGATGAGACCTTTGAAAAATGTTTAATTTTGTTCAATGCCAAGAAAGGCGAAAATTTTAACCGCAGACATACATAGAGTATTTCGAGGATTAAAATTTGAGACTGACGCCGGAATTGGGCAAAAGGAAGCGTTTTGCAAAGGTATCATGAGGCCATCCCCTTCCCACACGCTTCGATGTTGGCTTGTATCTGATTTATCAAAGTATCCGCCTCATCCACGGCATCTTTTGCCGCCCGAATTATCCCGCCGGTAATCTCCTGTTCGAAAAGATCCTTTACCTCTTTAAGTTTGTTGTTTAACCATGCCCGAACAATGGGGCCGAGCATGTCATCGAGCTGTTTCTGGTCAGTCTTTTTAAGACCGGTGGTGGCTGGAATTGCAACAAGGGCATAAAGATCATGCAGCCCGAACAATCCGGTGAGCTTGACCTTGATTCCCACGGCTCCTATGGGATCACCGGTTGAAAGGATATAGGTTACCGCCACGGTAGCAGGAACTACGTTCAAAAAGGCGGAAAAAGTCTGCCGGATCTTGGACCACATTCCCATTTTTATGCGGAAGTTTTTTGCCAGATCTTTCAGCTCCTGATCGATTCCTTGTGACAAATCCATAATCACATCACGGCGTGACAGAATAGATTCTATCACCGATTTCCAGTCCCTGCTCCGCAATTTTTCCTGTTCCTGAAAAACAACCGGGTGGGCCGAAACAAAGAATGTTAAAAATACCTGTTTTTCTGTGGTTTCGATATGGGGATTGTGATTGTCTTTCAGTCCCTTGTCTGCTCTGATACGCTCCACGGCCTCCCGCATTTGCCGGGTCACCGGATCTTTCAGGTTAGCGGAAACCGAAATTTCAGGATTCACCGTTTTGTAATGCATACGGTTTACGGCGGTTACGAGATCCTCTTCCACTTTGTCGGTAAAATTTTGCTGAGGCTCTGTTTTTTTAGTCCCGGAAAGCATATGTTTTACCTTTTTTGAGGTATCTAATAACACTTTTAAGGGCAGCTCAACAACTTTGCCTGTTTTGCGCATTGCTTTGACATAAGAGGGATCTGTCAGAGTCCAGATCTCAACAAAACGTTTCACGACCCGGTCCATGGGAAAATGCTTCAAGGCTTTATGCACACAATGACTCTGGGCGGTTTGCAGGGCATCAAGATAAAGGCGTAGCTCATCACGGGAAATTTTCGCATGTTCCAGGAAATCTCCGGCCATAATCAGCACATCCTTTAATATCGAAGAAAGAAGTGCGATTCTTAATTCGCGGGAATTTATAGATTGGAGAGCGGTTATAAACGAAGGGTCTTTTTTACGTACCGGATGCAACGCCATGAACCGTTTGCCCGCAGCCACGGCGTTATCCTCATCCGCACGATAAATTCCCAGAACGTAACGGTCCGCGTCATTACCATACAAGTTGCGGGCAACGGTCATGGCGTGTTCGTAAACTTCTTCTGTTTCAAAGCTGGGATAAACGCGATAGACCAAAAAGCATTTTCTCATTCCGATGCCCGTAAGCATTTCCGAAATAAAATCGGTATTTTCACGGTTGTTATAGTTGGAATTTGTGAAAACATATATCAGGATATCGGATGATTCCAGAGCTTTTAACGTAATATCCCGATTAATGTAAGTGCCTTTGGCTCCGGTATCAAAATCCGGTGTATCCATCAACACCAGATTTTGAGGAACGGCGTCGCTCAGAACATAGAGGGGGTGTCCGGAAACAGTGAGATCCTGTGTGTCTTTCAGGGGATCGGGCAAACATCCGAACGGTTCAAACAGGGCGGAAAGGATGTTTGGCCGATTGAAAATTTCCCGGTGCACGGAAGCAAGTACCCGGCGGTTAAGCCCTGCACTGCCGCCCACCGGTGAAATGCGTTCCCCTGCCATGGAGTTGAACAGACTCGATTTCCCTGAAGAACCGCCGCCGCAGATGGTTGCCATAATGGGGAAATCAGGAGAAAGCCGGTTAAGCAGTTTGCCGTCAACAATTTTGCTCCAGGCGGCAACATCCTTGCTTCGACCGAGCCCGAGTGTGTCTTGGACATCGGGAATGCACCTTCTTAATATTTTGAGGGCATGGGTTATATTTTGTTTATAAAGAGTTTCCATAGCGATCATCCTTAAGATAACACATTTTTATTCACAAAGAAATGCCTGCTTGATAATACGACCGCTATCTGTTATCAGAATCCGAGTAGCCGGTTACCGCCCACTACATTAAATTTTCCTTGATTTTGCTATATACTGAGCGTCATAAATAGTTGCGCACAATATCACGCCGGATACTTGTTAAACGCTTATTTTATGAAACTGATGAGCATTTATCTTGGACGCTGTGTATAGAAAGAAAATTTATATTAATTTCAGGTAAAAAACTGTCGCCTGGAGGATGACTGCGATGGAACAATTGACCCTTGTAATTATTGAAGATGAGGAAGGACACTTTCAACTCATGAAACGGGCAATTGAAAAGGCTTATCCGTTCGCTTCACTCTATCATTTTCAGGAGGCTGCCGCTTGTATCCATAAGCTCGACGAGATTAATCCGGACATTCTTATCGCTGATTACCTTATGCCCGGAATGAATGGTATCGAATTTTTAGAATATCTAAATCGAGAAAATAGGGATATTCCGGTCATCATGATTACCGGCCAAGGAGATGAAAATATAGCGATCCAGGCCATGAAATTGGGGGCATGGGATTATTTGGTCAAATCCGGTGATTTTTTTGCCCTGATCCCCAGCGTCATTGAAAAGGTGATTCGCGAATGGAAACTAAAGGACTCGCTGCATTGCTCACGGAGAAGATTCAGAGATATTTTTTCACAGTCTCCCATCGGCATTGCCGTTTACGATCCAAACGGCCTTTTGGTTGAGGCCAACAAATCTTGCATGGATATTTTTGGGGTATCCGATTCTGTTCATGTGCAAAGTCTTAAATTGGTTGATGATCCAAATATCTCTTCTGCCGTTAAGTCGAGACTTCTTGACGGAGAAACGGTGAAATACGAATCTTTATTTGACTTTGATAAAGTCAATGAACTTGATATGTTCGAAACAGCCCGATCCGGGGCAGCTTACCTTGAAGTCGTAATCACTCCAATGGAACACGGAACAGATCGTTTTGCAGGCGGCTGTCTGCTTCAGATACAGGATATCACTCAACGCAAGCTGGCGGAACAAGAAAAAAAGGCACTTCAAATCCAAAGGATGAAAAGCATTTCGACCCTGGCCGGCGGGATTGCCCACGACTTCAACAATGCATTGTCTGGAATTACGATAAATTTAGATCTTCTAAAGATGGACTTGCCGAACAAGGCAAGCATAAATCAGTATCTCGAATCCATGAACAACGCCGCCCAACGCATGGTGAACTTGACAGATCAGTTGTTGGCCTATGCACGAGGGGGAAAGTATTTTCCTAAAAACATATCCTTAAGTAAATTTGTGGAAGAAACATTGCCCATGATTTTGCACAAATTCGACTCTGTTATACATGTGGAGACAAATCTTGCGGGCGATATTTCAAACATAACGGCGGATATCACCCAGATGTATATGGTGCTTTCAGCCATAGTAACCAATGCCGCAGAAGCCACAGAAGGCCGGGGTCGCATCATAGTAACGACCGAGATCAAAGAAGTCGAAGAAGGTTTTGCGAAATACCGCCCCGGCCTCACGCCGGGGGGGTATGTCTGTCTCATGGTTCAGGATGATGGAACAGGCATGGACGCCGAAACCCGAGACAAGGTATTTGAACCCTTTTTCACCACGAAATTTCAGGGTCGCGGGCTTGGCATGGCTGCAGTGTATGGCATTGTCAAGAACCATGGGGGTTGGATTTCGGTTGACTCCCAATTGGGCAAAGGGACCGTGGTCCGAATCTATTTCCCGGTTGTCCAAACCACGTCAAAACAATCAGAAAAGCCACACGCCGAGCCGGAAAAGGGGACAGATGCGAGCTTAATCAACTAGTGCCTGGGTTCGATCATCAGGAGCAATTCATGAAAGTAGAAGTGGCATGTTATTCCGGCTACCGGGGTGAAGAAACACCCCGGCAAATCCGGCTGGATGATAGAAAAATCGAGATCAAAGAAATTCAAGATCGTTGGTTGTCTCCGAACCACCGCTATTTTAAGGTATTAGGAGACGACAATGCTATTTATATTCTTCGTCATGACTCGGAATTATGGGAGTGGGACCTGACATTGTATAAAGACCCACAGTAAAAACAAGAATAACCGTTCAGAGGTTCAGGGTTCAAAGGTTACAGGGTAAAGGATTATTTTTTTCGAAAGAGATAAATTTGCAAAAATAACATGCTTTCGAGATTAGTTATGCAGATTTTAGACATCAATATTTGTACACCGATAACAGGCCAAATAAAAAATGAAATTTCAGAATTACGTCAGAAATGATTATGGCAAATGTGATCTTCCGTCCAACACGATCCGTAGAATTAAAGACGGGTTTCGGAAATTGGAGCTTAACGTTGAGTACTCCCCCTTTCAAGTTTCGGACAACATTTATTGGGGACAGATATGGATTGATTCCATTCGGATCGTATGTAACGGAAAAGGTATTACCCCGGAGCTTGCAGAGGCCAGCGCATACGCGGAACTGGCGGAACGCTTCAGCGCAGGGCTCTTCTATCCGGTCTTTGAAGAACGCGTGAGGTTTAACATTCCGGCCCTTTACAATGAGGAAACCCATCGGTTCCTTAATTATGAATGGATGGATGGATATGTCCATGCCCACCAGGATGAATTGGAAGAAAGTACGCTGAGAATAGAAGACTTGCTGGCAAACGAACGTCATTTGACAGATACAGATATTGAGCATATCAAAAACAGCAGAATGGCCCGACATTGGGTTGACGGTTTTTCAGTAACTCGGGAAGAAACGGTAAAAGTCCCGGTCAATTTTGTTACCTATATTCATGCGTCTAACGGGATGGCGGCGGGAAATACCATGGAAGAGGCAATGATTCAAGCCTCATGTGAAATATTTGAACGTCATGCCCAAATACAAATAATAAAACCTGAAAAAATCGTTCCATCAATTGACCCGGATTCTGTGAACAATACCGTGATAACGGATATGATTAAATTCTATCACGGGAACAATGTTGATGTAATAATCAAGGACCTCTCTTTTGGGGGGGTATTGCCTTGTATCGGCGTCCTGTTTATCAACCATAATTTGTCTCCGGATCGCCTGGAACATAAGATACTGATACCGGGGGTATCTTTTAATATGAACGAAGGTCTGACACGGTGTTTTACGGAAAGCATGCAGGGCCGTGAAACGCTGTTGGCGCCCCGTCCGCAGTTGGATAAACCGCTTGTTCATCGATCTCAGGTTAATAATTTTTACCTGTTAATGAAATGTTCTATTTCTCCAAAAGATATCTCATTTCTTGAGGAAGGAGAAATGGGCGCCTACCGGAACACCGAAATCAAGGATGTTTTCAGCGAAATTCAGGAACTTAAAAAAATATGTAAACACTTCAATACCGATTGTATCATACTCGACCACACCCATCCGGTATTGAATTTTCCGGTAATAAGAGTAATTATCCCAAGAATTTCTGACTTTTTACCTTTCTTGAATCAGGATATCCTCGTATCCGAAGCAACAAGACCTTCCGCAACATGGCGAGGCGAAAGATATCGGAAGATCATGCAGAGTTTTTTTGCATAAGATAAGTAAAAATCCTGGCCCAAGGACCAGACTTTGGTTATCCCCAGAGGCGATTTGTTTTGTTGGAAGTTCATTGACTTATTGAAATTCCAAATATCAAATCCCAAATATTTTACCCTGTTAAATAATGCTTCGCATTAAATCTACGATTTATTTAACAGGGCAGGCAATTTCCAATGACCGAAATTCGAAAATCCAAACAATGTCTCGTCCTGGAAGGTTTTGGTCATTGAATATTGGAATTTGTGATTTTAGACACAAAACTCCAATTCAGAGCCATATAGCTCTGACTCCCGCAATGCGGGACAGGCTTGGCCTAGAGGATCAGCTTTTCAATGTAAAAATAAACTTGATACATTACGTACCGATCGAATATTCCCCGAACAAGATTTTTAGCTTGCCACTTCCCGGACACGTCGTGAAATATGGAAAGGCATTTGTCGATTTCCGTTGCGGATACCGTAAGGGCTGGACAAAAACGAATGCTGTTTTCACCGCACCCTAAAAGCAATAATCCGTTTTGAAAGGCTTTTTTAATGATCTGGTTTCAACTTTACACAACAAGCGGATAATACCGTGTGTATGACGGAGAAACGTAAGTACTATCCTGCTCTATGAGTTTGCGCGCCTTAGGTCCGGGAAGGGGTGTCTTGATTACGGGAGATTTCATCATAATTTCTCCTTAATGCAGAAGGAATATAGAAACCTATTCGGGTTAATACGAAAATTAAAAAATTGAGTGAAAACTTTCGTTAATTCAGTATATAGAAAAGCGGTTTGCATGTCAAAAATGGGCCAAAACCCTCAGCAATTCTGATTTTAGCATAATTTTCTTTTCTTGACACACTTGTGACGATATCATAAAATAAATTAAATTGATAAAAAACTCTTTGGAGCAAATGCTGAAAATGATCGTGCCAAAGTGATTTGTTATTTTGCCGACGACTTTTGGGATTTCAACTCGAGTGAGTTTCATTTACCTCTGAAATTTTTTCTACTTCTGTTTCCGGCTCCATTGCAACCCATTTGACGTTAAAATTGTCTAAAAAACTTTATTTTCAAAAAATTGTAGAATCTCTGAGACGTTTAACTCCTGCAGATCGAACCCTGTGTGTTTTCACATGAATTGTTGCCCATCCATAAACCAACCATGAAAGGAGGTAACATGAAAACTAAAACACGTTCTATCGAGCAAATTATAGAAGAGCAGGTGCGAAGATGGCAGATTATGCGTACGGAAGAGAAAAAAGAGGAAGAACGTATTTCTGTCGTTACCTTTTCCAGAGAGCGCGGAAGTGGGGGAGACATTTTGGCCGAGCGTCTTGCCGAAAAACTGGGATATGAATTGTTCCACCAGGAAGTGCTCCATAACATGGCTGAAAGTGCTCGTGTAAGTGTTCAATTCGTTGAAACGTTGGACGAAAAAAGTGTTTCAGTACTCGAAGAATGGATATCCTCACTTGTAGACAAGCGACATCTATGGCCGGATCAGTATCTGCAGCATTTAATGAAAATTATCGGAACCATCGGCAAGCACGGCCAGGCGGTTATCATAGGCAGGGGGTCCAATTTTGTTCTTCCCCCTCACAAAAGACTCAGCATTCGAGTGATAGCGACGATGGAGAAAAGAATCGGAAATGTATCTAAAGAACTCGGCATTACTGGTGAAGAAGCAAAACAAATGATCACAAAAACAGAATCGGATCGCAAAGGATTTATAAAAAAATACTTTAATGCCGATATCACAGATATCTTTAACTACGATCTTATCATCAATACCGAAAACTTAAGTATCGACGACGCCATAAACGCCATCAGCGGAGTCTTGAAATAAGTAACCCGAGGTGTAAAAAAGCCGAGATTTTTTTAAGATCTCGGCATTTTTTATAAGAAACGCAGGTCAATATAATTATTTAATATATCAGAACTTATTGAAAAGTTACAGGTTCAAAGCGCAGTTATTGGGTGATAAGACGATCCAGGATCAGCCCGTGAAAATGGCCCTGGTCCGGCGATGCAAAAAACCATCCCAGATGAGTTAGGCATTGGATGCAAACGGCAATTCTCCAGCTAAAGCCCGAAAACCAGCTAAAATCCGTGGATGCCGAACCTGCATGGCCGCATCCTTTAGCGGCTCTAAAACATCCTATTTCAAAAACAATTCCGTGGGGATTGGCAAACGTGTGACGGTGAGATCCCTGGATTTCTATGCGCTCTGCCGGACTTGTTATCCTGTTACGGCATTGGCGACAAAAAATATATTCCTCTTGGTCCGATACGTTATCTTGGGTTTCATCGTCAACAAAGCTGTTAAGCATTTCATCGCTTTGTTTCTCAGGCGGCACACGGAAAAGATGGGGAGAACCAAACTTAGGGGCTCCGCCCCAATTGGAATAGTGGAATGATGAGGTAATGGAATCATGGGTTTGAAGGAATTTTTTACGATTAAAGTGGGTTATTTCAGCTCTTAATCCCCGTATTCCAACATTCCAATATTCCAGTATTCCATTCTGATTGCATAACCAGGTATCCATTAAATAAAATTTAATTTCGAAAAGTTAAAGAATTTCCGATATGTTAAATTTGCCGGTATCATGTTCTGCCTTCTTTCTGATCAGACAAATAGGGGCTAAAGGATAATCCTTTTTAATTTATGTTACCTTATTTCCAAACAGATTTCAACATGGAGTATTTTTTTTGAACGGTTACCATGTTTGTCAACGTTTAAAAGGGTCTTTCTTTGTCCTTTTCAAATAAAACACCAATACATAAAGCCCTTGAAGATCTTTTAATTTTATAGTATATAGTGGAAACTCAATATGATGTAAGCGTTGAGTTTGCCCTTAGAGTTAAGGCGCTTTCAAAATTATTTATCCGGGTTTTAGAAATACAGAGGCAATTTGAAATATGAACACACCGACAATAATGGTTGCGGTATTGACACTCTGGCTGGTGATGGGATTGGGTTTTTTGGCTGAGTATGTTACCGTACGCAAAAAAGGGAAGACCCCATATGAAGCCTGGGCCTCATATGAAGGATTGTTGTTCATTTTGAGCGTGGTTGTACCTTTGATAGTCTTAATTCATAAATCCTTGCCTGACTGATCGTCCGACAGCATTTTAATCAACATTTTTTATCTATTTTTGAATCAGGCAATTCCAGAATTTCCGTGCTTTCTTCTGAGGGCAGCTCCTGCACAGTTCGTAGTTTCCGTTCCATCACTCGAGTTCGGACTCCGGTCTGATCTATGGTGTTAGAGGCCGCATTTAATTGCCTTTTTACCGTTTTTAGAACATGGCCGAATTTTCCGAATTCCGTCTTGACTGCGGCAAGGACTTTCCAAACCTCACTGGATCGCTTCTCAATGGCCAATGTACGAAAACCAATACGTAAACTGTTCAGGATTGCCGAAAGTGTAGTTGGCCCGGCAACAACAATACGGTAATCCTGCTGAATCTTTTCGACCTGGCCCGGTTGACGAAGAACTTCCGCGTAAAGTCCCTCCGTGGGCAGAAACATAATTGCAAAATCAGTGGTGGCCGGAGGGTTGAGATATTTATCCCGAATTTCTTTTGCAGAGCTGTGAACCGACCGGAGGAGGGCCGCAGTGGCTTTTTGCACAGCATCCCCGTCAGCAATATCGGCGGCCTCCACAAGCTTCAGATAGTCCTCCTGAGGAAACTTTGAGTCGATGGGCATCCAGACGCAAGATTCCGGGTTATCGTCTTGACCGGGCAAACGAATGGCATACTCCACACGTTCCTGGGAATCCCCCCGGGTACATACATTTTTGTCATATTGATCCGGGGTTAAGATTTGCTCCAAAAGTGCACCCAGTTGGACTTCTCCCCAGGTACCCCGCGCTTTAACGTTGGTGAGAACCCTCTTCAGATCACCGACCCCTGTTGCCAGATTCTGCATTTCTCCCAGGCCGTGCTGGACGGCCTCAAGGCGTTCGCTGACAAGTTTAAAAGATTGTCCAAGCCGTTTTTCAAGCGTAGTTTGCAGTTTCTCGTCAACCGTCTCCCGCATCTGATCGAGTTTTTTCTCATTACTTTCCTGAAGATGCTTTAATTGTGTGTCAATCGTAGTTCGCAGTTTTTCGATTCCCGTCCGGTTGGATTCCGTAAGTTCCTGGATGAGTCTGGCGATTGAGTTGAGTTGATCGTTTTGTGATTTGCTCATTTCACCGATCGTCCTGACCATTGTGTCCAGGGAAAACTTCTGACCCGCAGAGACTTCTTCTCTAAGATCTTTCGCAGCTTTTGCTGATTCTTCACGACCCAATCGAAGTTCCTTGCGAGCTGTCTCTTCGACTCCCGAGCTTGCATTTTTTTTTAATTTTATCAGGATAACAATTAACAATAATGTGCTGATTGCCAGCAAAATAAAACAACAAAATATGAGTAAATCCGTCACAATATCAACCCCCCATGCACTGTCCTTCGTTTAAATGATAACTTCTCTGAACCGCTGTTTTTGCTTAAGGCTCGCTAACTTGCCCAACCCGCCAGACAGATTGGATGTTATCTTCAGTAGGCGCCATAATTTATTGAGATGTTACTCATTTTTTTGATATCTTATTGCTGTATTTTTAATTTTTTGTTATATGAATAAAAAAAGCTGGAGGAGTATATGTCTGAGCAAGATAAAAATAAATATATAGGCGTAGCCACTCTTTTTAATAATTTTGAATTAAAACGATTTATAAAAATTTACATCGGCTTGATTTTTTTTCTTGAAATCATCATTTTTTTTCTTTGTTTTCTTTTGCAACTTAAACCCATTAGTATTCCGTTTCCATGGAAATATTATTTTCTTGCATCTTTCTTGATACCCATCGCCATAACATTTCTTCTGGGTGTCTGTATAACTGCCTTTAATCTATTTATCTTCGGCAACCCCTCTCCCCAAAACACCATACTAACCGAAAATGGCGATGAGAAAAACAAATATTTTAATAATTTTAATCTGCTTATGAGTTGCATTCGCCAGGCGCCCTTTCTGCTGGGCCTGCTGTTACTGGGCATAGGCTCGATACTCTTTTCCAAGTTGGACACCTTCGTCCTGTTATCAAGAGAAATAGGGGGAAAAGCCATTCACTACGTTTTTATTATCTTGGGGGTGGTTTTTGCCGTGGCTACCGTTTTCGGATTTATTTGGATCTTCATGAAATATAAATTGGAAAAAATGAAATGCCGGTATGACTACAAACGGGATGTAATGACCAATTTGGGACTTCTGGTTATCGATGACAACACACTGATAAACAACGAGGGACAGGTTATTACCCGGGATGAAGCAAAAAAAAGAATTCTCGAGAAAAGTCCCTTATTAATCTCCCGACACAACAAGAAATGACCCTATTACTTTGTCTCTTTCAGTATCCGTGACCCACAATCTTTTTCTTAAGATAATCGAGATTCATTTTTATAAGATTCAGAGGTTGGCCCATATATTTTCCGGCTGTTGTTCTATAAAATCATCTCCTATGCATTTTTTTATGTTACAGTTTCAATCGCCCCTCTCCTCAAGACAGAACAACTGGATTTGCATTGGGGTCGAAAGGGTTTCTCCTAACTGCCAGGGAGTAAAGATACGGATACTGATTCCTGAGGTGTTTTAGATAAACAAACCATTGCTCAACAAGTTTCTTGTAGGCGCGATTTATGTCTCCTGAAAGATGGTTTTTGTCAGACTCTGGTAAGTTGCTCAAATTATCTCGACAACCCAATTCATCTGTCAAATGGAATACAGCGAGCAGTGCCTCACTAAAACTTTCTTGCTCAATAAGAACCGGGTTTTCCAAAAGTCCGACAAGAAATTTTCTTTTACTGCTTAACAACTTAAAAATGGTTTCTAAAGGTACCTTGCCAATATCAACCCTTAGGTCATGCTTTTTTATAATTTTAAGGGCAGTTGAAAAACGATTTTCAGTCCAACTAAAATTTACAAGGAGATTCTCTCTTATCGCCTCAATCTTATGGTCATTGCGCGAAAAAAGACTCAAAAGTTCATGCCCGACTTCGCTAAAAAAAAGGCCGAGGACCATATTCACCTTTCGCAATCTGCTTTGTCTTTCTCGTTTCAATAATAGTATTTCAGTAGCATTTGCAATGACGCCCAGAAAGGTTGCTCCGCCCATCATTATTAAAAATATGGAGAATATACGACTGGCTTGTTTCGTAGGATGAATGTCTCCATATCCCACCGTGGACATCGTAACAATATTATAATAGAGAGCCTCCGTAAACGTGAGGTCCTCTAACACCATAAAGCCGAACGTTCCGCTTATGGCAATAAGTAAGAAAAGGGCTAAAAATATCTGCAACCTGCGTCGGACCGTTTTCATATGGATATCCCGGGGTAATTTTGTTTACTCATAAAAAAAACAGCGGCTTATAAATCGGTTATGCATTCATCAAATCTTCAATCTCTTCTGTTTCAATGGCAATATTTTCTGTGAGGTCCACAGGGCCATCTTTGGATAGCAGAATGTCGTTTTCAAGTCGGATGCCGATATTCTCTTCTTTGATGTAAATACCCGGTTCACAGGTCAACACCATGCCTTGTTCAAATTTCCCGTAGTTATTTCCCAAATCATGAACGTCCAGCCCCAGATGATGAGATATGCCGTGCATAAAATAGTTTTTATAGAGTAAAGAATCCGGGCTTTGGTTTTTTACCACTTCGGAATCGAGTAAGCCCAGACCGATCAACTCATTTTCCATGATTTGTCCGACCTGTTTTTGGTATTCTTCAAGGGTATTTCCCGGTTTGAGCATTTGAACGGCCGCCTTTTGAACCCGTAACACCGCATGATAAACCTCTTTCTGTCGATCGGTGAATTTACCGTTTACCGGGACCGTACGCGTTACATCGGAGGCATAGTTGCCATATTCCGCACCGAAATCCATAAGCAATAAATCGCCATCTTTACACTGACGGTTGTTTTGCACATAATGCAGAATGCAGGTATTCGGACCTGAAGCAACAATCGGTGTATACGCCGGTCCCCGGGATCGGTTGGCTAAAAATTCATGGTAAATTTCAGCCTCAATCTCGAATTCCCAAACACCCGGTTGTATAAAGCCCAGCACCCTTTGAAATGCATTTTCAGTAATCTTGCAGGCATGTTTGATCAGTTGTACTTCGAAATCGGATTTGACGGCCCGAAGGTCCTGCATAATCGGAGCCAGTCTTTTGTATTTATGAAGCGGATATAATCTTTTGCACTGTTTTAAAAAACGGGCATCTCTGGTCTCCACGGTAACATCCGCCCGCAGGTGCTCGTTTGTGTTCAAATACATCCGTTCAGCCTCAAACACCAACGGTCTGAAAACGGTTTCGAATTCTCCGGTCCAGTAAACGGTTTTGATCCCGGATACCGCCGTGGCTTCTTCTTTGGAATATTTGCGCCCTTCCCATGTGACAATTTTTTCATTGGTTTCTTTAACAAACAGGATCTCTTTGTGTTTTTCTTGTCCGGCATCCGGAAAAATTACCAACATGCTCTCTTCTTGATCGATCCCGCTTAAATAGAAAATATCCGGGTTTTGAATAAAGGATCTTACGCCGTCTGCGCTGGTGGGCATGATGTCATTGGAATTCAAGACGGCAATGGAATTGGGTTTGAGTTTAGGAGCAAATTTTTTTCTGTTATCAATAAAAAGTCTGTTATCAATGGGTAGATATTTCATCTGATTCTTCCTGCTGTTTTATAAAAGGTTAAAAAGAGGATTTTCTTTGGAATGTGATTATAGCAATAAAAGCTATTGGGTAGCAAATATAAAAACAACTTGTCAATAAGTTCCGGTGTATGAAATGGTTCTATTGACCCAGCCCCATAATTTATTGAAATATTACATATAAAAATATAAACAAAACTAGTGCAAAAAAAATCAAGAATTGTTAAAAAGTCTTTTAGTAATTCATACCTGTTTAATGTGAAAAAATAAGGATGGTGTATGAAAGAAAATTTAATAAAAACCATGGAGTTAAAGAACGGTATGACGCTGAATTTCTATGATGCTTCAAGACCGATAGCTGGAGACAGATGGTTGATATCATTGATTGTTCGAATGGAAATACCGGTTGTCGAAGCATTGATTAACGATGAAGGAAAATCCATGGATAGCGTGGGTGAAATCAAAAAGGTGCTCGGGGAAAAAGTATTGTTTGAACAAAAAAGAGACCGAATTTTTGTGGGGGAAAGCGAAAAGCAAACCGTGTTTGAAGAAGTATATAATTTTTTTATAGATAGTGTTCTCGGTTATTTATCTAATAAAGCGTTCCCAAAGCGGTATGTGTTAAAAAAATACAGGGAAAAAGTTGAACGGGAGTCATGGTATCATTAACCGGGTGGCGCAGGATGTCTTATAAGCGCTAAGTTATTTTTGCGATGGATGGACTGTGGAAGGTTTACTGAAAAAGATGAACGTCCAACATCGAATGTTAAATGGAAAAAGATGAAGAAACAGACTTTAAAAAGCCTGACGATTAGATGATATTTTGCAGGAAACAGAAGAATTAATTAAGATTTTGGTTACGAGTATCAAAACGGCTGAAAAGAAACAGAAATAGCTGTTGAATGTTTGTTTTTCATCTGATTTTAGAATAATTTGAGGAGCGGAGCGACATCATTATTCGACGTTCAATATTGGATGTTCATCTTTCAAAACACCCCTAAATGTAACCTTTGAATGGTTACAAAACAACTTAGCGCTTATGGGGGATGTCCCCACGGTATGGAACAATCAGGGTAAAACAAAATTCAAGGGTGAAGATATGAAATTCAAATTCTGTCCATTTTGCGGGCGTCGATTACAGACAACCGCGAACGGTAACAAAAAAAGATTGTATTGTGATCCGTGTGCATGGACTCATTATAGAAATCCAACCGTCGGAGTAGCGGTTGTTTTATTAAAAAATGATGAATTGCTCTTGGTAAAAAGAAACGGATCTTATGAGGGGATGTGGTGCATCCCCTGCGGGCATGTAGAATACGATGAAGACATTCGGATAGCGGCCAAACGCGAATTCAAAGAAGAAACCGGACTTGATGTGGATGTTGGGCCTGTTTTCGCCGTTCATTCTAATTTTCATGACTTGGAACATCAAACCGTGGGGATATGGTTTTTGGGGACATGCACGGGCGGCAAACTTGAAGCCGGTTCCGATGCCAGTAAAGCGAAATTTTTCCCCCCGGATGAGTTGCCGAAAGAAATGGCGTTTCCAACCGATCTTCTGGTATGTGAGCAAATCAACGCTTTAATCAAAGACAAAAAAAGGTAAAAAATGAATCTTCAAAAACAAATCAAAAGTGAGTTAACTGTTGCCATAAAAGCAAAAGATGAAGAGAGAAAAGATACGCTTCGGGTAATCTTGGGAGAGTTTGGCAGGCTCGACAAAAAAGAGCTGTCCGATGATGAGGTTATAAAGATTCTGAAAAAATTAATAAAATCAGAAAAAGAAATGCTCGAGAAAAAAGGTGCTGAGGGCGATTCTACATTTATTAAAGTCATTGAAAATTATTTGCCGAAAATGGCAACCCAAGAGGAAATTGCCGAGTGGATTGAGCAACATGTCGATTTTTCTGAATTTAAAAACAAAATGCAGGCCATGGGCTTAATTATGAAGCATTTCGGAGCAACGGCAGACGGCAATGAGGTAAAAAAGCTCTTACAGAACATGTGAATTCAATCGTTAAAACTAACAGACTAAAGTTCAACGGCAGCTGAAAATCGTTCCACTAGTTTTAAGTACATATTTTTTGGATACACCCCATTCAGGGTAAGGACGGTTTCTTTTTTTTTAAAAAAAACAACGTGAGGAATGCCGCTGACGCGAAAGGAATCTGCAAGCGCTCTGTTCCGATCAATGTTAATTTTATATACCGTAACCATTTCACTTTTTTCTTTAGCAATTTTTTCAAGCACGGGTTCAATTTCTTTGCAGGGAGGACACCAGTCCGCGTAAAAATCAAACATCAGGAGATGTTCTCCGGATGTTTGGATGATTTTATTAAACTGTTCCATGCTATCTATATGTCTAATCCCGGAACCGGCAAGCGGATCTCGAGTCTTAGTGCCGGTATCATCCCCGCAGGATGCGATCCCAAAAATAATTATTATGATAACAACCCGGGAGAAAAGCCTCAACCACCGGGTAGTTAACTGTATATTTCGTGTCATTTTTTAAAGGTCACAGAAAATCGAAGACAAATGGGTTAAAAATAGGTTATACTTATTATTATACAGCAATTTCCGGTTAGGAAATTGCATAAAAAATATGTAAAATCAACGCATTAAGTCATTTTATACTTGACATCTTATTTATAATGTGCGGCGAATTTTGGTATTATTAATAATATCAAGGAGTTAA
>Ga0222626_1000036_pt1 | contig 101757 bp, 100 predicted proteins | sample AntAcemetageno91_FD_179862 | JGI IMG/M metagenome (GOLD analysis project Ga0222626, IMG submission 179862) | Saline water microbial communities from Ace Lake, Antarctica - #91 | ecosystem: Environmental > Aquatic > Non-marine Saline and Alkaline > Saline | place: Antarctica: Ace Lake...
ACGGTTTCGTAAAAAGTTCAAATTCAAGGCGTGCAAATTTTGTAATCATGAGGCGTACTTTTCGTACGTTGAATGATTGCGAAATGCAGCACAACGCAGAAGTTGGGCTTTTTACGAAACCGTCAAAGTTAATGGGTTACAAAAGGGCAACCGCTTTTGAAAGATCTGAGCCGCTAATATTAGAGGAGCTCAGATTTTCTTCCCTGATTTTCTCATATATCTCGTTGCGGTGAATACCGATACGTTTTGGTGCGTCAATCCCGAGCTTGACCTGCGCCCCTTTTATTTCAAGAAGAGTAACCGTAATATCATCACCGATATTAATCTTCTCACCCAACTTCCTTGTCAGTATAAGCATCGCCTTTCCCTGGCAAATTTTGTTCTATTATTCCATATAATCCATTAAAGTCAGTGCCATAAGTTTGGCCGAAGAAGAAAGCGCCGCTTGGTAGGCAAACTCTCTGGCCTTTAACTCCATGATTGCCCCGGCCATATCCGCATCTTCAATTTTAGAACGCCTTTCCGTATTGGCAAAAATAATATCCTCAAAGATTTTTTCCTTTACGTCCATGCGGTTCATTTTGGAACCCACATCAGAAATCTTGGCGGAAATATCATCAAAATGACCATCAAGGTCGCTCATCGCGTCCTGGATGCCTTCCAAATAATTATCAGTGAGTGAGGTTTTCAACCCGTCCATTGTGCGGAGAATATCTTCAAAAAGGGCACCCCCGTCACTTCCCACTTCAACTGTAGTATCTTTCCCGATCTTTACGGTAAACGCATTGCTATTCCCTTTATAAGTGCCATCTTCACTAAACGGCGTAGTATCGGTTTTAGAACCGGAAAAAATATAACTCCCGGCGATATTGGTATTGGCCAAGGAAACTATTTCATCAAACAGGTTCTGAACGGTTCCGGCTGTGGATAACCTCTGAGTAGAGTCTATGGTTGCATTGGCCATCTGAATGCACAGAGTCTTGGTTTCGGAAATAATATCCTGCACATGGGTTAAGGCGCTTTCGGATGACGCAAGCCAGGTGTTCCCACGAGAGATATTCCGTTGCATCTGCTCAAGGTTTGAAATAGCAGATTTGATCTCGAGCGCCTGAGTAAGTCCGACAGGATCATCAGAAAGATTGTTGATGCGTTTTCCACTGGAAACAATCTCATTGGCCTTGTTCATCTCTTGGATGCAACTACCGAGGTTATACGTTACTGTATCGTAAATTGTTTTATTGGCAACTCGCATATACCAAACTCCTTATTCATAGACTATATCGCCGAAATCAAAGTATTAAGCATTTCATCTGAAACGGTTATAAGCTTGGCCGCCGCTTGATACGCATGCTGATATTTTATTAGGTTTGTCATTTCCTCGTCAAGGGAGACCGCCGAAATACTGTTCCTCAAGGTATTTAATTCATTAACCATCATCTCATTAAATTCCGTGTCTCTTGAGATGCTTGAAGAGACGATTCCTATAGAGCCTACCATGGAATGATAATAATCTTCAATTGTCGTAGTGACACTTCCTTTTGTGTTTCCATTGATCCTGTCACAGGTCCACTGTGAAATATCCATGGACGTGTATTGCAGATCGGTCATTGCCAAAGCATTATCATTATCGCCGACGGCAAATTCCCCGGTAGCAGCGTCAATCCGGGCGGCGGCGATATGGTTTTTGTCCGCAACAATTCCACTATTTACAGAAATATCTCCGGCGGTACTTCCACTGAAAAATGTATTTACCCCGAGCGCCGCAAGGACGTTGCTTGTGTCATCGGAAAAGGCAAATGTATATCCACTGTCAGCATCAATCATTAGTTTTCCGTCTGTGGTTATAGAAGCACTTATATTGTCAACGGCATTTATATCAATTATAAGAGAGGATAGCGTCGTGTCTGCATCAATAGGAATTACCTTTGCAGATTCGCCGACAACAGCTCCGTTGGAATCATATACCCAGAGATTAAAATTTCCGTCGGATATTTTTTCGTAGTAATCGAGTCCCGATTCTAGAGTTCCGAGTTCCTCTCCGCTGTTTAGTACATCACATGTCCCCGTGCCCGCACTGAATCCTTCAAGCCCCACCCCCTGGCTGTGTTGTTGGTTGACAGACCAGATAAATTCCTTTGCCATCTCATCAAGATCAAGTTTGTATTTAGAAATGATTTTATCTCTTATATCGAGCAAGCCGCCAAGCTTTCCGTTGGTTATATAGTTTGTAATATCAACATAATTGCCAGCGGAATTCTGCCATCTTACCCGATCTCCGTTACTCCCCCCCATTTCCAGTTCATAGTTGCCATCCCCCTGAACCAGTGTACAGCCACTAACCGATATAATAGTTAGAGAGTGATTGCTCTGTTCAAAAGCCTTAATGTCCAAGTATTCATTCAGCTCCGAAACCAGGACATTGCGCTTGTCTCTGAGATCATTTGCCACGCTATTCGCTTCCATGCCAATAATTTTGACATTGATTTGTGCAATCTCGCTTGTAATCTGATTTATCCTTTCAACTCCAACAGTTACGGCATTTGTTATATCGATTTGAATCTGAGTTAAATCAGAGCCCAAGGATTTAAATTGATTTGACATAAGAACACTATGTTCATAAAGTGCAGTCCTTTCCGAAGATCCTGACGGGTTGTTGGAAATATCATTCCACAAATTCCAATAATCGGACAGCATTGAACTAATACTGGTTCCGGAATTCTCGCTGAAAATACCCTCCATAACCTGCATGTATTTCTCCATCTCTTGGGACGATAACATGCTCGATTTTTCCTGCATGAGCTTGTTTTCGACAAATTGATCAACGGATCTTGTTACTTGTTCCGTTTCCACGCCGCGTCCCAGAAGCATTCCTTGATAAAGTAAAGCCTGTTTTGGTTCAAGTGTTGGTGATTGTCTAGAATAGCCCTCTGTATTAACATTGGCAATATTGTGTGCGGTAACATCCATGCCATACTGCTGGGCAGCCAAAGCAGTTGTTGCAATATTTAATACCATACCCAAACTTGACATGCTCAAATCTCCCTGTTTAAAAATAAATTGGGACCCAATTTGCTAAACCGGCATTTGTCATTGTAAATAATCCTGGATTCCGTCTCTCCGGTTATAATCGATATTATTTCATCCATAAAATCCAGTGAATCATCTATAACGGTCATATTTTGTATCCTTAAGACCTCAATCTCACCTTTTAGTTTCAGAATCCTAAGGTATAGCTTTTGAAAATCCGTCTTATATTTTCCGGGGATACACTCCATTATTCGGTTAAGATTAAAAGATTGGTGATCTTCTTTTGAACCAACTGCAGACATAATCTCCTGTCTTGTGGATATTATTTCTGAGCACGCCTTCTCTTTTTCTTTAGATATTTTCCACAGTTTGTCCAGATTTATGTTGATAAAAGATTCTCTTTCTTCCTTAAAATAATGCAGAAGATCATTGTATAGCATAATCTTTTTGAAAAAAAGCGTTTCAACCAAACCAATGACATCATTTTCCATGAATAAACTCCCTTTTCTGTTTATCGGTAGTTCATGGTGTTATCTGAAGTGTAATTTTTAAGTTCTTACTTATAAATTCTGTGCCTTTTATGGCAAAACTTTTTTCCATTCTGCCACTAAGGCACCAAGGCACGAAAAAAGAATAATAAAACTCTTAGTGTCTTTGTGGCAAACATTTTTGGTTATGATTTATCCGGATTAAGTTTTATCTTTCAGACTTTCAAAAAGCATACTTCCCAGTCCCATGCCCCCACCTCTTGAAATTTCCTGTGCAAGATTTTCATTAAACATGGATTTAATGATCTTGCTTTCATTGTCATTTCCCAAAAGGGGGTCATCATCCATGGTCGTACTCATCGAATTCAACATATATGTTATAAAGATCGATTCAAACTCCGCGCAAGTTTTTTTAAGTTTTGCCTGGGAGCCATCTTTGTGTAATCCTGTTAGTTCAATGCCTGTTGCGACCGGTTTTACCATTCTTGCTCTCCTTTATATAATTTGCAGATCCCCCTGGAGCGCACCTGCCGCTTTTATGGCCTGTAGAATTGTGATGAGATCTCTGGGAGTAACGCCAATTGCATTTAATGCCTTGACCAGCTCTCCGATAGTCCTTCCTTCCGGAATCAAAACAAGACGATTATCCTCCTCGGTAACTCCTACATCGCTATCCGGGGTAACAACGGTACTTCCTCCCGGTGCTACTATTGTGCCCCCTTCCATTTGGGTAGCACCAGCCCCTCTTCCTGGCGGGGCAAAGGGAAGTGGCTGTGACACCTGTTTTGTCTCTTTTATCTGAATGCTCAAATTCCCATGAGCAACGGCAACTTTCTGTATCCTGACATTTTCTCCGACCACAACGGTTCCCGTCTTTTCATTGACGATAACCTTTGCCACGGAATCGGGCACAACTTCAAGGTCCCCGATTTGAGCAATAAGTTTGACTACTTTGTCTTGAAACTTTTCAGGAATGTTGAGACTCAAGGTACCCGGGTCTATGGCTCTGGCAATGCCCTCCCCGATTTGCGAGTTAATGGCCTGGGCAGCCCTTGCGGCGGTATTAAAATCCGGATTATTCAAAATGATCGTCATTTCTTTCTTATCCATTATCGACAGCGGAATCTCTCTTTCTATGGTCGCTCCCCCACTGATTCTTCCTACCGTGGTATGATTTTTCCCGACCCCTCCCCCTGCAGCACCGCCGACGGCATAACCACCAATGACCAAGGGGCCCTGAGCCAAGGCATAAACTTTGCTATCCACACCTTTCAAAGGTGTCAATAAAAGCGTGCCTCCCAGCAGGCTTTTGGCATCACCGATGGATGACAGGGTCACATCGATTTTTTTCCCGATCCTTGCAAAAGGAGGATACGTTGCACTCACAATAACTGCGGCAACATTTTTTGCTTTTATATCTTCAGGATTGACGCTAATTCCCATATGTTCCAGCATATTCGCCAGACCCTTTTGAGTAAAACTGCTCCCACCTTTATCCCCACTGCCAAAGAGACCAATCACCAGACCATAGCCAAAAAGCTGATTAGGCCTGACCCCTTTGATCGAGGAAATATCCTTTATCCTTGCTGCCATGCCCGCTGCCGGAAAATTAAAACTGAGAGCCAAAAGAAATAGAAGTATAATTTTAAAACGGCCACACATGATCGACTATCCTCCCTAACCATCCCGGTTTTTGTTTGTCCGCCACAGGACCGATACCTGCATAAGTTATCCTGGCGTCAGCCACATATGTAGAAGAGATCTCATTGGTTGTACTTATGTCCTCAGGCCTTATTATGCCTGAAAGAGTTATATACTGTGTTTCATTATTGACCTTGATCTGTCTTTTTCCGACCACATAAAGATTGCCGTTTAAAAGAACCTTTTCTACCACGGCGGAAATATATGCCTTTAAATGTCCGTCCCGGTCACTGGAACCTTTACCATCAAAATTCATGCCTAAGGACGCCGAGAATAGATCATCTTCCCCGGGATTCTGGGCAAGCCTCGGATTCTTTTCAGCAAGGGCTTTCATGTAGCCCAAAAACTTCAGTTTGGCTGCGCTTACACTTGATGATCGACTGGTTTTGGTATTTGCATTTAATTCTGCTTCCGGATCCTCCACAATTCTAACAATAACAATATCGCCTAGTTTTCTTGCCCTCCTGTCCGGAAACAGACTGATCCCCGAAGCCTCTGACCACAAAGATCCCTCGGCAGGCATAGGAGGTTTATAAGATGGGAATTGCCGATGATGAACCATCTTATTTTCATTCGTGTCGGAAGCACTTTTTAGACCACCGGCACAACCGGTCAGAAAAATTAATGCCATAAATAAAATAATGTATTTCCTGTGGGTCATTTGTTTCTCCCGTTTTTTAAAATTCTACCATTACCGTAGAATTATTAACGACTGTTGCGTAAATATTCATTTTGCTCATCAAGTTTTGAACTTTTATAATCTCTCCTGTACAACCTTTCATCAAAACCCTGCCCGGCGCCGTCACTTTGAGATCACAGGATTCCGCAAAAATCGTAATAAGATCTCCCTTTTCTACGACCGGAGCTTTTTCCAGCATCCACTCTTTAAGACAGGTATCCGCCTTTATATTATGTTTTACCCTTAGTCCTTCCGCCTTGTGGATATGGCTAAGAACTTTTGAAGATAATCGAGAAGCATTTCTTTTTGCTAAATAAACATCGTTCGTTTTTATGACCTCTCCCCTTTTTAAATTGCGAGAAGTACAAACCACGGATTCAAATACATCAATATAACCTGAAAGCAAAACTTCATTTTCTACCTGTCCATTTATGTTAACGGCGGCGATTATTTTTACACGCCCTTTCGGCCTTATTCTGTTTTTTTGGAACAACTTAAAACTTATCTTTCCGGCAGGAACCGGTCTGTTGCCTTTGATTTTAAATCTGGACACAACCACATCAGGCTCCGCTTTTCTCAACTTCCGGCAAACATATTCTTTAAAGTTCTTCCGGAATATAGACTCTTGTATGGATTGATTGCTTTGTTTTATTACTCTTTGAATATCTTCACCGGCGACCGGTTGCGCTATATAAGACATACAAGGCCCCAAAAATAAGATCATAAAAAACATACTGCGCATTGTTTTGTCCATAATCATTACCTTGAAATATTATTCACGATCTGCATCATGCTGTCTGCCGTTTTTATTGCCTTGCTGTTGATCTCATAAGCCCTCTGGGCCATGATCATGGAAACCATTTCTTTAACAACATCCACATTAGAAACCTCTACAAATCCCTGAATGATGGTTCCCACACCATCTGAGCCGGGAGTTCCGGAAACGCCCTCTCCAGATCCGTCGGTAGCTCTGTATAAATTATGTCCCTGGCTGAAAAGTCCCGCAGGGTTGGGAAAGGTATATAGCTCTATGGCACCGAGGGAAGTTCCGGTTCCTTCAGGATCAAATGTTGTTACGGTTCCATTGCCGTCAATAGAAATGGAAACCGTATTTTCCGGAATGGTCATCTCCGGCTGCAATTTGTCTCCATTTGGCGTAACAATATTTCTATCGGCATCCAGTTTAAAATTACCGGCCCTTGAATAGGCTTCCTCTTCATTACTAATTACCTTGAAGAAACCTTTTCCCTCGATAGCCAGATCCAGTTCGTTCTTTGTTTCTTCAAAATCCCCCTGTCCAAAAACCTTATGCACTCCAACAGGCATGGTTCCCATGCCCACCTGAATGCCCACCGGAATTTGCCCTCCGGTTTCTGTTGTGGCCCCGGCCTCACTGATGGTCTGATACATCATGTCCTGAAAATCGGTTCTGCTCTTTTTAAAACCGGCGGTATTTACGTTGGCCAGGTTATTTGCAATAACGTCAATGGTCAATTTCTGGGCGGCCATTCCGGATGCCGCCGACCACAATCCTCTTAACATAGTTATCTCCTCCTCTATGGAACCAAACCATAATCGTTAACTATTTTGTCAGTAACTTTATCAATCGACTGAATCGCTTTTTGTACCGACTCAAATGCCCGGTATGTCTCTATCATCTTGATCATTTCTTCCGTGGAATTCACATTGGAACTTTCTAAATAATTCTGCTGAACCCTGACATCCTCCACCGTGGATATTTCATTTTCTTCTCCCGTGTAAGAGTAACATGACCCACCCTCTTTTTTAAGAAGCTGAGGACTTTCAAAATCCACAACCATCAGTCTATCCACAGACTCGCCATCAACTTGAACCTGACCGTCACCTCCGATGGACACTTTACTTCCATCTATTGTGATCGGTCCGTTTTGCCCCAATACGCTATCTCCATTCCATGTTGCCAGGGTGCCCGTTTCATCAAGCTTAAATGCGCCGTCTCTTGTATATCGTATCCCGTTGGCAGTTTGGATCTTAAAAAATCCTTTGGAATCCAATGCCACATCCAGTTCGTTACCGGTATATCTGACAGGGCCCTGGGTAAAGTCAATTTTTGATATACTATTCATCTTGAGCGCCTCATTAAAAGAGATGATATTTTTCTTAAAGCCATTGGTATTCATATTTGCCATGTTGTTGGCAACGGTTTCAAACTTCAGCTGTTGAGTTAAAGAACCGTCAATTAGATTATAGCTTCCTGATATCAATCTTATTTCTCCTTTTTTCTTAATCTCTCATTATGTCTGATAATAATCGGTTATTTTTTCTCCATTTTGTTTCTGACATATTAACAGCAATTTTAATGCCAAAAAATATAAATTGATAGCTCATTACAATGTACTGATAATACTTATTAATTTTCGAAGGGATAAATTTCTCTGCAAAAAACAAGCGGAAATAACTGCCTATTGGAAATTTTTGCCGCTATTTAAGGAATATACAAATGCCAGCAACTCAGCAGCAACTATATAAAGATCCGGGGGAATCTCATCATTTATATCAAGTTGTGATAAAATCTCAATCAAGTCAGGATCATTGTGTATGTAGATATTATTCTTCTTTGCAATCTCAATGATCTTTTCAGCCACTTTGCCCTTGCCCTTTGCAGTGACCTTGGGAGCGCTGTCCGATTTTGGCCGATATTTTAAAGCAATCGCCGTGTCTTGTCTTTTTCTTGCCGTCATCTAAGCAACCAGGCTTATGGTACAGCCTTCCTCCTTTATAATTTCTTTAACGAGCGATTGGGTTACGATTTCAGGCGCCTTTATTTGGCACTCCATCTGCGGGACGGAAAAGCCCTTTTTTTTCAGGGTGTTGATAAACGTCGGAAGGTTTTCTTCAACTATCAATTTTGCCTCCTCCTTGGCCAGAATAAACCTTCCATAGATTTCTTTTCCTTTAATAGTTAGATCGGATCTTAGGGATCCAAGATTGGACAATTCCAGTAAAAAACTTATTTTGAATAAATCCTTGTCCCTTTTTTCCTCTTCATGATCTCCACTTTTCTTTTGATTGAGTTGTATTAATAATTGACCGACCGTAAAAAAGCCGTCGGGAAATTGAATCGGTATGGGAATAAATAGTTTCCTATCCTGTTCCAATCCCATATGATTCAGAAGCTGGATATTTTCAATGGCCGATAAAAATCTCTTCAGGAGAGCTTCCTTTCCTTCCATAAGTGATAATATCTTTGATCCAAGACCTTTTAAATCTTTTGTTGCCAACTTGTTAATATTATTTTTGCCCGTTGTTTTCCGAAGAAATAGATTTTTGAGTTTGGCCTCCCAGCAAAAACCGGAGTTCTCAATAATTCCTCTTAATAAATCCGGCTCGGGTTTTAAAAACAATCTTTGGGACAAAGCATTTATCAATTGTCTGAATTGTTTTATGTCGGTTCCAAAAAGCGGGTCATGGTTTAACCCTTCACACAGCGACTTCCAGAGATTTTCTTTGATTGCGGAAAGTATCATAGATATATTAACAGCGTCACGGCTGTTAATTTTTGTGTCAAGGAGTTTAAGGATTGGATTTGGAGATACTTCTTCTACTTTTAAAGACAGTTTCATCCCTTCGCGTAGAGGAACATGGGTTCCGGCGATAACCTTTTTCCCCTTAATAAAAAGAAGGTATTTACTTAAAGAAAACGACTTGAGCACCTTCCCATTAACAATTTCATTTTTAATTAGTTTAGGAGAAGATGTAGAATTCCCCTCAGATTGAAGATATACTTCGGAAGCGTGCCATGTGGGAGAGCCGGGTTGAATCAAGACACACCTTCTTTACTATCTTGCTGCTCATTTTTTTTCTTTAAATCCAAAACGAGCATGACTTCCTCTCTGGGAATCGAAAGGGTGTCGGCAATCTGTTCCGAACTATGCCCCTGCTTTTCTAATTTTATTATCTCTTTTTTGTGGTGATCAAGGAACCCCCTGTCCACGTTATCATACTGTCTGTTATGGAAAAGCAAAGCATCCGTACGGTTTAACATCATATTTAAACTCGCAATCCTCTTTTCCAAATGTTGATTAAGCATCTTTATCATATGTTTTTTTTCATCAAGTTGTTCCTTGAACTGTTCGGATACCCTGACTGCATCACACAATATGGATTCATATTTTTTCAACCCCTTATTCAATGATGAATTTCTTTTAAAAAAGCTGATTTGCTTAATTAAAAGAATAAAAACAATAATAATTACAATATCAATCCCTATCTGTGTAAAAATTAAGAATTTTAAATCCATAAATTCCATGATTAGACCTTTATATCGATTATGTTCCTTTGCAAGAAATTATTTTTCTCTTTTTGTTTTTCCTTTTCCGAGCCTCTTTTGTTGCTTTTTTTGCCTTTTTTTTTCTCTTTCTCGTTTTCCATATTTATCCGCTTGCTTTTTTCAAAATCCTGAACTCTATCTTTGTCTTCTTTCTTTTTGTCCTCCACATGCTGGACGACACACTGCTGGTTAACTTCAAGATTCTGCTTCTTGACATTGTGTACTTCCTTAATGGCGCTTCCCTGGCCGAGAATAATGTTCATATTCGTTGTACTTGACATTTCATTCACTAAAAGTTGTAAATTCAGGTTTAAACCAGCAAAAAATTGGTTATAAATGCCTCACGAACTTCTCCGGAAGTTAATACTGTGTTCGTTCTTTTTATAATTAACGTCTTTAGTTTATCCAATGCATCGGCATCTTCCACCCTGTGTATCTGTTGTTCCAGTATATCGTAAATAATTCCCCTGAGTTGATCTTTTTTCTCTATTATTTCTCCCTTTAATTTTATATTTGACAATTCAAGTAAAAGGTTTAAAGAAATATAGGTATATCCCTGCTTGTTTTGAATCGGTAGAATAAACGATTCAAATATGATTGATTTATCATGGGGAATGGGAAAGATGTTGCTTCGGGAATTGATTTCTTTCCCATTCTTATGTTGAAAAAAATAATAACTCCCCCCGGCCAAAACGCATACACCTGCCACAAGAAACAAGAACAACGTTTTTTTGACTCTGAACTTTTTTATAATGCCTTTAAATTTAATTTTCTTTTCTGTATATGTTCTACTCCGTTTATCTTTGGATTCGTTCAAATCACTACCGACAAATGATTTGTCCTCCGGGACTCCCGGTCCATTCAGATCGTCTCCGGTAACTTCTGCGTTTTCTTCATCTCCCGATTCATCCAGTTCGTGTCCGGTAATCTCTGCGATCTCTTCATCCACCGGATCATCCAACTCGTGTCCGATGGTCTCTGATATCTCTTCATTCTCCGGATCGTCCAACTCGTGTCCGATGGTCTCTGATATCTCTTCATTCTCCGGATCGTCCAACTCGTGTCCGATGGTCTCTGAGATCTCTTCATTCCCCGGATCGTCCGGATCGTGTTCGGCAATCGCTTCTGTATTATCTTCCCGCTTTAAAGAAGTCATAATCAGTCTTTATAGTATGATTTGAGTTTTATCCTTAATTTTATTATTATTTTTGAATGGATCTGAGATATCCTTGACTCTGTCAAATCCAGAACCTTTGCGATCTCTTTTAATGTCAACTCATCATAATAATATAGCGACATTACCAGTTGTTCTTTTTTTGAAAGCTTTGAGAGAGCCTTGGATATAATCTTTTTCGATTCCTTTATTTTCAGTTTATCAAAAGGAGAAAGCGTATCCGAGACTTGCCTGCAAAGTTTTGGTGTTGTACCGTCCGGCATGATCTCATCGAGGCTTAAAAGCCCGGCGCCTTGAGCTTTCATGGTCATCTTATAATATGAATCGATATCAACTCCCATTTTCTCTGCAATTTCAAAATCCTCAGGCTCCCTGCCGAGTTTTAACTCAAGGGATCTCATAGCATTTTCAATCCGATGAATATTTTTTCTGATGGATCTGGAAATCATGTCCATTTTTCTCAATTCATCCAGTATGGCCCCTTTTATCCTTAGATTTGCATATGTCTGGAATTTAATCTGTCTGCTTGAATCGAATTTTTCAATGGCATCAAACAACCCCATAATACCAGGACCCACTAACTCTTCTTTGCATATATTGGGGGTTAACCTGATCGCCATCCTTTCGGCAATGTTTTTTACCAACGGAGCATATTTGAGGATAAGCTCTTCTCTGAGCTTTTCATCCTTATTTCCCTGTTCTGCCTGGAAAGCCTGCTGATATTTTTTGACCCCAGCTCTCATTATTTAATCCGCCGCCCCCGCCATCAACCGTTTCCAAAAAAATTTAATATTACCGTCATTGGGTCTTCCTTTTGCCTGACTTAATAAAAAATCGGCCAACGCTTTAAAGCTATGGCTTGAACATGCCTCCGGATAACAACAACTTACCGGCACTCTTCTGATTACAGACTCGTGCAAATATTTATCGTATGGGATATATCCGGCATAGTCTACGGATATGCTTCCCATATATTTTCCTACGACGCTGCTCAGGTTCTTATATACGGATTTTGCTTCTTTTTCATCTTTGACCATATTCATCAAAAGATAAAAATTCGTTACCCCGTGTTTTTTATACATAATTTTTATCAGAGCATATGCATCTGTAATAGATGTGGGTTCCGGAGTTACAACCACTATTCTTTCTTGTGCCGCCAGATTAAAATAAGTAACATTTGAGGAAATCCCTGCACTTGTGTCGATAAGCAATATGTCGAACTTTCTGTTCAATATATCGAATTCGTTTAACAGGTTTATCTTATGTCCTTCTGAAAGATGGGCTAATTCTTGTACACCTGAACTGGCCGGTATTACTGCCACACCTTCCGGCCCGTTAACAATAATCTGAGACAGCTCTTTTTCCCCGCTAATGACTTCTTCAATGGTATGCTTGGGATTTATGCCATAGATAATATCAATATTTGCCAGTCCGAGATCAGCATCAAAGATTAAGGTCTTTTTTTTCATCCTCTGATATGCAATAGCCAGGTTGCCTACAATATTTGTTTTACCGACCCCGCCCTTGCCGCTGGTAACGGCAATAACCAATGGCCCGTTTATTTTTGAAGCGTCTCTGTCTTTCTGATACGCTTTAAGCTCGTGAATCTTTCCGGATTTTTCTTTTATTATTCGTCTCAAATTTGTTGCCTGATCCATCTTTTTCTCTCCTACAGTAAAGAATCCTGGCCCAAAGGGCCAGACTTTGGTTTACCCCTGAAAGGGGCTGTTTTACTTAAAGCCGTATAAGTTAAAAGTGCCTAACGTTATGGTGTCGCTTCACTCCGCTGTTTTTATATAATTGACAGAATTCCTTAACTTTAGTTCACTTCAAACTTTGATGGCTTCGTAAAAAGTCCGATTTAGACGGTTTCGTAAAAAGTTCAAATTCAAGGCGTGCAAATTTTGTAATCATGAGGCGTACTTTTCGTACGTTGAATGATTACGAAATGCAGCACAACGCAGAAGTTGGACTTTTTACGAAACCGTCAATTTTTACTCAATAATAATTTTAAGATCTTTTCTCGATCCGCTCGCTCAATATCTTCAGGTACTTTTTGACCGTTTGTTATATAAGAGATAGGTAAATTTAATTTCATGACCTGGTTTATAATTGAACCACATCTTTCTGTTTCATCCGTCTTGGTAAATATATAGCTTAGATATTTTAGGGCGCTAAAATTAACGGCCGCCTTGTTCATCTCAGACTCCCTAGTAGCGACACTCAAAAGAAGATGCGTGCTGATATTCATATCGCCCGGCATCATTCTCTTTAGTTCTTCGATCCGAGACATGTCATACTGGCTCTGTCCGGCAGTATCGATCAATATAACATTTTTTCCTTCCATATTTTTAAGGGCGAAAAGCAAATCCTTTTTTTTAAATGCTCGAAAACAAGGGATCCCCAAAATGTCCGCGTATGTCTTGAGCTGTTCCATAGCTCCTATTCGATAGGCGTCTATTGAAATTAAGCCGACTTTTTTCCCAGATTTCAGCATGAGCTGTGCAGCAAGCTTTGCAATGGTTGTGGTTTTACCAACCCCTGTTGTACCGATAAAGGCTGCTATTAACCGGCGGTTATCTGCGACGTCAAAGGGATCTTTTGTTTTTATGACCTGCATTATCTCTTTGAAGACTTTTTCCTTAAAATTTTTCATACCGTCATCAGAATGCCCGTTAAACGCCCCCGTCCTTTCTAAAAAGAGTCGCGCATAATAATCATTAACTCCGTTTTTTATCATTCTTGCATAGACATTGAGAATTCCGGGAGTCAATAACAGTTTTTCTGAAAAACCGCCGCAATGATTCACGAGATAAAGCATCTCTTTTATGCTCATGAGCTCTGATTTTACTTCCCCAAAAAGATCCGAATGTTCACTTGAAATATCATCTTTCGGCGGTATTGCAGCGATCTCAAACAGACCATCTTTACCGTTCCCCTTTATTTTCTTTGTAGAAATAATCATGGCATCATGTCCAAGCACATTCTTAACCTTAGCAGTTGCCTCTTTAATTGTCCTAGCCTGGTATTTTTTAACCTGCATAACTTAAACTTACCTTTCCAATTGATTTAAACCCGATATCGCTCAATAGCTCGCTCTGCGAAAGTACCATTAATGAAGGAATAAAATATTCCACCATTTTCTTTAAATGCCTTCGTATTACAGGGGATGTCAGAAGGATCGGCTGAATATTCTTTGACATGGCTTTTTCCGCCTCCTGCTTAATAGAAGCAATAATCGAATCTGCTATCTTTGGATCAATGGAAAGATATGAACCATGTTCCGCTTTCTGAATCCCCTGAAGCAATAAATCCTCTACACCCGGATCCATTGTTATCAGTTTCAAAAAACCATCCTCTCCTATATACGGGCTGATAATGGATCTTGAAAGTTTATTCCTTACGTATTCGGTTAACAGGTCCGGATCTTTTGTCAAAACCGCATAATCAGCCAGGGTCTCAACAACAGTCAACAGATCTCTGATGGATATTCGTTCCTTTATAAGATTTTGCATTACCTTTTGCAAAATACCCAAAGAAAGGAGATTCGGCACCAGTTCCTCAACCGCCTTTGGACAGGATCGGCTTAAGTTGTCCAGCAAGTTCTGAACCTCCTGTCTTCCCAACAATTCAGAGGCGTGCTTTCGAATAACCTCCGTAAGATGGGTGGCCATTATCGTTGCATCATCAACCACGGTATAACCGGAAAGTTTTGCTTCCTCTTTGCGTTCCTCCGGTATCCAGACCGCGGGTATGTTAAATGCAGGCTCTATTGTTTCAACACCTTCTATTTTCCGGCTAATATCTCCCGGATCCATGGCAAGATAATGATTCATCATTAATTCAGCGCCCGCTATTTTTACTCCTTTCAGAAGAATCTGATATTCGGATGAATTCAGCTGCAGATTATCCCTGATATGGATGGGGGGGATAACCATACCCATCTCAAGTGCAAACTGCCGTCTTATGGACCGAACCCTGTCAAGGAATTTCCCCCCCTGTTCTCTATCTACCAGTGAAATGAGTCCGTAACCCACCTCCAGTTCAAGAGGATCCACAATAAGCAGATGCTCCACGGGTTCCGGTCCCTCCTCCACGGGTTCCTTTTTTTTCTCCTCTATTTCTTTTATCTTTAATCCTTCTTTCCCCCCCCTAAGCAGATAAACGCTTCCTCCAATTAGAATGGAAAGTAAGATAAACGGAATATGCGGCATCCCCGGGATCAAGCCGAAAAAGAATACTGTCAACGCCGAAACATATATAGCATTTGGATAATTTAAGAACTGTTTCGCAAAATCTTTGCCCATAGTCTCTTGTGAAGCCGCCCGGCTTACAACTATCCCGGCTGCAGTCGATATGGTAAGGGCAGGAATTTGGGAGACCAATCCGTCGCCCACGGTTAAAAGAGTGTAATTCTGAGCAGCATCGATAATAGACATTTTTTGTTGAAGCACTCCGATAATAAACCCACCAATAATATTGATGGCGGTAATAATTATACCCGCAATAGCATCTCCTCTTACAAATTTGGCAGCGCCATCCATTGATCCGTGGAACTCGGATTCTCTTGTAATCATGGCTCTGCGAGCTTTTGCTTCACCTTCATCTATGAGTCCGGCGTTCAGATCCGCATCAACCCCCATCTGTTTGCCGGGCATAGCATCGAGTGTAAATCGTGCGGCAACCTCAGCAATCCGTGTTGCACCTTTTGTAATAACCACAAAATTAACAATAACCAGAATAATAAAAACAATCATTCCCACCACATAATTCCCGCCGACTACAAAACTCCCGAATGATTTGATCACCTTTCCCGCGGCCATGCCCCCTTCATTACCATGTAACAGAATCAACCGTGTAGAAGCCACATTGAGAGACAACCTGAAAAGCGTTGTCACCAGAAGTAGCGGGGGAAATATGAAAAAGTCCAGGGGTTTTATGGTATACATGGCAATCAACAGTATGGTTATCGCAAGGGTAATATTCAATGCCAGAAGGAAATCGAGAATAATTGAGGGTAATGGGATAATCATTACCACAAGCACGCCAAGCACGGCAATGACCGTAATCAATTCACTGGATGTTCCGGGATTTGCTTTTGATCCTACAACATGTTCCATTATTATATCCCAACTCGGACAAACCGAATAAAATTGCCACAAAGACACAAAGACACAAAGGAAAACAGTTTGTTAAATTTCATCTTCGTGCCTTGGTGTCTTGGTGGCGAAAATGTTTTTTTTATCAAAAGCATAGTATTTACACCTAAGCGCTTAAAATTTATTTATGTCAATCCATGTGAATGATTGGACTTTATTTTATATACATAAGCCAGAATCTCGGCGACCGCCTGAAACAATATGGGCGGTATCTCCTGGCCGATCTCAACATGGGAATTCAGATTCCGGGCAAGTTCCCTGTTTTCTACAATCGGGATGTCATGTTCTTCTGCCAGGTCTTTAATTTTTTTAGCGATCTTTCCCGCTCCTTTTGCAATTAATTTCGGAGCATTCATGGAAGAACTATCGTACGTTAAGGCCACGGCAAGATGGGTGGGATTTGTAATAACAACATCCGCCTCAGGAACAGCCTGCATCATCCTTTTTCTGGCCATTTCCATTTGAATGCTTTTTATTCTCGATTTTATCAAAGGGTCGCCTTCCGTCCTCTTAAATTCATCCTTGACTTCCTGTTTTGTCATCTTGTTTCTTTTCTCAAAGTCCCATTTCTGGAATGCATAATCCATGAGTGCCAGAAAAATCATTACCATGCCGCATCTGATAAAGATTTTAAAAAAGATTTTAAAAATGTAAGCAAAAATTGAATTTAGCTCCATTCCCCCTAAATGGGCAACCGTGTTCATCTCACCTTTTACCGTTAAATAGGCGATTCCGCTCACAATGACCAGTTTGATCAAAGACTTGAACAATTCCATAAAACCCTGTTTGGAAAAAAGCCTCCCGAATCCTTTAATGGGATCTATTTTGGACAGCTTGGGCATGATCGACTCGCCGGATAAGACAAACCCGACCTGCATAATATTAGATAAAATCGCCGTGATAAAAATGGCTGCCAAAAGAGGGCATAACGCCAGTATAAAATTGGTGATTACCTCTTGAGCAAATATCAGAAACTCGGGAATGCTCAGATCATTCATTGTGGGAAGAGAAAATGCTTCTTTCATAATAACCTGAATATGGCTGTAGGTATAGGATCCAAAAAAAGATAAGGAGATCAGAGCGGACAGGAGTACGGCTACCGAGGGCAATTCCCTGCTTTTTGCAACCTCTCCTTTGTCCCTGAGTTCTTTTCTCTTCTTTGGAGTGGGTTGTTCGGTCTTTTCTCCAAAATTCTCTTCAGCCATTTCTTATACCTTAAACCAGTTCATTGAATTAATTAACAGAGGACCGAGCCCTTCAACATAGCTTTTCATGAATCCCAAAAGCACATTTAAAGATATGCCGAAAAAAAACAGCCCGATACATATCTGAACGGGGAATGCAACGATCATAATGTTCATTTGCGGCATGAGTTTTGTAATCAGCCCAAAAGCCACGTTTGTAAAGAGCAGGGCGGCAATTGGCGGCGCCCCGATCTTCACGGCAATAATAAACATGTCGCCGGATATTTTTGTCATTTTTTTTAACATCCCGACGTTTAAACCGAATGATCCAACATTTATAATGTCAAAACTGCTCTTTACGGCGTTGAGTAAAATGTGGTGACCGTTCAACAAAAGAAATAATACAATGGCCAAAAGATATGCCGTATTGGCAAAAATGGAGACCTGCATGCCGCTTTGAGGATCAAGCACGTTGGTGATTGCAAAGCCTGTTTGAAATCCTACCATTTGCCCCATCATCCTGACCCCCTCAAAAAATATCTGAACCATAAGCCCTAAAGTCATGCCGATAATTAACTCTGCCAGGATTAACTGGGCCACTCCCAATAACGTGCCGGGGAATGCTACCATTTGATTATTGATAACGGGAAACAGGACTATAGTGATCATAAGGGCCAACCCGGCTTTTATTAATGTCGGAATAACTCGTGCACTAAAAAAAGGGAACATGACCAAAATGGCACTGACTCTTATCAACACGAGAAAGAATGCCTTATATTCTTGATATGGTATGGTCAATATATCCATTACTGTTCCCTTTATTATCTTATAAAATACGGTATCTGTTCAATGGTCGTCACCGTAAACTGAATCAATTGATCAAGCATCCAGCTGGCAAAGAAAAGGAGTGCCAGCAATACGACCAATATCTTAGGCACAAATGTTAATGTCATCTCCTGAATCTGTGTCACAGCCTGAAAAATACTTATGGCCAGACCTACAACAAGAGCCAGACCCAGCATAGGCGCAGATACAAGTATGGTCGTTCTTATAGCTTGCTGTGCAAAAGTAATAACAGAATCCGGTGTCATATTTATCCGCCTATAAAACTCTTTACCATGGAACCTACGATCAAATTCCATCCGTCCACCAGAACAAAAAGCATTAATTTAAATGGAAGGGATATCATGATTGGTGGAAGCATCATCATCCCCATGCTGAGCAATACGCTCGCGACAACCATATCTATAACCAGAAATGGGACGTAAAGAACAAACCCGATAATAAAAGCGGTCTTTAACTCGCTGATCACAAAAGCCGGAATCAGAACCGTTATGGGAATGTCATCTTTGTTCTTTGGTTTATTCATCTTTGCCATGTTAACAAATAAGGACAGGTCTTTTTCCCTTGTCTGTCCGAACATAAATGTTCTAATTGGATTCATGGCCTCCTTAAAGGCGTCTCCCTGCGAAATCTCTTCATGTAGATAGGGTTGCAGTGCGTTATTGTTGATCTTCTGCCAGACCGGCATCATAATGAAAAAGGTCAGAAACAAAGCAAGCCCGGCAATGATCTGGTTGGAGGGTGTTTGCTGCGTTCCAACCGCTTGCCGTAAAAAGGTAAAGACCACGGCCAGCCGGGTGAAAGATGTCATAAGTATGAGGATAGATGGTGCAAGAGTGAGAACCGTTAATAAAAAGACAATCTGGAGCAACACCGAAACATCACCGGGATCCCCACTTTTTTCTACCCCCATATGAAATGAAGGTAAAATTAAATCAGTGGCCCAAGCATTTTTTGTCAGTAGAATGCTGACACCAAGAGAGATAATGAGGATAATTAATATGTTGCTTTTTCTTTTATGCCTTAATTCCATGTTCTTTCTCGCTGACATTCTTGCCATTTATTCCTTTAGTTAACCCATCAAGTTTTGTTAAAAAATTAATTCTTCCCGGTGTAATGCCGAGAACAATCCTTTGACCTGAAACCTCTATGACCTCTATCCTCTCTTTCGGTGATATATGCAGTGAAGAAAGGACATTGATGGTCAAATTACCTTTTACTTTTCTCTTTGGAAAAATATATTTTTTTATCAAAACAAGGGCCAGGAACAAAAAACCAAGTACAATAAAAAGCATGGCAATGGTCTTAATCCCCGTGTTTATAACGTCCATTTCGAACATCCTTTTCACCTCATCTGCGGATCATACCAAAGACTTAACCCGATCAACGGGATTGATAATATCAACCACTCTTATTCCAAATTTATCATCCAGAATAACAACTTCACCTTTTGCAATTAATTTTTTGTTTATATATATATCGAGGGGATCGCTAACCGGTTTGGTCAGCTCCAATATGGATCCCCGACCTATCTGCAGCAATTCATTTACCGGCATCTTAACCTTGCCCAATTCCACAGAAACATCGAGTGGCAAATCAAGAATAAGGTCCATATCATATTTCTCACTCTTCGCAGATCCGTTATCCTTTGATGAATTCGCCTTATTGTTTTCTTCTATTTTATCATTTGAATCATCCATCTTTTACCCCTCTTTTATTCTCTCACTTATTCTTACAGCTTTTCTGTTATTACAGGAGCCCGGAGAACCTTTAAATTTCGGAATACCTTCAATTTTAACAATAGTATTATCGCCCGAATTCTGATCTAAAATTATCACATCATCAACCTTCAGTCCCAGCAGCTCCTCTGCTTTAATATTTGCCGTCCCCATTGTGCAACTCAATTCCATATCCATATCCATTATCTTTTTCTCAATATACCTTCTCCACTCCTTATCTACCTCTTTGACTTCATCTTGAAAACCTGTTTTGAGCCTGTCTCTTATCGGCTCAATGCTGGAATAAGGAATACAAATAGTAATTATCCCGGATACGTTTTCGAGTTCTACTTCGAATTTATTTACAATAACCACATCTTCAGGTTTAACAATTCCTGCAAACTGGGGATCCATCTCCGAATGAGAAAAAACAGTATTAACATCATATACGTCTGACCATGACTGCTGTATGTCGCCAAGGATTATTTTAACTATTTTTTCCACAATCTTTGTCTCAATTGCCGTAAAACATCTTCCTTCAAGTTTGACGTGACTAACTCCCTTACCTCCAAACAAACTATCAACAAAGGAAAACACCAGATTGCCTTCCAGAACAACAAGAGAATGCCCCCTCAAGGGTTCAATGCTAAATATATTAAGACTCGACGGCACAGGGAGAGAAAGACAAAACTCATTGAATTTAACAGACTCGGTAGACGTTAGGCTAACATCGACCACATTCCTGCTTAGTATGGGAAGGCTTGTCTTCAAAAAACCGACAAGCCTTTCATTTATAATACCCAGAGCGGGCATTCCGAGATGTAAGGGTCCGGCCGGTATACTAAAATCATATGTCTTTATCTCTTCGCCTTTTTCAGGTATGTCTGTCTCAGTTTCAACCGACCCTTCACTTATCCCGCTTAGAAGAGAATCAACCTCATCCTGTGATAAAACGTTTGCCATTATTGCACCACAAATTCTGTAAAATATATCCTTCGAGCTGTTTTATTTCCAAGTATCTGATTCATCCTCAATATAATTGCATTTTTTAATTCAAGCTTCCCTTCCATTGTATTAACCTCTTTCAATGTCTGACTCGAAAGAAGAATAAGTACGGTATCTCTGAGTTGGGGTATATTATTTTCAACCTTCACCCGATCTTCTTCTTTGCCGACCTCAAGCTCCATGCTGATTTTCAAGTATCTTTTACCCATGCCTCTCTTATCAAACAAGTTAACTACAAATGACTTTAAAGGAATTATGATACTCACCTGTTTCTCTTTTTCAGCTTTGTTTTCATTTGATTTTTTATACTTGCTATATCCAAAAAATCCACCAACGCCCAGAAGTAGTATTAACCCTCCTATTATTATCAGCTTTAGTTTTGATTTTTTTGGCTTTTCTTCTTCGTTTTCTTTGACTTCTTCTTTCTCCTCTGCCATTTATCCCTCCTTCACATGCTTAAATATTATCTCTACTCTCCTGTTCATCGATCGGCTCTTCGCAGTGTCGTTTGGATATACTGCTCGGAAAGAACCGTAGCCCCCGACATAAAAACGTGACGGTGACAGCCCTTTTTCCTTTAAAAAATAGTATAGAACCGAAAGCCCCCTGTATGCTGATAGTTCCCAATTTGTTTTATATAACTTACTTTTAATCGGAATATTATCTGTATGCCCCATAATCAGAATATCATTAGGGCATTCATATATCGCATCGGCAATTTCATCGAGAACGAGAGATATTTCCTTTTTTAATGAAGCTTTTCCGGCTTCAAAAAGGATGTTTTCATTAAACGCAAGCACAACCCCCCTCTCATCATCTGAAAGATCTATTTTCCCATTAATATTTTTTAACATATTCTTAATTGCCGGAGATATATTTATTTCAGTAAAGAATTTTTTTTGATCAACCACCAACATGCTGTCGCTATCATTATATTTCGATATAAAAGATGAGAAATCAGAGACCTCCCCGGATCCTGCGAACTCAAGTACTCCGGTTGATTCAGTAAAGTGAGTCATAAGGTTCCGCAGCTTCTTTGTATCCATTGAAGACATAGTGAGCAACAATACAAAAAATGTGAGAAGAAGCATAACCAGGTCCGCAAATGTCACCATCCAGGCATTGGGATCAATATCATCTTTGCTCACATCTTTTTCCTTTTTTGCGGCTATTTAAAATATTTTAAAGTCAAACTTCTTGTAGGTGAAGAAACCGGATGGTTTTTTTCTAAAGATCCTTTTAATGTAATTCGGCGCTTTATAATTCAAAATAATTTCCACTCTTCTGTTTTGGAACCTCGATTGCCGGGTGTTATTGGGTGAAGTCGGCCTGAACTCCCCACATCCATATGGATTCAGCCTTTTTGGCGAAACCGAACCTTTTGATACGAAATATTTCACTAATTGAATCGCCATGAGTGCCGAAAGTTCCCAGTTAGACTTAAATCCTTTACCCCCGGCCTGTATATCGTCCGTGTGCCCGACTATTTCTACCGGATAATTCTCCTTGTTTATAATGCCGCATAATTTATCTAAAACCGGTAATATAGAGGGTTTGAATTCAGATCGGTCTTCGCTAAAGAGAACCTTTTCATTTATGGTAATCATGAGCTTGTCCCCCACTTTTTCTACTCTGATGTCACTCGGCCAGGTTGTCGTCTCTTTATTCATGTAGGACAAAAGTCTTTCAAGGCTTAACTCGTCTTTAACCATGGGCGCCGAAGGGGGCATAATCGATTTTCCCGTCTCCATGGGTGACAATCCTCCGGGCAATCCGCCAAATGCACCGATCAACGATCCTATAGCCATGCGAGATCTGTGTTCATCAAGCACCGCAATAGAATTGAGTAAAATAAAGAAAGTTAAAAGTATGAGAAAAAGAGAAACGGTCATCACCATTCCAATATCCGCCCCGTCATCATCAATTTTTTTCTTTTTATTTTTATCCATGCCTTATCAATCCTTCTCCTTGACAGGCGGTAGAAATGCCAGGAGTTTCTGTTCAAGAATCCTTGGATTGTCGCCATTGGAAAGGGATATTATCCCCTGAATCGTCATCTCTTTGGTCAACATCTCTTCTTTGCTGCGAGTTTTAAGCTTTCCTGCGATCGGCATACAACAAATATTGGCCATGAGCGAACCATAGAAGGTTGTGAGCAATGCCACCGCCATGGCCGGCCCGATCGTACTCGGGTCGTCCATGCTCTGCAGCATCTGCACCAATCCTATAAGCGTGCCGATCATTCCCATGGCAGGAGCAAACGTCCCCATGGAGGTAAAAAGATCAGCACCAAGCTTGTGTCTGTCTCTAACAAATTCAATTTCCGTATCCAGAATATTCTGGATCTGTTGGGGCTCCAATCCATCGATAGAAAGCTGGACCCCTTTTTTAAAGAATTCGTCCGTAACTTCCTTTATTTCGCTTTCTAAAGCCAGAATCCCTTCTTTGCGAGTTATTTTGGCAAAATCCGTAAACTTGGATATAAGTTCTTTAGCGGATATATTTTTAGTAAAAATTGCTTTTTGCACCACTTTGATAACACTGAGAAAATCTTTTAAGGGATAAGCAACCAATGTTACGCCTATGGTGCCTCCCACAACAATGCACAAAGAAGGTATATTTATAAATACATTCAGCCCCGAGCCCATAAAAATGGCGCCAAGCACAAGGCCGGTTGCAGAGAGAATACCCAATACAGTTGCAATATCCATAATATTTCCTTAATGTCGTAAAAATCTGACGAAGGGTTATAAAACAAAAAGCGTTGCCCGGATATACAGCAACCTTTGTGCCATTCTTCTTTTTGAAAGGATTATTTTTTATAAGAAGAAGATATGATAGATATTACAGGGAGATATAAGGACGTTGTCTGTGTTTGAAAAAGACTTGTCAGTTAAGGGGCGTCAAGAATTAAGGCAGATGTCAATATTTTGACATCTGCCTCTCTAATGTGGGTGAGTTTGATCCGAGTAAACCGAAAGGTTCAGGGTTGTAATATAGGGACACAGGACCGGAAGTTGAGAAGGTCAGAAAGTGAGAAGGTCAGAAAGTGAGAAGGTCGGCTTTTCTGAGACTGTACAACCTTCTGACGTTCTCACCTTCTCACCTTCTTTGAAAACGGGATCTTCAACCTTGAACCGTTTTACCTATTAAACCTTACCGTTTGATATTAATGAGTTCCGCAAGCATCTGGTCCGTCACGGTAATAATTTTTGAATTCGCCTGGAAGCCTCGCTGGGTGGTAATCATTTTGACCAGCTCAGTGGCGATGTCTACATTTGATTGCTCCAACGCATTCGGGGCGATGCTTCCCAGCCCATTGGTTCCCGGTCGGTTGGTAATTGCACTGCCGCTTTCCCTTGTCTCGCTAAACCGATTTCCGCCCTCTTTAAACAGTCCTTGTTCATTTTGAAATTTTGCCAGACCCACCCGGTACAAAGGAATAAGTTCCCCGTTGGAATAACTCCCGGTGATCACACCGTCCACATCCACATTCACCCCTTCAAGGTCACCGGCGCCATAGCCGTTGGCCGACTGAAAAGTGGTTGTCGAAGCAGTGGCATACTGTGACGTGGAAAGAGAACTGTTGGCCCAGGTGGAGCCATTATATCTCGTCCCCAAATTAAGCTCAATGTTCTGGGTGCTCGCTCCTGAGAAAAAAACCGTATCAAGAGTAAAATAACCGTTTGAGAGATGGCTTTCCACCGTCTGCTCGACAGGACTCCCGTCGGACGGATCAATCTGCGAAAGAGATAGCTCAGTCATTGATCCGGAACTGTCAAATTCGATCAGCCCTCTGGCCAACAATCCCGCATAATCATCAGAAGATTCTGCTAAGACAGTACCAGATGCGTTGGTCCTGAAGTCTTCACTCGGGTTGCACGTAACGATAAATTCATAGGCCGAATCAGTGTCGGCCTTGTCAAAATACAAGGTGATATCATGAGTGCTCCCCAGGGAATCATACGCACGCAGTGAAGTCAGGTATTCATAAGCATCTTCAGCTATGGGTGTCGTCTCTGTGGCATCCCAGGCAAGGGCCAGAGAGTCATCACCTCCTGATGAATTGTCAGAACCATCGGAGTCCAGGTTCACAATCACCTCAATATTATCGGTGGCTGAAGGGGGTGAGGTAAAAGAGCTCATAGCGACATCGGTTATTGACCCCGCATCATTGCCGTTGGCATCCAGTTCCCATCCCTGTACAATATAACCTTCGGGGTTTGCCAGGTAGCCGTTCTGATCAAAACTGAAATTACCGGCTCTGGAATAAAAATTATTTAAAGTGCCGGCTTCTTTTAATACAAAAAATCCTGCACCGCCTATGGCCAAATCCGTGGTATTTCCTGTGGATTCAAATGAGCCCTGCTGGAAAGAGGAAGTAATCTCTCCCAGGGCGGTTCCCCTCCCCACCTGAGATGTCCCGGACAGTGTGGCAACCGACTGGCTTAAAAGATCCTGAAATGTAAAAGAACTCCCCTTAAACCCAATGGTATTGACGTTGGCAATGTTATCTCCTATGATTTGCATGGCATTACCCAGGGTGCTCAGTCCGCTGATTCCCGAGAAAAGTGAACTTGATAAAGACATTTTATTTCCCTCCTTAGTTTTCTGTCGTTGTTTTGGTTACTTCAACAATATTATCCTTATTAATCAATCTATCACCGATCGTTAGATAAGAATCGCCGTATTTATATGTCACACCGGTAACCTCTCCGGAGATATAGGTGCTTGCTCCAACATAATAACCATTTTCATCTCTGCCCATAACTTCAAAGGTATAGGCGCCGTCCGGAACGATCTCTCCACTTTCATCCCTGCCGTCCCAATTGATATTGTGCTCCCCCTTATCCTTCCATCCGGAATAAAGGGTTCGGATTTTCAACCCATTGGTGTCATAAACACTCACCGTAGTATCTGCGCTTTCATCCAGGTTGTAAAAACCGGATAACACGGCTCCGTTTTCAACTGAAATCGTATTTTCATCAGCCTTAACCGTTTTGCCGATCAACGCAATCAGATCTTGTTGCCCCCCTTGGTCGTTAAGCATTTCCTTAATATCGGATAAACTACTATTCATTCCGTATAGCTGTTCAACGCTGGTAAACTGGGCCAGTTGAGCGCTAAATTCAGCGCTGTCGAGCGGACTCAGCGGATCCTGATTCTTAATCTGGGCGATAAATAGTGTCAGAAATTGATCTATTCCAATATCTTCGGTATCGTTTCCGGAAGATGTTTGTGTAGCCGGAATAGATGTTCCTCCGTAATCTGTATTAATTCCTTGTATGGACATGAATCAGTCCCTCCTTTCTTCCATTTTATTATGCCACTAAATTTAGTAAATGGTTGCCGGCGGCCATCTTCAGCGGATCTGATTGTAAGACTTCCGCATTATTCTCGGACATAAACCCTCCCCCACCGGAATTCTGATTCCATCTTTTCCCCTCATTCATCCATCCTTTTGAACCTGCCATGGATTGTCCAAAGCCGGTGTTGATCTGGATATTGATGTTTTCGAGCTTTATCCCCTGTGATGCCAAGGCTTCTTTGAGTTCGTGTACATTGGACAGTAAAATTTCTTTTACCGAGCTATGTTCGGCGATCATTCCCAACTTTAACGCATTGTCTTTAATATCAATCATGATCTTCACTCTTCCAAGCTCAGGGGGATTTAATTGTAATCTTACGATCCTGTCACCCCTTAGAATAGATCTGGATATCTGCTTCCCTACCTGATCAATAAGATAAGTTGGCAGTGGGGCCTTCAAGGAGTTATCATTTCTCTCAACTGCATTAATCGAGTCTGAAAAGTTAGAAACGGCACTCTGTTGAGAGGATTCCATGATTCTGGTTTCCGATTTCATATCATGGACTTCTTTGCCGGTCTTGTTTTGAAATCCCTTGCTGCCGGTTGAATTTGAAAACAGCTCGGCCTTTTTTGCATAATTCGTGAATTCAATATCTTGCCGCCCAATATTATTTGTTTTTCCACTTTCTTCATTTAGATTAGTTAATAAGCTCCCATTATCTATGGATTCGCCTTTTTCGTTTATCCGTTGTTTTGCAATATGATTATGAAGTTTAAAATTAGCATCTGCCTGCGGGGAAACTACGAATTTTTGTTTTTCTCCTGATATAACTACCCGTTCGAGCAACCGGTCCATGGTGGATTTCAATTCATGCGGCGGACTATTCTCTTTGCCCTGCCTTTTTGTCATCTCTTCCAGTGATGTGATGAAATCTTCTATGGAGATGTTACCGGCTTTGGCCTTGTCCGATAGATTCAGACCCATTGTCTCCATTTTATTTGAGATTTGCTTGACCGTATCATGGTCTTTAATCTTTTGGATTTTGTCCGATAACCGGTTGCTGATCTCTTTTAATTTTATTGCAAATCTTTTCAGATCCACCCCCCCGCCGTCAACCTTTGCTGCGCTGAAAATAGTGTCAAGCTCTTTGGGTGTCAGGCCAAAGTTTCTCAGTATTGATTCCATATGAGGGATTGCGGACGGTTCTATCATACAAGTCTGTTTTTCATTTTTTTCCGTTTGTTCCGGCGGGTCAAGCTCCCCTATCTTTTGAAAAAAATTCGCAAGATTTATTTCACCATACGGGTTACTAATTTTCAGTTCCTTCAAAAAATTATCCGCTTTTTGCTCTGAAAAGCCGCATTGCAAAAGAAGTTTTTTCAATAAAGGAAGGTCCTCTGTATTTAAAGAAATTTTATCCAACGGTTTTCCCGTTGCTAAAAGACCTTTTCGGAACGATTCAAGGTAAAATCGGGGACCTTTGTTATCTGAGGACAACCCTTTCAGGTGATGGTGATTTTGCCCGTTAAAATGACTTTTTTGACTCCGGCCCAGGTTGGCCAGAATGTTTGACAAAAAATCACCCTTGGTTTTAAATTTCCCGTGATTATTATTATGGACTGTTTTACAGTCATTACCTAATGAGGCTGTTTTTAAAAGCATTGGGTTCATAACTATTTTCAACTCGAATATACTCGTAAAAAGTATTTTGCGAAACGTTTAGCCTTTACCGTTTTAAATATTTTCATATTTTATTAGCAAAGATTGTACCAAAACCCATCGATTTTTATAATTTCTTTATATTCAGTTAGTTATAATATGGCAGGAATTAATTTATCGAAAAGTGAATTTTCAAAAGGAAAATTTTTTCCTGATGAAACTGTGCGGAAAGGAAAATATTGCCTACTTTGAACAAAATCTTGATTTTTTATATTTAATATTATATAGTAATTAGGAATAGATTGGATCAAGGAGTAAGAATGACGGTTGATATTATCAATAATTGGCCATTAATAGTAATTCCGTTGGCCGGTGATAACGCCCTTCAAAAAGAAACTTCTGCACATTTTCTCTCTCAAAATCGCCAGAAACCGTTAATCATGGACATCGAAACAGAGCGCAACTCTGATACCTCCCGGAGAAAGGGAGCATTAATTGATATTTACATTTGACGGCTTCGTAAAAAGCCCAACTTCTTCGTTGTGCTGCATTTCGTAATCATTCAACGTACGAAAAGTACGCCTCATGATTGCAAAATTTGCACGCCTTGAATTTGAACTTTTTACGAAACCGTCATATTTGAGACCGTTGCAAAACACTCCCTTTTGCCCAATTCCGGTAACTGCTGACCTTCACAAATTTTTATTTTCTTTTAACAAGCCCTTCACTTATTTCTGCCGCCTTTTCTATTTTGACAAATGACAGTATCTTCCCTACTGCGTCTCCCTTCATCTTGGACATAAGTTCTATGGCCAGTTTGATGTCAAGCCTTTCAACCAACTCTGCAGCATTCTGTGGTTTCATCGTGGAATATACTTTTATAAGATGCTTGAATTTTTGCTCTTCAACCGCCTTCTTTTTGGCAACTTCAGATCTGATTTCATCTCTTAATTGAGTAAGTTTTAAAATTTTTTTATTTATCTCATCCTGAATGGATAACAGTTCCGCCTTTTTTGCCGCAACACTTTTTTCTTGTTTTTCTATCTCAAGCTTCTTTGAAATAAGATATTTCAAGTCGATTGTCTCTTCTTTGGGTTTTTTTTCATCTTTCTTAGCGCTTACCTCAGTATCTTTTGCTTGTTCCGCCGCTATGGCATTCGCGTCGCTAAAAAGGGGACCCAGGCCTATTCGGTACATAAAAACTGAGCCCAGTACTAGTTTTATAACAATTAAAAACGTCAGAAGAATCTGTGTTCGCAACTTCATATTCTTCGCCCCCTTCCGGTTATAACGATCTCATCCAGGGTTTTTTGATCTTCTTTTTCTGACAATTCCATGTACTTGTTATGCTGCAAATCCTTCAGCGTCTCCAAAGTCTTTTTCTTAATCGACTGATTTGCTAAAATAGCTTTTTTGGCTGTTACATTCTCCTTTTCTTGTTTTAGGCGAGTACGAGCCGATTCAAGGTCATGCATCATCTTATACAGGTATGCTTGGTATATTTTATATCTGGGAACATCTATTCCTTTAAGTCCTTCATCACCACAGCTTTTTGCGATTTCTTTTCTTTTTTCGGATAACCTTTTAACTTCTTTTTCCCTTCTGATACACTCATTTCTTGCATTAAATAGATCTATCTGTGCTATTTTATTTAAGTGTTTTCTATAGCCGAGTATCTTATCGAGTCGAAATTTAAATGGTTTCATCTTCTAATCATTCTGCAAACAACGCATTCAAGCGTTTAACACTTTCTTTAAAAGTTATCTTATCATTAATATCCTGCCGAAGAAATGTATTAATCTTGCCAATCATCTTCTTGGCATAATCTATCCTGGGATCGCTGCCGTTAACATAGGCGCCTATATTAATCAAATCCTCGGCTTCCCTGTAAATTGAAATTACCTTGATCAACTTTTTAGCACTATCAAGGTGTTCGCGACTTACAATATCTCCCATTACCCTGCTAAGACTGGCCAGAACATCTATAGCTGGGTAATGCCCTTTGTGGGCAAGATTGCGCGACAGCACAATATGACCATCTACGGTGGAACGAACCGCATCCGCTATGGGTTCGTTCATGTCATCCCCTTCAACCAAAACCGTATACACCCCTGTAATACTGCCTTTTTTTTCAATGGTTCCGGCACGCTCTAACAGCTTGGGTATCTGGATAAAAACGCTCGGGGTATACCCTTTTGCCGAAGGGGGTTCCCCTGCAGCCAATCCAACTTCTCTTAATGACATTGCAAATCTGGTAATCGAATCCATAATAAGGATTACATCCAATCCTTTATCTCTGAAATATTCAGCGATTGTTGTGGCCAGATGAGCCCCTCTTATTCTGACAAGAGCCGGAGAATCAGATGTTGCAACCACAACAACCGATTTTTTAAGCCCTTCTTCACCAAGACTCCTTTCTATGAATTCCCTCACCTCCCTGCCCCGCTCTCCAATAAGAGCAATTACGATTACATCCGCAGCAGTATTCCTGGATATCATGCCCATCAAAACACTCTTTCCAACGCCTGACCCTGCCATTATAGCGATTCTCTGGCCCTTTCCCAGGGTTTGCAAAGCATTAATGGCACAAACACCTACATCGATCTCTTGATGAATAATCTCTCTTTTTAAAGGATTGAGAACATTTCCATATATGGGATATTCTACTTCGGACGTTATCGGCCCCTTGTTATCTATCGGGCAACCCAGACCGTCTATAACTCTTCCTAAATATCCCTCTCCAACTTTAACGGAGGGTTTTTTACTTACATCGACGATTCGGCTTCCGGGCTCAATCCCCCTGATTTCACCAAAAGGCATCACAATGACTCTTTTGTCATTAAATCCTATCACTTCCGCCTGTACATTTCGCCCCTCTGAATTTTGTATGTCACAAAGACTTCCCACACTCAGCCCCGGTCCATTGGCTTCGGCAACGATTCCTGCAACTTTGACTATCTTGCCACACAGTTTTATAGGACGGCATGAACTTACAGCATCTATATATTTATCCCATCTGATATTTGCTTTTATGTCATTCATTTTCTTTTTCGTTGAAAGTGTCTTGCAGACACTGATATATTTTTTCAAGCTGGGTTTCAATCCCGGCATCAATATCACCATACGGCGTTTTCAAAAAACACCCCCCTCTTGTGATGGAAGGGTCAGAAGTAACTGTTATTGATTTAAGTTCTTTATATTTCTTAAAAAGATCCGGTCTTAATTCTTCAATGTAATCGTAATCTTCCGGGTTGACATTGAGAACAATCTCACTCTTTTCAATCGCAAGATTCAGCGCATTAAAAACAGCCTCTTTTACTCCCCCTTCATCAAATCTTGTCAGATGATGGACAATTTTTTCAGCAATGGCAAAATTTAAATCTAATATTTCCTTTTCATGCTGCTTTAATATCTCTTTTTTGAGAGTGCTCATCTCATCAAAAAGTTTCTCTATATTTTCAATGACCTTGTTTGCCTTTCTTTCTCCTAACTCAAAACCGTCTTTTTCCCCCTGAACAAAGCCTTTTTCATATGCGTCCTGCTCGATCAGAGACACATTTTCGTGTGCATGGCTCGTTTCATCCTTCCCCATTTTTCTTTTGTTTTGACGGTCCGGGTATCCTTCGACAGGAACAAACTCCGCTCGCTTTAGCTCTCCGGCTTGAAGGGATATAAACCCATAATCGTCTTTTTTATCAACAAGTTCATCATGTTCAAAAAACTTCATATGGTAATTTGTCCAGGATTCTATATGTTCTGATTCATTTTCTGATTTTTTATACAAAGACATCATCACTACCCTTGGCTAAAACAATCTTTCCTTCCGACTCAAGTCTCTTTGCTGTTTTGATAATCTCTTGCTGAGCCTCTTCAACCTCACTCAATTTAACCGGACCCATGACCTCCATATCTTCCTTTAACATTTCCGAAGCTCTCTCCGATAAATTACTAAATATCTTATTTTTCATCTCTTCAGAGGTGGTTTTTAATGCTTTTATCAATACTTGGTTATCCACATTCTGCAGGATATCCCTGAAATTTCGGTTCTCAACCTGCAAAAGATCTTCAAAAACAAACATTTTTTGTCTTACCATTTCTGCCAGGCTATCATCCTCTTCTTCTATATGGGAGAGGACTAACTCCTCTGTATTTCCATCAACAGAATTCAAAATATTGGCCAGGATCTCTATCCCATCAATTTTTTTAGTTGATCCCCCAATTTTGGAAATCTCTTTTTTAAGCACCTTATCCAGTTCATTTACAACATCAATATCGACTTGCCCGATTTTCACTATCCTTAAAGCAATGTCTACCTTGACTTCTTCAGAGATTAACTTGAGAACTTCCGCAGCCTTTTCATGGGGAAGATAACTCAGCACCAGGGCTATTGTTTGAGGATGCTCCCCTTGAATTATACCCACAAGCTTATCTGCCGGCATGTAGGCCAAGTCACTAAAAGGAACGCTGCCACCCTCTCCCCCTATAACCTTGAAAATCTCACTTGCAGTTGTTTTATCCAAGCTTTTATTCACAACCTGTTTAAGAAAGTTCTCTCCGGAAATCATAATGTCTCTGTCTCCTTTGACATTTGTTAAAAACTCGTCCATCACCGAGTTTAAAACATCAGAAGGAATATGATTTATTTCAGCCATATGTTGCCCGATTTTTTTTATATTTTTCTCATCTAAATTTTTGAAAAATGTTGTTGTAAATTCTTCTCCTATGGTCAGCAAAAAAATAGCCGCCTTCTGTGGTCCTGTTAATTTATCGGTACTTAATTTTATATTCGCCATTTTTTTTTATTCACCTATCCATCCTTTAACCAGTTGTTGAACTTTTTCCGGGTCGTTGTTACTTATTTCACGAACCCTTTCTATCCGACCCATTTCTTTTGAATCCGAAAGCCGATCATATTTATCAGAATCTGATGCAAATTCCTTGAGTTGAACGGTAACGTCTTTAGTGATATTTTTAACACTTTTTAATAACGGTTTGACAATTAGCATAAAAACCATGACCACCAACAGAAAATTTACAATTGTTCTTCTGTAGTCTTTTACGATACTTACTATTTGATCAAATTTGCTGACTTTTGTTTCAGCATTGTATTCCATGGGCGCTGATCCTGCAAAAGGAATGGAACTTACCGAGACCTGATCTTCTCTGTCTTCATTATACCCCATGGCTTTTTTAACTATTTCTTGAAATGTTTTAATTTCCTCTTCACTTCTCGGGATGTATTTTCTTTTGGTTGTTCCATCTTCTAATTTTTCCAGCTCATAATTCCCATCAATGATTGCGGCAACTGAAAGTCGTTTAATTTCTCCTGCGGGTTTTAATGTTGTCCTTATGATTTTATTAATTTCATAATTTGTGGCAACGTCTTTTTTCGTCTTTTTATTCTGGGTTTGATTTGGTGACGGTACAACACCTCTTCTCTTGTCAATTAATGTCTGCGCAACGTTATTCTCCTTTTCACCTGCCTGCATAACCTCTTCAATATTCCTCGAACTTCTGACAGCGGCTGCTGATGGATCATATTCCTCCTCACTTAAGGTAATCTTATCAAAATCGACTTCGGCAGTTACTCTAACGATTGCCTTGCCGGAACCTACAATCCCTTCCAGCATACTTTGAACGTTTGTTTTTATCTCACTTTCAACATTGGTTTTATAATCTAACTGCGTATTGCTGAGTTCGGATGAAGATTCATCACCGGTCCCACCCTTAAAGATAAGCCTCCCTTTTGTATCGACGACCGTGACATGTTCCGGTTCGAGTCCTTCAACGGCACTGGCAATAAGATGTACTATTGCAGTAAGTTTTGCAGGGGGTAAGTTTGACCGCAAATCCAACTGAATTGACGCTGATGCCGGCTTACGGTCTTCGATAAAAAGAGATTCTTTAGGAATAGCGATAAACACTCTGGAATCATTTACCTCTTTAAACCGGTTTATGGTTCTTGCCAGCTCACCTTGCAGGGCTCTCCGGTAATTCAATTCCTGTACAAATTTAGTGGTTTTAAAATCTGTATGGTCAAATATTTCAAAGCCCACATTACCCCCGTTCGGCAGACCGTCACCCGCCAGGGACAGGCGCAATTCGTATACTTTTTCTTCCGGGACCATTATCATAGTGCCGCCGCCCTCAACCCTGTATGGGGTGTTTCTTTCCTTTAGCTTGGAGGCAATAGCACTTGCATCCCTCTGGGAAAGATCGGAAAATAACACTTGATAATTTTCCTGATTTGTCCAAAAAAACATTAAGGCAAATCCGGTAACCACAAGAATAATAACAAAGACCATACTGATCTTTTTAGAAATAGGGAGTGAATTTAATAAATTAAAAAATTGTCTGACCGACTCATTCATTCTGGCAGCCTCCTCGTAATTGGCGACTTGAAACTTGAAGTTTGTTATTCACATATGTGTTTTTTGCCTAAACTTTAGCTCACTTCAGGCATTTTAAAACTGCATATGCATTATTTCTCTGTATGCCTCCACAGCTTTGTTTCTTATGGTAAGGAGCAGGCGCATCGATATATCGACCTTCTGGAGGTTTATCATTGTCTCATGAATATCCGCTTTGCCGTTCAGAAGATCCACAATCGATCGATTTGCCTCTCTTTCCAGTCCATTGACCCTGTCAACAGCCCCCTTTATAACTTTGCCGAACTCTGTCCGACTTCCGGGTTTAACGGTTTCATTAATTTTGGGTGCCACCTGGTGTAAATTTCCAATTTTTAGATCATTCATGGGTTATCTCCCTATTTCAAGTGCTTTAATGGCCATCTTTCTTGTCGCTTTAACAACCGCTATGTTGGCTTCAAACGCCCTTTTGGCCATCATCATGTTTGTGGTTTCAACAACAAGATCAATATTCGGCTTGAGCAGATACCCTTCATCATTCGCATCCGGATGGCCTGGATTATACACTTTTTTAAATGGGCTTTGATCCTCAACCACATCTTCGATTTGAACTCCCTCAACACTTGAATCTAAAATATCGCCAAAGCTCTGGGTCGGCGGTTTTGTGCTCATAACCACCATTTTCCTTCGGTAAGCCCCCCCTTTTTCCGTTCGGGTCGTCTCAATATTGGCCAGATTGCTTGCAATGATATCCATCCGTTTTCTTTGAGCATAAAGTCCTGAGGCGCTGGTCTCAAGACAAACCAGAAAATTCATCCTATCGTCCTCCTTCTTTAATGACTTCTTTAATTAAAGCTATTTTTCTTAAAAGCGTCTCAACCGCTTCCCTGTATATCAAATTATTTTCTGTAAGTTTTGTCATCTCCTTATCTATATTGACCCAGTTATAACCGTTCCATTCTCCTTTTTCCTCAAAAGTTTCGATTCCCTGAGGATTCATTTCTATATCCATATGCCCGGAATTTGTTCTGTTCAACTTCAGTTCATTATCGGTTTCCAGGGTCCGTGCCAAAGCTTCTTTGAAGTTAATATCTTTGGGTCTGTATTTTGGAGTATCTATATTGCTTATATTACTGGCTATAACAGCGTTTCTTTTCTGAGTGACGCCGATTGCCTTATCAAGGTTATTGAATATTTTACCAAACGATAGGTTATCCGGCATACTATTCTCCTTTCATTAAGTGCCTAAAGTGATCTAAAATGATCTAAAATGCCTAAAGTTATGGTGTCGCTTCGCTCCGCTGTTTTTATATAATTGACAGGATTCCTTAACTTTAGTTCACTTCACACTCTTGCAGCGATTATTCAGGCAGAGCCGGAAAACTCTGACCCGGCCTAAAGGACCAAGCTTTTCAGGACAAAATAAAATATCAGCAATTTCCATGCCTATTTTATTGAATTTCCATTTTTTCTCTGTATTCATTTAATTTGTTCCTCAATGTCCGAACGCTTATCCCTAATATTTCGGCGGCATGGGTCCTGTTTCCCTTTGTCTGGTCCAGGGCGGTGAAAATCACATTTTTCTCCATTTCTTTCAAAGATACTGTCGGCTTGAAAAGATGTGCTGAATTTTCGGGCTGTCTATTCTTCTCAGTTATAAACAGATTTTCGCTGTCAATAAAATCTCCTTTACACATAAGAACCGCCCGCTCAATTACATTCTCAAATTCCCTTACATTTCCCTTCCATGACATCTGCATCAGTGACGTCAGCGCCTCTTTCGTCAATCCGTTGACAGAGCGTCTGTTTATCCTGCAGTATTTTTTGACGAAATAATCTGCCAGCCAAGGAATATCATCTTTCCGCTCTCGCAATGGAGGCAAATAAAACGGTATAACATGCAAGCGATAATGAAGATCTTCCCTGAATTTTCCCTCATCAATCTGTTTTTCTATATCCCTGTTTGTGGTGGCAATAAATCGAACATCCACGGGTACCGGAGCGGCTCCACCGAGCCTGTCAATCTCCCTTTCCTGCAAGACCCTTAAGAGTTTTGATTGAAGCTGATAATGCATCTCACTGATTTCATCCAGGAGCAACGTTCCATGATTGGCCAGTTCAAACTTCCCTTTTTTCATGGAGAATGCACCGGTGAAGGCCCCCTTTTCGTGGCCGAACAGTTCGCTTTCCAGCAAGGTTTCAGGGAGTGCGGCACAATTTATGGCCACAAAGGCTTTATCTTTTCGGGAGCTGTAATTGTGGATATACCTGGCAAACAGTTCTTTGCCGGTTCCGGACTCTCCTTGAATAAAAACGGATGCATTGCTGTCTGCTACCTCTTTTGCCACCTGTAACAGCCTTATCATTTCCTTATTTTTTGTTATTATTGTAAATCTACCATTAGATGCTTTCTTATCAGTAGCATTAAAACCATTGGATATGTATGAGGCAATGATTTCTATCATTTGGGGCGTCAACGGTTTTAACAAGAAATCTTTCGCTCCCAGTTTCATCGCCTCCACCGCCTCCGTGACCCCGGCATTCGCTGAAATGAGAATAACCGGCAAAGATGCATTGACTTCTTTTATACGTTTTAAAAGGCCGAACCCATCTGACTGTGGCAAATTCATGTCCGTTATAACCATATCATAGTGTTCTCTGATGATTTCTTCAAAAGCGGTTTGGCCGTTATTCGTGGTTTTAACCTGACAGCCTGATTCAATAAACACTTTGCATATATGATTTGACTGACCGTTAGTATCGTTTTCAGCAATCAATACCTTTTTTCTTATCATCTCCAAATACTTTCTCCTATTTTTAGGCCTCAATTTAACATTTCGGAATTTATATCTTTAATAAAAGTAATTTCTGTGATTCTTTCCTTAGCAAGATTGCTCCAGAACGGATCATTGAGACTCGAAATTTGATTATAGAGAGCAAGGGAATCTTTTGTTTTGTTTAACCGCAAATAGCATTGAGCAATTTTGAACTTTAAATAGATTTTATCGCTGTTCTCCGTTGCCGTACCCACGGCCTGATTAAAGAATGGAATGGCTTTGCCGGCATAACCGAGATTAAGATAGAGGTCTCCGATCTCCTGACAGATATTGCAATCAGGAAAACTGCAATCTTTTTTTATGCCAATTGCCTCTTTTATTGTCTTTAAGGCCTTCTCATTAGAATTGCTGCCCGCTAATGCCTTAGCTTTTTCTATCAGGAGCATTGTTTTTTTGCATCTTGTTACAGGGTATCTTAAGGCCGCAGAAAAAGTTACCGCCGCCAGCTTATATCTCTTTTGCTTTAAAAGAATACTCCCCTTTAACCGGTATGCATCTGACACGTATCTGTCTGATGGGTGATTTTCTGTCAACATATCAAATTTCTCTAAGGCGCTTTTAAATTGTTTTATTTTAAAAAGATAACTGCCTACAAAAAACAAAAGATCCGGGGGCTTTTCCCTGTCCGACAAAAGGGGGTCCGCCTTTTTAAAAAGCTCTGTGGCCGCTTCCTCAAGATTTATTTCATTAAAGGCTCTGGCAACGGGCAAAAACAGCTCAGGAACATTAACGCTTAAAAACAGCTCTTTTTCCTTGAGGTAGAAATTTATGATGTTTATATACTTTTTCTCTTTTATCTCTTGCGTTAGGATACCTTCAATAGTCATGAATAATGCATGCCTCATTTCTTTCTTCAGGTATGTGCCCGGATATTTTTTTTGCAACTCCTTTAGAACGTTAAGACTCTTTTTGTACTCTTTATCTTTCTGATAGGTAATGGCCAGCTTCAGCGATGAAAGTTGTAGCAAAGCGTTCTTTTCATCATTATTAGTAGAAGTGTTAACAATGTTTTTATAAATCTCTTTGGGTGAACCGATCTCTTTTTTGGTTTTTGCCATCAAATCCTCTTGTTCCTGTTGTTCCGCCAGCCTGATTTTGCTGATAATCGCACCATCAGTTTTTGGGTAGCGTTCAAGGACCATTCTATAGATTTTTACAGCATCCTGCAGTAACCCCTCATTCTTATAAGTATCGCCAATCTGGGTCAGTATGAGATGATTCACTTCTCGACCGGGACAACTATTATAAAATCTGAATAGGTTTTTTCTGGATCTGATATTATCTCCAAGCTGATAATAGTTGTATCCCAAATATAGAGAAATCTCAGGAAACTTAATTATGTTTTCAGGATCTGTCTGCTTAAGCTTATTAAGAATATTAAGAGAATCATAAAACCGGTTCATTTCATAGAGGATCTTTGCCTTTATTTTTTTTGCTTCTATTCTTTCAGGCATCTTCGGGGACAGTGAGGTTATATCTTCTAAAACGGTCAAAGCGGACAGGGCATCTTCTCTTTTATCTCTTAGAAGCAATATGTTTACCTTGTTCATCAACGCCTTCACCGCCGACACTGAATCTTTATCTTTCTTTATAACAAGGTTATAATATCCTAGGGCCTCATAATAATTTTTGATTTTAAAATATATGTTGCCTATACTGAGAAGGGCCTCCGGCACATAATTTGATTCGGAAAATTTATTGAGGGCATTTTCATAATGTTTTTTAATTTCATTAAATTGATTTGAAATAGATCGGGCGCTCAATTTTTCATAAGATTTTATCAGGAGAAAGTATGCCTTCTCAGTATATTTTCCTTCCGGATATTTTTTGATGAGATGCTTTATTTTTTCGATGGCACTATACCAGTTTTGAGTTTTATAACACCCAAGACATTTCTTAAAAACTGCGGTGTCCCGGTGACCGTCATCTGCTACCGACCGGGTCAATTCATTTTCAGGAATCGATTTTTTCGCACGGTTTCCTTTGGGATTTTCTTGCGCTTTGACAACATTTTCCATTTCATGTTCTTCAATATCATTATCCAAAGGTTCCGGATTTACAGGAACCCGGTTAAGCATATCCGGAGTCTGTATTTTGGTAATTACGGTCTCCGACCGATTACTGGCCTGCCCCATATTTTCATGCATGTTGGACTCCGGCATTATCTTGCCGGTTTCCCTTTCGTGAATTTTCTCATGCCTGTTTTGTTGGTTATGCATTTTTTGATCTGGTAGCAGATTAACAGATAAACCATTATCAACAGACCGGGTTGTAAAACCGGGAATATCAGACCCTTTTATATCTAATACCAGTCTGATCTTTTTGGGGTGATATCCTATCCTTATAGTTTTCAAACTCGAGCTTTCCGATTCGATAGAAGCGGTTCCATGCAAACCCGTAGTACAAAATATATCAACGACAATCCGTGGCGGTAACTCTAGGGTTGTGCTAATATATTCAGAAATTCTGCCGTCCCCCAAAACATCCAGGGTTGTTCCTGATTTTGATTCATGCATTGTAATTGATATGATTCTGCTCACAAGCCCCTTACTTGAAGCCGAATTAGAAGGGGGTCCACCGGCATTCATATCAACGGGTTTCAATAAAAAAAATAAGGATAAAATGGCATAGATATATCTTGTAAAACGGTATCTCATACAGCCCTTTACAGCAATTACTATGCCAATGATATAAAAGGGTGGGCTTTGGGCAATTGGGTAAGATAAATTGATGTAAGACCAAAACATCGAAGATCCGTCTTCGGTGAGATGGATTTAAGGATGGTATTTTTTAACCTATTGGTTTAGTTAATAAAGTCCTGAAACATCCGGTTGGTTTGTTGAGTTTCTACTCAAGTGACCAGGAGGTTATCATGCGATATAGAAAGATAGCAAGCGGATGGTGAGATAATGGAATCATGGAATCATCGATTTCAAACAGGGAGTGTGTTTTAAATTAACCGTCATTTTTTTGACAGCTAAGGACTTAGGCGCTTCGCCCTATAATCGTTAAGTTATTTTTTGCGCCGGAAGGACTGTGGAAGGTTTACTGAAAAAGATAAACATCGAACATATTAAAAGATGAACGTCCAACATTGAACGTCGAATAATGATGTCGCTCCGCTCCTCAAATTATTCTAAAATCGAATGAAAAACAAACATCCAATACCGAACATTCAACAGCTATTTCTGTTTCTTCATCTTATTCCATTCAACATTCGATGTTGGACGTTCGATGTTCGACGTTCATTTTTTTGACAGCTAAGCACTTAGGCGCTTGGCCCCAATCTGAATAATGGTCTTAACCCGTGGCCACATCATCTATATCTATGTTCTGTTTTTTAATCTTGGCCACCAGTGTTGTTCTGTTGATATTGAGAAGTTTTGCGGCCTTTGATTTAATCCAGTTGCTTTTTTCCAACGCCTCAAGAATAATCTTTCTTTCATAATACTTAACCGCCTCCTGAAAGTCTAACTCTTCTTCAATGATCACCTCGTCAGAGAATTTAACCGACCGGCTTTTCTCTTGAATACTTTCAGGAAGATCATCAAAAGATACGACCTGATTTTCACACAAAATCGTGATTCTTTTTACTGCATTTTCAAGTTCTCTAACATTGCCCGGCCAGTCATAGGCAATCATAGCATCCATGGCTTCGGGTAAAAAACCGGTGATTTTTTTCTTCTTTCCCACTTGAAATTTTTTCAAAAAAAAGTCGATAAGTAACGGGATATCAGATTTTCGTTGTTTTAAAGAAGGGACTTTGATGGGGATAACATTTAGTCGATAATAGAGGTCTTCACGGAATATCTCATTGTTTATAGCGGTTGTTAAATTCCTGTTAGTGGCTGCGACAATCCTTAGATCTACATGAATTGTTTTCATACCTCCCACTCTCTCGAATTTTTGTTCCTGCAATACCCGTAACAGCTTTACCTGCAATGCAGGACTCATTTCCCCTATCTCATCTAAGAAAATGGTTCCACCGTTGGCCATTTCAAATCGACCGATCCTTTTTTTAAACGCACCGGTAAAAGCCCCTTTTTCGTGACCGAAAAGTTCGCTTTCAAGCAATGCTTCAGGAATAGCACCGCAGCTGACAACAACCAGCGGCTTTTCGCTGCGGTTGCTGTTATAATGAATCGCCCTCGCGATCAATTCCTTACCTGTGCCACTGGCGCCGGTGATAAGAACGGTTCCGTCCGTATCGGCCACCTTTTCTATAAGGTCGTAAATTTTTTTAATAGCATTGCTTGTTCCCACAAAGTTAGTATAATCATACTTTCCACGCAGCTCTTTTTTGAGTCTGCTATTTTCTTCCTCAAGGTTCTTAAATTTAATTGCCTTTTCAACAACTACCAAAAGTTCGCTCGGTGATACAGGTTTTGTAATATAGTCAAAAGCGCCCTTTTTGATTGCATCAACAGAACTCTTTATGGTTCCATGAGCGGTAAGAATGATACACATAGTTTTTGGTGACTTGGATATTACATGCTCAAGAACCTCCATACCACCTATACCCGGCATCATGAGGTCGGTAAAAACAAGGTCATATTCATCCTTATCGAGCTTCTTGATACCCGATCCACCGCCCGAAGCGATTGATACTTCATAATCATTGGCCTTCAATATTTTGGCCATCAACTTTATTACTGAGGGATTATCGTCTATAACTAATATATTAGTCATTAAGCTTATGTTAAGGGTATGATGGATAAATTCGTAAAAAAACCGAATTCATCATTAGTTGTGAATTTTGTACTTTCTATGGCAAAACATTTCCTTTTCGCCACCAAGTCACAAAGGCACTAAGATAAAAATAAAAAATATACTTTGTGCCTGCCCGCCATCGGCTTCGCCTTAGTCGAGGCGGGCGGGTCTTAGTGTCTTTGTGGCAATTTTATCCAGCTTGGGTTTTAAAATTCAGGTTCTAAGGCCTTATAATTTATTTTCTAACAAATCAAGAACAAAAAGTTCATCTTGCAGATTCCATGTGCGATATCTATATGTATTTGCTATTTTTTAAAATGTCACTTTAGCCTTTAACGTAACAATAAGATTATATATAATCCCCTCGATGGAACTTATATACAGCAACATTGGCAGTTACAGCCAGGTCTTTGATAATTTTTTCAAGCGCTTTATCGTTATGAACGATATCCGCGGACTTGTCCTGGATTAAGCTTACCTCTTTTTCAATGATTTTCACCAAGGGCTCCATATCTTTTAATGTTTTGGCAGGATCGGCTAACTCTCTTGTATAATCATCTAAAAGGGTTAGGATTTTATCACCATTTTTAATCAGATCAGCCTTGCTGCTCACAGGTGTATTCATAGTTGCTGCATTCATTTCATTAATTTTTTTGTCAAAAACTTGTTTGAATCCGCAATCACCGTCCACCTTTTTAGAGGATGACGGTTGACCTTGGAATGAATCATATATTCTGGTTATATCCATTTTTCAATCCTCCCACTTTTATTACAATATCCATATTACTTATTTATTCGGTATTGCAAGATCATCTCTTTAGAAAAAAACGTTACTATAGCAATAATAAATGTGTTCCGGTTAAAAAGTCGAAAATCAGCCGCCAAATATCTTATATAGTTTTTCAGTTATTGTTTCGGCGGTAAAGGGTTTCACTACGTAATTGCTTACCCCTGACTTGACAGCTTCAAGAATATTATCTTTCTGGGCTTCGGCAGTAACCATTACAAAAGGTATTTCCTTTAATTCATCATCCGATCTGACGTTTTTTAATAGTTCGATCCCCGGCATTTCCGGCATGTTCCAGTCACACATGATCAGATCAACCTTTTCCTTTTTTAGCTCTTTCAAGGCATGTTTGCCATCCTCGGCCTCAATAATATTTTTAAAGCCGATCTGCTTGAGAATATTTCTTAAAATCCTTCTCATTGTGGCAAAATCATCAACGATCATAACTTTCATGTTTAAATCCATTGATCCCAATCTCCTTGTCTAATAAAATATTTTATAATATTCATGCCTACGCTTTTAAATTTTTAACGTATTCCCTCAAATCCGGTCGGGATAGTTTTCTAACCGGAAAAATTTTCCGGCTTTTAGTTCCTCAGTTGGAAATTTTGTGCTTTTTGGCGCAAAACTTTTTTTTCTCGCCACAAAGTCACCAAGACACTAAGAAAGAATAATAAAATCCTTTGTGACTTGGTGACTTGGTGGCAAATATTTTTTTGGTTCCGGACCGTCCGGTTTAGGCAAAAAACATCATTGCTCACTTTTTATTTTTCTAATATCTCCCCTCTGTCTTTGAAAAACCGAAGAAATAATTCTTTCCCTGTCATTTATGCCAAGATCAAGAAATTTGATCCCAAGCTGGTAATGGGTCTGGCCGTTTTTATCCACCTGCGCCACATGCACGACTTCACCAAATATATCCATATACACAAGTGGAAACTTGGATAGATAAAACTTTGTATGAATAACCTGTCCGTATTCAACGGACCTGTTCACCATTATACTCATGCCTGAGCCGCTAATATTCAGCCCCACTCCCTGACCACACAACCCCTTTACGGTTTTATCATTTGATAAAAGGTCTAAAATCAGATCCAGTTTTTCGTCTATCTGTACGAGATGATTTATCAACGATGCGCTTGCAGGATGGCCGGCATTTATTTCTTTATCCTTAACATCAACGCCCGGTTCTTGTTTAAAGGCCGGGAAGATCGCCTCATTAGTTTTTTTCAGGTCTTCATATTCATCCTTTGTCATTATCTTGAATTTGATGTTAAAAGAAAAATTCCCCCTGACAAATGAACGTCTCTCTTCCGATTGCATAACAATTTCCTTGAATTAATAAAAATGAAAATAATAAATCGCAAGCAAAACATGCAACTATCATACCACCGATAAGTTGAAAATTTAGTGACCGTTCACAGGTTCAGGATTCAAAGTTCAGGGTTAAGGACAAAGAAGGCATTGAAGATCCGAAGTCCTCGTTACAAATGTTCATTTTCCCAAGGAATTGCCAATTTGACTTCAAATGTTGGATTAGGACTGACGAAGCTGACGCTTTTCTCGTAAATACGCATCCCAAATGCAGTCCGGTGACGAGAATGGAACATTGAACCCCTGAACCTCTGAACCCTGAACCTTAAATATAGATGTTTTGATGCCGGTTTTTTTGTCGATAGTGTTAATATTTTGACACTTCCTGAACATAATCTGCCGGAGGCGAACGTTTCTTTCCCGCTGGGAGCATTACCGATTTGTTAAAATGGTTCTCACGCATTAACTTATTTATTCTTGAGCGAAAACCTCGCCATCGGGTCTCGGGTGTCAGGTTTCAGGTGTCAGGAATCGCCAGACCTGAACACTGACACCTGAAACCTACATGTCCCCTGACACCTGAAACCAAAAAGTCTTGGAAAGCTATTAACAAACTGGTAATGCACCCTTCCCGCTTTCTTCCCCTTTATATAATAATGTGGCTTTTCTAATACCCGAATCGGGTTAAAATTCGATTCGGTGTTATCAGTTTTCAGGAAAATATTACATTTTTCTATACTGGTACAATATTTGCATTAAAACTTAAATAAACAAATGCAACACCGTTTTTAGCAGGCTATCATGTTCTTTCTATATTAAAAATTCTACAATGCCGGATCAATTCTTCTTGAAAAATCCGCATTAGCTTTTGAGAGAGGTATAGGTATGGATGATAAAATCCTTGTGGTAAGCGATCAAAAAAAGGACTCGAATCTTTTCGAAAGGATCCTTGGATGTGAAGGTTTTGACATCCATATCACACCTCTTTCCGAAGAGATTGAAGATATCATTCTTGAAAATGATTTTGCTGCAATTCTTGCCGACTACGATTATATCGGGGATTTGGCCTATAGCTGGATGGATCTTCTTCAGAAAAACAGGTCCAAATCCTGTTTTATCCTTTTCGGTGAAAACAAAAAGGCAGAAAAGATATCTGAGGTTCTTCAGGCCGGGGCTTATGGGTTTATTTCACGGTCCAATCTTTCCAAGCGAATCCATGAAACCGTTTTAGGTGGAATGGAAAACCGAAAATCTTTTATTGAAATTTTGGGTATGATCAATGAATTAAAAGATGTTAACCAGAGACTTGAAAGAGAAAAAGAAGATCTTGGGAGGAAGAACCAGGAGGTTAGCTTTATCAATCGACTCACCACCGAAATTGCATACGATATGAACTGGAGTATGATTCTTCCACGGGTTTTAGACGCAGGTTTTTTAAATGTTATAAAACCTGCTCTGTTAGGCATGCTTTACCGAATAGGTTCCCGGTGGAATCTCGCCTTTCATTTGTCGGAAAAGGAAATCAATAAAGAAATGCTGGACAAGTTAAAACAAGACATCGCCGATAAATTTTACTCCTTGTCCGGGGAAAAAATTTTAATAAAAGACATTGATTTTCATCTATATTCGTCCAGTGTTAAAATTTCTTCATCCCATTGCACATCCTTTTCAAAACAGCTGGTCATGCCGTTAACTTTAGCGGGAAAGCCTCTGGGAATGCTTGTTGTTTTGCCAAAAGACGGGGAGGAGTTCGACAATGGGAAACTGGAATTGCTGTCAACTATATCCAACATTCTCGCCATGTCCCTGAAAAATGCCCAGGAACATCACCGCCTCAAAGAATTGGCGGTTAAAGATGGTCTTACCGGCATTTTAAACCACAAAGGGTTCCAGGACATTATTCAAAAAGAATTCCAAAGGGCAAAAAGATATAAAAGATCGCTTTCTCTAATCATGATTGATGTGGATAACTTTAAGGTGATCAACGATTCTTTAGGCCATCAGGCAGGAGATCTTGTGCTCAAGGATCTGGCTGACTGCTTAAGAACTTCCGTAAGACAAACAGATATTCTGGCAAGGTACGGGGGGGATGAGTTTGCAATCATTCTACCTGATACTGAAATGAAACGATCGGAAATGCTGTTGAAAAGGGTATTGTCTGCTGTTAAAAATCATGACTTCAGATGGAAATCTAAAAGATTCAAGGTAAAAATAAGCTGTGGCATTTCTACAACCAGCGAACTCGACTCTCAGGGAAACGAAAAAAAATTAATCTCAAAAGCTGACTCAAGACTTTACATGGTCAAGCGCTCACAAGATCTTATGCATTCCATAGCACAAACCCAACCAGAATGGGCAGGAAAATACAAATCACAAATAGCAACTTCCTTACCCTGTTAAATTAAGTTTGGTTCACGACATTTTAAGACTCCCTCTCTTGTGGAGCTTGAGGAAGATACTTACAACGTTAGGATCAAATTGACTCCCCGCATTTTCTCTGATAATTTTAACCGCAACATGATCCGGCATCTTTCTTCTATAGGAACGATCCGTGGTAAGCGCATCATAAACATCCGCCACAGACAAAATCCGAGAAAGTAACGGAATCTCTTCCCCTTTAAGACCATCAGGATATCCTTTCCCGTCGAATCTTTCATGATGGTGTCTTATGATGCTCTGTTCATCTGTCCACATGCCGAAGTGTCCGATAATATTGCTTCCGATTACAGGATGCTTTTTTATAATCTTATATTCTTCATCCGTAAGCCGGCCGGGTTTTAAGAGAATGCTGTCAGGAATGCCTATTTTTCCGATATCGTGGAGGTTGCCGGAAACGTTTAACTTGGCGATCTCATCCTGCGAGCAACCATAGGCCTTGGCGATTGACATGGCATATGATGATACGTTCGCGGAATGCTGCTTGGTGTACGGATCTCTTGCCTCAATGGTTTCAACAAAAGCGTATAGTGTCGAAAAAAGATTCTCGTAAATATTTTCATAAAGAGCAAGGTTCTCTATTTGAAAGGATGCTTTCTCTACCAGAAAATTCAAGAAATAAAGATCTTTTTCGCTAAAACAGTAGGTTCCGTTTCTAATAATCGATGTTAGGATGCCAAATACGCTGGACCTTATTTTGAGAGGAATAGCGATGATATCGCCCTTTCCGTTTTTCCCTCTTATAAGAAAAGGCATGCCGTCATTTGCAACCTTTTTAGCTATCTTCTTTTCTATATGTACGGCATCCGAATTTTCTCTTTTTTGATCTCTAAAAAAAGAGGAGATGATTTCATAATTTTTCATCCCTTGAGTAAAAAAGCAAAAATGTGCTTCATCGCATGGGGTAATTTTACCTGCCAAGTTAACCAGTATCTTAAAAAGGTCCTGACTGGTTGTTGCCTGATCCAGTTTCTGAAAAATCAGATTTAAGGTCTCAACCTCCTTTATTTTTTCCTGTAATTCCTGATTGATCTTAATAAGTTTTCTGCTCTTTTCGGCCTCCTCTTTTAATAAAATATTCTCAATAAAGTGTGATCTCGTAGTCATCACCCGGTTAATTGTGGGAAGAATCTGATTCATTCTGAAGGGTTTGGTTATAAAATCTGCAACGCCGTTTTTCAAAGTCTCTATGGCATTATTCATGGAAGGATATCCGGTCATTACCACAACCGGAATTGTGTTGTCATGCCGGTTAATTCTCTGGGCGAGTTCCATGCCATCCAACCCGGGCATTGAAAGATCCGTAAAACAGCAGTCGATTTCTTCCGCCTTTATTATTTCAAAAGCTTCGAAACCGTCGTTTGCGGTTAACACGGTATAATTCGTAGTCGCTGCCAAGTAATCTTTAAAAACATCTCGAATGCATTCTTCATCATCAACCACAAGTATTTTTAAATGTTCTTCCATCAATAGTCCTGTTCAGCTATTGGTAACCGCAAATCCCCCACCCTAACCTTTGAACCGTGAACTTTGAACCATGAACGGTTACACTAACGTTGCAAAAGTCGGAGGGCTTCAGAGCCAAGGCGCCAAGGGTGAAGCCGTAGTAAATCTACTGCGAACCCTTTGCAACGCCGGATCTGGAGTCCTCCGGCTTTCCCGAAGGGTAAACAACATGGCCTAAAATTAACCCCATCCTTTGAATTCACTATAGGTTGGAAATCCAAATGGGAAGTAATTATATAATTTATATTATAATATCATAGTGTTATTCCCCTTTCGCCAGGTTGTTTATGCAACGTTAGGGGTTACTTTTATTGTTCATGGTCGATCATTTTAAGGAGACTCCGTTTGAAAGACTTGAATTCGTCTTCGGTCAGATTCCCACTGTCTTTCAAGTAAGAAAGTGCTTGCAATTTATCGATATAATTATTGGAAAATGAACTGTTGTTGTAGAGATAATGAAGGCCTGACGTGTTTGAAGAAAAAAAATTGATGCTTGGATTTTTTTTATCATCATCCCTTTCCTGCTTATAAACCATCAACTCAGTGTAGGCGTCCTGTAATTTTTTAATTAATTCTCTATTTTCTCTATATAATTTTATCTTGTCTATGGCATTTTCTACAACAATCCTTATCTCTTCAAGTTTGCATGGTTTCCGGATATAATCATAAGCTCCCTCTTTTATGGCCATTACCGCTGTCTCTAATGATGCATGGCCGGTGATAATAATAACAAGGACGTCAGGATTGATTTTTTTTGCATACCTCAAAATGTCCAGCCCCCCGACCTTGGGCATAACCAGGTCAACAATAATCAAGTCATAAAAGCTCTTTTGTATGCGTTCGATTCCTGCCAGACCATCATAGCAGACATCAATCAATCTTTCCTTATTGAATAAAAAATCCTTAAGAATATCCGCCACGTCTTTTTCATCATCGATAATAAGTATCTTTATTTGCCGGCTCGCATCTTCAATCATTTATCAGAACGCAACTCCTAATTTCCAACGTATTAAACGGAATAAACTTTTAATGACAAATTCGGCTTAACCCTTTCGATCAAATAGTATGCCGACCATTTCATCTAATCTGGCAGCCAGGTTCAAAAGTTCCGAAGAAGGAATCTCCCGGATAACTTCCCCGGTATTTTCATCCGTTACCGTAACCATAACCTGGCCCGAAGCCTGGTGAACTGAAAAATTAAGATTTTTATCATGCATAATATTCAGATTTCTCTGGGCATCGGCGACGAGATTGGCTATGTCAGTAAAATCCGGCCGCTTTTCCGCTTTTGGACCTTCCCTGCTGTTAGAAACCGGTCTGCTCGCAACCGCAAGCTCTGTCTGAGCCGGTAGCGTCACATCCTTTGCTGATCCATTGACAGGCTCGATCAACATATTAAACACCCCCTTTTCTCTCTTGTTGTATAATTTTGACGGTCTCGTAAAAAGTCCAACTTCTGCGTTGTGCTGCATTTCGTAATCATTCAACGTACGAAAAGTACGCCTCATGATTACAAAATTTGCACGCCTTGAATTTGAACTTTTTACTAAACCGTCTAAATCGGACTTTTTACGAATTCATCAATTTTAATGAACCCTGTAAAAAAATCATATAATTGCCATTATCGGAAGCATGGCTCCGGCATAAGCCGCAGAAACTTTTTTTTTCTTTTCAAACATGATGAGTTGACGACCCAGTTCCTTCCGTCGTTTAGCGATTTCCTCAACCACCTCCTGGACATGTTTTTGCAGTTCTTCGCTCAGTTTCAATAGGTCAATATCCCGGCTCAGGCCCGCCCGGTTGATCTTTCCCATCACATCTCTGTGTTCTCTGAGCAGAGCCGTGAGTGCCTGGAAATCATCTTGACCCAGGGCAAACTTGGTCCTATGGGTAATGTCCGCAAGATACTTATATAACGTTTTATGTGTTTCAGATTGCAAGACTCACTCCCCGCCTCATTTCCGGTTCAGCGTTTTTGGTATACCCCGGCAGCACATCTTGCCCGGCAATTTGCTTAAAACCTTCATACAATTCGCCCAGGAGCCGTTCCACCTCTTCCAGTGCTTCAGGATCATTCTTGATATTTGCGGTGGTCAGTCGATTCATCATATAGCCATACAGAGACGCCATTTTTTCTGCCAAATCCCCGCCGTTTTCCCTGTCAAGGGCACAGTCAAGCTCGGTCAGGATCGCCAGGACCTTTGAAATTTTCTCGCCCTTTAGTTTGGGATTTTTTTCTTTGATCCCTCTTCGTGCAATTCTCAGAGAAATCAGGGCGCCTTCATAGAGCATCAAGAGGATTTCTTCTTTGCTCTCGGTCGTATGTGCCATTACGTTTCTGTAGCCGGCGTATCCTGTAGCGATCATAAAATTAACTCCTTTCTGTCATGTTCGTAGACCGGGATCTTGTATTCCCGGTTCGCAGTTACCCTTAGTTTGATATGTATCTATTCAGATTCTGCAGGCTCATAATCTGCTGGCTCAAAGAATCCCCGGTGGTCTGATATTCGGCAAGGAGTACTTCCAATGCATTGAATTGGGCTCTGGTGCGTGCTTCCCATGCCAAATTACGCATCTCTATGCGTTCAACCTGGTCCCCGATATCGTCTATACTGTCTTGAATGCCATCCGTCCTCGCAACAAGGGTTCCTTGTGTGGAACTGAGTATGGCATCCAGAGAATCTGTCATGCGCACGGCAAACCCCTCGGATCCCTCCGTGGACTGGGTAAAAAACTGGAGTACATCGTCAAAATGATCATCAAGGGCACTATTCAGGGTTGAAGAATCAACCTCAAGTTGTCCTTCGGTGTTCAGGGCAATGCCAAGATCCGTCAACCGGCTGAAAGATTCAACCCCTGAAACCGTACCTGTGACCATGGTGTTGAGACGGTTGCGTATACTTTTTGTGGTAGCATCGCCCAGCAGAACGCCCGCGTCCTCGCTGTCCGAGTTATAGCTCTGATAGACCTCAAACACGTCAATTGCCTCGTTGTACACATCGACAAAAGCAGTGATTTTAGAAACGACTGCGTCCATATCTCTGCTTACCGTCAGCGTCGCCTGGTTGTCAGAAGCGGCAGGAGCTGACTCAAGAGTAAGGGTTACGCCTTCAATCACGTCAGTTATGACGTTGGTGTCCCTGTGAATATCAATAACACCATCAACAGTGATGATTGAGTCGGCGGCATTTTGAGTATTTGACAGGTTGGTGATATGATTTAGCGGCTCTGGGTCGGACACGTCGTACACCAGCATGGAAAGGCCGTTCATGTCAGTGTTAACGGCGTCACCCGTATCGGTAACCGTCAAGTTGATCACATTTTCCACCCCGGTCTCATCGGCAGCAAGTGTTAGGAAATAGTCGGTTCCGTCAAAGATCACCCCTGCCCGGACCCCGGCCTCCGAATCATTTATTGCCTGGGCCACGTCAACGATGGTGTCGGTGGCAGATACATCGATATCCGTGGTACTGCCGTTTCCCACCTTAAGATGGAGGGTCCCCTCACCCACGGATTCTCCCTCTGAAAATGCCCCACTCGCTAGTTTGTGTGCCTCCGCCAAATGCTGGACCGTGATGCCGTATGAACCCGCTGTAGCATTTTCATCGGCAGATACGCTAAAAAGGTCGGTATCTCCTGAAACAGCAGAAAAACAGGTGAGATTGCTCACGGAATCGAAGTCTTCCACGGCGGATTGGAGGCTCCCCAACACGCCCTTCAGGCTTCCATAGGCCGACAATTCCACCTGATACGCCGCCTCCTTCTGTTGAAGACTGATTATGGGTTGCCGTTCCAACTCCAAAAGCTGTTCAATCATACTGTTGGTATCAAGACCTGATACCAGACCCCCCACGGATATGGACATGGTCACTCCTTTTTTATTTTTGCGGGCTTAGACCCCGGACCGTCCTTCTTTACCCGGCGGCTTTTGGCCTGCTTCAATTTTGTATATTATCGGCATTTCACCAAAAAACTTGAACGTTTTTATTTCAGTCACCAATGAAAGGGACGCAAAATGCCTGCCAATGTTTGCGTTCAGGGAACAAATTATGAACAAACATATTAATGTAAGTATTGCCGAAGCAAAAAACAGACTTTCTAAAATTATTAACGAAGTTGTTTTCGCCAAAAAACGCGTTATCCTTAATTCCCATGGCCAGCCTAAAGCGGCGATGATCAGCTTTGATGAACTGAAAATATTTGAAGAAATGGAAAAGGAGAATGTGTGCGATTCATCGAAGGATTTAGATCAAATCAGAAAAAAGAGGGGGAATGAATTCTAAGATCTGTATAGGCGCAAGTATCATTTTTCCATTACAAATCCTTCAAAGAATCCCTTTATTGTCTGCCATTCTTTTTTACTAAGTATCTCAAAAATTCTCTTGTTTTCGATATACATTTGGATATTCAAATCTTTCTCAGCATCATCAAAATATACAAGACTCTTCTTTAGTTGAAAGTGCATTTCATTGCCAATATCGTATTTCCCCGAAAGTTTCTCTGTAAGATATTTAAATGTATACTTGTTCGCCTCAATCAAGCTTTTAAGGTCTATGAAATCTTTACATGTTCCTCTCTGATTAATTGCCACCAGCTTCATCAAAGATAAATCCATCTGTGAAGCAACAGGAATGGGTATATTTTCCATTGTTACAGTATCTTCCGACAAAGGATATTTGTAAGTAAAGAGGCTGAAGCCAACCTCATTCAAGCTCATGACAAGAGTATTTTTTGTAATTTTGCTTTTTGTAACCTTGAAATCGGATTTTAGTTTTTTTGAAATGATGGCAGATAATTCAAGGCTGTTAAATTCTTCCGGTGTAAAAAAGTCTAAATCAACGGACAATCTGTGGTTAAAATATAGAGCAACCGCAGATCCTCCTGCCAAATATACACCTTTGGGAAGATAAGCAACAATGTTGCTGTTTAATATGGTTGCCATATCTTGTGTGATACATCTGAGAAACATCTGGTCTCCTCTCTTGAAAAACCATAAACCAAAGAAAAATAATTTACGGTTATACGACTCAACCCTCTACTTTCTATTACAACCGATTTAACAGCTTCAATTCCATAATAATTTTGAATGACGTCAACTTCAACCTCTGTCCCAAATTCAAGAATACGCTCAATTATAACATATTTATCCCGTCTGTGATTTAATGGGCCTTTGTCCCAAAAATATCGCCGTTTAGTTTTTAATATATTTTCCAGCTCTCTTTCGAAATCAATCTTTGATTGTTTTTCATCCATTTTTATTTCTTTTTAGCTGACCTTCCATCTCTTGTAAAAATTTGTCTCTTTCTTCAATGATCTCTCTGATCTGATCAGGATCAAATACTATCCAATAATCGATAATGTCCTGCTGACCCATGACACGACAGCCCCATTTCTTGAAATTTCCTGGTAAACAGGAAATTCCGTGAATATGCCATTCTCCCACTCATCAACGGAAGCGAACAATGGATGGCAACTCCTTTTTAGGCCGAATTTAACACCAAATATACAGCAAAAGCTCTACATATATCAAGATGTTTATTAATTTTTATTCTGAATTTGAGGATAAAACTATAGAGGAAGAATCGATAACTTTTTCGATTTCTGCTACAAATTTTCGTATCACCGGATTGCTGCGAGGATTGCGGATTGTGCCTTTTGCCACCTGGCAAAAAATTTTGCAAAGGCATACCAGTCAAAAAAATCGGCATCATCTTCTAATATTTAATACCTCATCACGTCGCGCCAAGACGGGCTTGTTCATCATGTCTAAAAAAAACCCCGCTTCCGTTTTAAGAAAGCGGGGTTTCGGTTTAAGGTTTAGTATTCTTCGCTTCTCAACTTCTCATCTTCATATCTTCTCCGCTCTTCACTACTGAAGCAGACTAAGCACCGTCTGCGGAAGCATATTGGCCTGGGCCAGCATGGCAACTCCTGCCTGCTGCATGACCTGAGCTTTGGTCAAATTAGCTGTCTCGGCTGCGAAATCCGCATCCATGATCCGCGCACGGGCAGCAGATACGTTTTCAGAGACGCTCTGCAGGTTGGCGATGGTGGATTCAAAACGGTTCTGAACCGCACCAAGGTCTGCACGTGTGCTGGAAATGAAGCTCAAAGCCTCATCGATGACATTCAGCGCCGCATTGGAGCCGGACTGGGTCGTAACGTCGATATCTGCCACACTGGACAAGGAACCGGCCAGATCAGCACCAGCAAATGTTGCGACCACACCGGTAACGGCAAAGGAATTTGCAGAACTCATCGACACCTGACCACCGATACTAATCGTATCCGTTTGGGCAGGGGTTTCGGTATTATTCGAAAGGGTCGACACGCCTGTAAATGTTGCCCCAGTAGCACCAACATTAAACACATCGTCATCATCAGCTCCGGCAGCCACATCGGTTATCAGGATATTGTGACCATCGTCGTTTGTCAAAGTCAGCGTCCCGGCAGCGGTATTCAGCTCAGCGGAAACACCGGTGCTGGCGCTCTCAGAGTTGATGGCATCACGCAGACCGGTATAATCGGTTGTTGATGTGAGGGTGTGCGTAATTGTTTTGGCACTGCCCTGGGCGGTACCCGATCCATCGACTGAAGACATAACAAACGAGATGGCCTCTCCCACAGCCACTCCAGTGGCGCTAACTTCTAATTGAAGATCAACGGTTGTTTTAGAGGATGCCGTCACACCGGTATCACCCGTGACGCTATTAATTCTGGCTGCGATTTCAGAGGCGGTCTCGGAAATCAAATAGGAAACATCGGTTGAACCTGTGGAACCTGACACGGTAACGGTATCAGCAACCACGCCATTAACGTCTGCATCCGCAGCGGGGACAGTCAAATCACCGATATTCAGGAGACTGGTTGATGTATAGGCGCCCATTGCGGTAGCAGATGCATTTCCCACCGTAATCGAAATGGATTCATCGGCAAATGCGCCCACCTGGAATTTGGCGGCCGTAAAGGTACCGTCCAGAATCTTTTGACCATTGAAGGAGGTCTGTGAAGCGATTCGGGTCAGCTCATCCTTCAGCTGAATAACCTCTTTCTGTATGTTTTCACGGTCAGAACTGGTATTCGTGTCATTTGCAGACTGAACAGCCAGCTCACGCATTCTCTGGAGAATGTTGCCAGATTCCTGCATGGCGCCTTCAGCGGTCTGGGCCAGAGAAATACCATCGTTGGCGTTTCGCGCGGCCTGGTTGAGACCGCGGATCTGTGAGGTCATCCGGGTGGAGACAGCCAGCCCGGCAGCATCATCCTTGGCACTGTTGATGCGCAGACCCGATGATAACCGCTGCAATGATTTGTTTAATGCTCCCTGTGTATTTCCCAGGTTTCTCTGTGCGTTCAATGATGCGATATTGGTGTTAATTGTCATAGCCATGGTTTTATTCCTCCTTGAATTTTGGTCATTAGTCACTGATCATTCGTCATTTGTTACTGACTACTGATCTCTGACATCTGACATCTGTTTTTTGCCGGCTTCCCTGCCGGCGGGTTATTGATTAAATGACTAATCTGTTAGGCCTTGCGCTTTGTCACCTCCTTTTGCCTGTACTTTTTCCATTATCTGGTTTTATCTATCGGAACCTATTTTTCAAAACTTAAATAAATTTTCGAGTTGAAGAATTTGCCGGTTTGTGAAATTTGGAATGTTTTTTTTATAAAGGCGCTTTTTTATCTGTGAGATTGATTGACGATGCTATACAAAAATGTATAATAACGTAATTGAATGTGGGGTTAGGGACCATTACAAAACAGGGTATAGAAACTGACTGGAAGTTATATATTCCAGGCTTATCCCCTTTTACTGTGTTGACGAATAGAATGGAACCGGTTGTATAATGAAAATTTTGCAAATGTCTTTGAAGTGAAATATTTTTTTTGACGGGTAAAGTTGAAGAATTTGTCGATTGGTGGGAATTGTTAGGTTCAGATTTTCTTGGCTATTTGTTTTACCTCTTCGGTTAACACGCGCTTAATCTCATCCCAATCCGAGTCCCAGATCATATTGACAGGCTTTTCTGTATCCGCCTCTTCGAAATCGATCAGACCCTTCAAGAAAAGCATCTTGCTATAGCGAATCCCCTGGTTTTCTTCCATGGCTAATTGGAGAAGAGTATCTAGAGAAATTGTCTGTCTGGTCAAGCAATAGAGGTCCACGAAGTCTTTCCTATCCCCCCTGCTTCCTATAGCCATAAGTTTCATCCTGCCGATATCCCTGGCATCAGCCACAAGAAAAGTTGTGTCTAAATGCCTCATGTCTATCAGGGGGAATGTCAAAGGAATTGATTCTTTGATGAAATCAACCTTGATTGATTGAATAATCATTTCCGTGTGCCGATTAGTTTCATTCACTGTCAAACCCTTTAAGCCGGTTTTCCGGAAATAAAACCTGAGCTGTTCGGCATTGAAATCCTTTGCCGAAAAAAAATCCAGATCTTCAGAAACCCTATGCCCCAGATGAAGGGCCAGGGCGCTGCCGCCTGCCAGGTAAAACGCTCCTTCTTGAAGAACAGAATGAAGCTTTCCTATTAATTCCCAAAGGGATTGGGGTAAGACCTCGGAATACATTCTTCATGCTCCAAATCTAATAGCACCTTCCAGAAATTCCTTGACCTTCGAGAAAGCGACCGACTCTGTCGAACCACTGTGACCATCTCTTCCCGGCTATAAGTCTTTAACAAGAAGCGCACCGCCACATCGTCTCCATGTTCCATCAGACGGGCAATAATAAAACGCCACGATTTTCCGATGTACAATTTATCGAAATCAACATCCCAAAAAAACGGCTTACAATATCCTGGCAGAGCTTTATAAGTTTCCATACCCGTTAAAAGAACTCGAAGTACATGTTGTTCGGTTCAATAATTCTCCATAAAGTCAATGCTGATTACTTGGATTGCGTTAACTCAGATCTCAAGAGTGTAAATCGCAACCGTTGGTGAAAGAGGTGTCAGGTGTCAGCGCCCCTGTTCATCATTTCTGAAACCTGACACCTGAAACCTAACACCAAATAGCCATGGCAATCTCAGCAACCGACAGTCTTGATTTACACCCAGATTTCAATGATTACATCGATTGCTCTATCTTTACTACAGTCTATCATAAACGTCAATAAGGGCCTTTTCCGCTGGGATATACAAAATTGCCTTATTAACACTTGACATGCACATTTTGGCATTATATTTTTTGTAAAAAAGGGGTGTCCTATGCGCACAAATGTTGTAATTGATGACAAATTGATCGAAGAAGGGTTGGCGTACACCGGTTTGAAAACAAAAAAAGAACTGGTTAATTATGCATTGAAAGAGCTTGTATACCGAAAAAAAAGAAAGGCCATTTTAGAGCTTGAGGGCAAGCTTCACTGGGAGGGCGACCTGGAGGAAATGAGGGGCAATCGCTTTGAAAATATTAGTTGACACTTCTGTGTGGATTGATTTCTTCTGGTTATAACGGATTTTGGGGAGTATCAAATTTATAGCTTAAAATCAGACTGATATCTGGATAATGCAATGAATAAGTGTAACGTGCCTAAAGTGATCTAAAGTGCCTAAAGTTGAGGAGTCGCTTCGCTCCACCATTTTATAAAATTGATAGAATTCAACAACCCTGGCCCAGACCGATCACCAATACGCTATATTCAAAAGGCAGGTTTGCAATGATCTATAGCCGATATCAATATACATGGACGAGTCGCACCAGGGCGGCCTTTAGCTCACTTTAGATCACTTCAAACTTTAGTTCACTTTTCTGTCGCGACTAATTAGATACGATAAAAACAGACGATTCGTAATAGCCTCCCCAAAATTCGATATAATCAGAAAAATACTTCCTATGAAAAAAGATTTTTTACAAATCATCGTTGAACATAAAAAACAGGAAATAGCGGCTTCAAAACACCGTTTGCCGGAACGTCAGCTTCGTGAAAACGCACGGGTCCCGAGAAAAAAACGTATGTTTTTACAAAAACTTGCGCAACCGGGTCCATCCGGTGCAAATATCATTGCCGAAATCAAACGGGCCTCTCCTTCTAAGGGGGTCATTTGTCCGGATCTGAATCCGGTCACCTATGCGGTGGAATACGAGCGGGGAGGAGCAGCGGCCCTGTCCGTGCTGACCGATGGGCCTCATTTTAAGGGCAGTATCCAGGACTTGAAAAGCGCCCGGAAAAGCACGACCCTTCCGGTGCTTCGCAAAGACTTTATGATCTCCTCCTACCAGATTTATGAGTCTGCGGTCATGGGAGCGGATGCTATTTTGTTGATTGTCCGTATTCTTGACCTGCAACAACTGAAAGAGTATCTTGACCTGTGTGACGAACTTCAAATGGATGCCCTGGTGGAGGTTCATTCGGAAAAGGACATGGAAAAGGCCACCCGGGCAGGCGCCAAGCTGATCGGAATAAACAACCGTAATTTGCGATCTTTTGAAACCGATATCCATACCTCCATTCGCATGAACTCTCTTCTGGAACCCCATCAGGTGGCGGTGGCTGCCAGCGGAATCCGGTCACGAAAAGACATCAAAAAAATGAATTCTTCGGGAATATGGAATTTTCTAATCGGCGAAAGCCTTGTTCGTGCAAAACACCCGGGGGCGTTCCTTAAATCCCTCATGGGAGAGGATTCACCCGAAAATACGCAAAGAACCTAGAAGCAAACAAAAGTCTTGCATTATAAATATACCGGCAATTATAATGTTTTTATTCGAACAAGTTAAAAGTGATAAGTGACCTAAAGTGCCTAAAGTTATGGAGTTGCTACGCTCCGATGATTTTATATGATTGGCAAAATTCCTTAACTTTAGCTCACTTTAAACTTTAGTTCACTTCAAACTTTTATGGCGTTTCGTCAGGCAAAGCCATCTATCTCTGACCTCTCTCCGAACCGTAGGCCCAGAGGACCAGGTTTTCAATGTAAAAGAAATAAAGGGTAGGAAATTTGAGTAACTATATACCCCAGGTCAAAATATGCGGCCTGACCCGTGTCCAACAGGCACTGCAATGTGCTGACCTTGGGGCGGATGCCATCGGATTTGTCTTTTATCCCAAAAGCCCGAGACATCTGACGGATGATCAGGCAAAGAAAATCTGCATGGCCTTGCCGGAACGGATAAAAAAAGTGGGCGTGTTTGTCAACGAATCGTTTTCGAGCATCATGAATCATGTGGAGCGATGCCATCTTTCTACAGTCCAGCTCCACGGCCAGGAATCTCCCGAACTGGTTCGTCGTCTTTGCAAACAAAATCTTCAGGTGATAAAGGCTTTATTTGTTGACGGCAATCCCTCTTTAAAAAATGCGGAGAATTATCCGGCATCGGCCTTTCTGGTGGAATGCGGCCGGGGCATACTTCCCGGTGGGAATGCGCTCCAATGGAACTGGGATCAGGCCAGAAGTTTTGGAGATAAATACCCGCTGATCATTGCCGGAGGGCTTTCCCCTGAAAATGTTTCCCATGCAATCAAAGTAAGTTCGCCAAATGCCGTGGATGTTAGTTCCGGTGTGGAATCGAGTCCCGGGCACAAAGATATTGACAAAGTTTCGCTTTTTCTTGATGCTGTTTTCAGGTGTGGCATTAAGAAGAACGGGAAAAAGATATTTTGACGGTCTCGTAAAAAGTCCAACTTCTGCGTTGTGCTGCATTTCGTAATCATTCAACGTACGAAAAGTACGCCTCATGATTACAAAATTTGCACGCCTTGAATTTGAACTTTTTTCGAAACCGTCTAACTCGGATTTTTTATGACTTAATCATATTTTAAGAGGTAAAAAAATGAAAAAAACTATAGAATTAAAAAGGGTTGTGGTCACCGGACTGGGAATGGTTACGTCACTGGGACTGGATGTGTCGACCACATGGGAAGCCATGCTGGCGGGCAAATCAGGTATCGACTGGATTACCCAGTGGGGGAATCTGGATGAAGTGAAAGCCAAATATAACTTGGCGGAAGATTTTCCTTTGATTGCCGGCGAAGTCAAAGATTTTAACATGAAAGATATTGTTAAACAGAGAAAAACAGGTTTTTCAAAAGAGGATCTCAAACAGATTAAATATATGGATGCGTTCATCCAGTTTGCTTACGCAGCAACCCTGGAAGCCATTGCCGACTCTAATGTAAATTTAGAAAAAGGAGACATTGATCCGTATCGGGTTGGCGTCATTATCGGCTCGGGCTTGGGTGGCCCCCAGTCATGGGAAAAGGAATTTGAACGGTTCTCAGCCGGTAAGAAAGTATCCCCTTTTTTAATTCCCCGTCTGATACCCAATCTGGCGGCCGGCAATGTCAGTATTTCTTTTAAGGCCAAAGGTGCCAATGCGTGCATCGCCACTGCCTGCGCTTCCGGGGCTCATGCGATTGGCGAATCTTTCCAGAGAATTCAATTGGGCAAAGAAGACGCCATTGCCTGTGGCGGAACCGAAGCTGCAATTACCCCATTAACCATAGCCGGTTTTCATGCGCTTAAAGCGCTGTCTGGAAAATACAATTCTCCGCAATCCGCTTCCCGACCATTTGAGGCAGATCGTAACGGCTTTGTTATGGCAGAGGGATCAGGCGTTTTGATCCTGGAAGAGCTGGAACACGCCTTAAAAAGAGGGGCGAAGATCTATGCGGAAGTCATCGGTTTTGGAATGACCGGGGATGCCAGCCATATTACCGAGCCTGATATTGACGGCGCCATTCGATGCGTTAAACTGGCCTTGGAAGATGCACAAATTGAGTCCAAAAACGTGGATTTAATCAACCCTCATGCCACATCCACACCCAAAGGGGATATTAATGAAGCCAATGCCATAAAAAAAGTCTTTGGATCTGATGGGGAACGGCCGTTTATAACCGCAAACAAATCTCAGCTTGGCCATTCTCTGGGTGCCATAGGAGGAATCGAAGCCATTTCGACCGTATTATCCGTTTATAATAATAAGGTCCCTCCGATTTTGAACCTGGAAAAGATTGACCCGGGATGCCAGGGTTTGAACTATGTACACGGAGAGACAAAACAGGCAAAAATTGACACCGCTCTTTCCAATTCTTTCGGATTTGGCGGTACGAATGCTACTTTGATCTTTCGGAAATACACATAGGGGTTCCGGGTTCAGAGGTTCCGGGTTCAAAGGTTCCTGGTGGGTGTAAATAAAGATTGTTGGTTATTGAGTTCAATCGTAAGGTGTCAGTGTTCAGGTTTCAGCTCTTCAAGTTTCTCGACCCTGACACCTGAAACCTTTTCCCCAAAGCTAAATACGTAGCGCAGACGAACATGAATTTTCATATTGCCAACAGCCGTGATTCACACCCGTTCCTGGACCTGGGTTTGCTCGTTACGGGTCACTGGCTTTTGTTCAGTTGCCACAAATAAACCGCGCTTACCTCAGGCTTTTGATAAATCCACCAACAGCGCCAACGCCTTCCTGATCAACCAGTCGAATGGTTTGTGATCCCACCACGGCGATATCGGCTTTTCCCTTTAGAAAATCCACATCTTTTTTCTCTTTCACACCAAAACCCAGGGCCAAAGGAAGATCTGTGGCTTTCCGGCATCGGGCAAGATATGTTTTCATCTGTTCGGAAAAATCCGTATCCACGCCCGTCACCCCTTTTCTGGCCACGCAATAAATAAAGCCCTTTCCAAATGAGGCAAGATATTTCATCCGCTCATCCGGCGTGGTTGGAGAAAATATGAAGATCGGAACCAGGTTGTGTTCTTCCATGGCATCGAGATAATCCTTCCCCTCTTCCGGAGGAAGATCCGGCACAATAGCACCCTTAATACCGGTTTGGTCCATTGCCTCGGTAAATCTGCCCACCCCGTATTTAAAAAGAATATTGTAATAACTCATAAAAAGAAATGGCATGTCAAACGCTCGGGTAACCTTTTGAGCAAAATCCATGCAGTTTTGGACCGTTGTCTTCCTTGAAAGAGACTTTTGATTGGCATGCAGAATTACCGGGCCGTCTGCAATGGGTTCGGAAAACGGGATTTGCAGCTCCATCAGATCCACACCTGCGTTGACCATGGATTCTATGATGTTGAAACTATCCTCGAATGTGGGGTAACCCAGAACAATATGTGTCATTAACAGGATTTCTTTTTTCCTGAGGCTGTTTTTTATATACGATTCAACCATGATATTCCTTCGCTTTTTCCTTGATAAATTCCTGCCACTTAGGGTCGGCAAATGCATCGGCAACGGTAAAAATATCTTTGTCTCCTCTGCCGGATTGATTGATCAGAATAATATCCTCTTTAGGCATGGCCGGCGCCTCTTTAAATGCCTGCGCAAAGGCATGGGCCGACTCCAAGGCCGGAATCAACCCTTCTTTTCGAATGGTAAGCGAAAGGGCATCTACAACCTCCCTGTCGGTTGCCGCCTCGAATCGGATACGACCGCTTTCCGCAAATTGGGCCAGGATCGGTGAAACCCCCACATAATCTAATCCCGCTGCAACACTGTGGGTCTCTTTCATCTGGCCGTCCGTGTCCTGCAAAAAATAGGTCTTATATCCCTGCGCCACACCGATGCTTGCATCTTGGGAACACAGGCGTGACGCATGTTGGCCGGTGTTCAGCCCTTTTCCCCCGGCTTCAACGCCAACAAGCTCAACCGGATCATCTATGAACGCCTTGAATATCCCCAGGGCATTTGACCCCCCTCCCACACAAGCATAAATACGGGCAGGCAGCCTGCCCTCTCTTTCCAAAATCTGTTTGCGGGCCTCTTTCCCAATGATCGACTGCAAAAAAGCGACCATTTCCGGAAAAGGATGCGGACCGCAAGCGGTTCCCAGCACATAATGTGTGGTATCCATATTCGTCACCCAGTCACGAAATGCCTCATTAATGGCATCCTTTAAGATCCGGGTCCCTTCCCGTACGGTAACAACCTCTGCGCCCAGTCGCTCCATCCAGAAAACATTGGGGCGCTGCCGCCGGACATCCACCTCGCCCATATAGATGGTACATTTGAATCCAAACCGTGCGGCCATGGTGGCAGTGGCCACTCCGTGCTGGCCGGCGCCGGTTTCTGCAATAACCCGTGACTTTCCCATGCGTTTGACCAAAAGCCCCTGCCCCATAACATTATTGGCCTTGTGGGCTCCGGTGTGGTTAAGGTCTTCTCTTTTAACATAAAGGCGCGCACCTCCAAAATGCCGGGTAAGATTTTCAGCAAAGGTTATGGGTGTTGGCCTGCAGGAATAGGTTGACATGATATCGACATATTCCTTCCAAAACTCGGGGTCATTTTTTGCCTTTTGAAAGGTTTCCACAAGCTCATCAAAGGTGGCAATAAGAATTTCAGGAAGATAAGCTCCCCCGAATCCTTCATAGTATCCTCTATCTTTCATCTGTATATTCTCCTAACCCGATAAAGCCGGAACCAAAAACTATTTGCCACCAAGTCACAAAGACACAAAGGATTGTATTTTATTATTCTTTCTTCGTGGCTTGGTGGCTTTGTGGCGAGAAAAAAAGTATTTCCACAAAAAGCACAGGTCTTACAAATAAGCGCCCAATTCCTGTGAAAAAACAAACTGATCTGTTCTACAATACAGCTCTGAATAAATAACGTTTTTTGCCGGTTCAAAGTGAAGGAACCGTTTTACCGTAAGAATCGGGGTGTCCGGTGCAACCTGTAAACTCTTTACCTTTTCCCCGGTTACATAGCCTATCCTGAAGTTCTGTTTTCCGCCAATGGGCCGCATGTAATAATTTTCATCAACAATTTGTGAAAGAGATCTGTCTGACAGCTCGATTCTGTCTATGTTTGCAAACAGGGTCTCGTGGAGATAAATATCCTCGATAAGAACCGGGACCTTTTCAACCCGGCTGAGCCTGGATAAAAAATATGCCCTTTTGTTGGCAAACGGATTTTCCGGGTCGTCTTCAATGGATTTCAAGGTGATTTTTTGCAAAATAGATGTGGTGACCGATATCCCTTTTTTATGAAAAGATGAAAGCGTTCCTGCCAGTGAAAAAAGATCAATCTCTTTTTGATCTTTGCAAACAAAGGTGCCTGAGCCTCGCTTTCGGATAAGAATTCGTTTGCGAACCAGTAAATCGGTGGCTTGCCTTGCCGTGGGCCGGCCGATACCGTAGCGTACGGCAAGACTGTTTTCCGAAGGAATCCTTGACCCTGACGGGTATTTTCCCGAACGTATTTTGGCCAGCAGGATATCCGCCAGTTGGCGGTATAATGGAATAGGTGATTTTGAATTCAGCATAAATATATGCTGACAAACATCAGTCAAGTTGTCAAGACAATTTTACATTTAGAAACGCATAATCCGTCAATAAATAATATAACAATGTCAAAAATTTAACACCGTAACACATTTTTAATCAAACGCTGCTATCAACATCACTCGGATTTGGCATACTTTTTTCCGTAATAGGTTCCGAATATCGTCTCCAATAACCAAATTGATAAAAATTAGGTACAATCAATGCGTTGGCACAATTTGTGCTTAATTTCTGATTGCCGATTGATCACATTAGAAAAGATCACAAGCATGTTCCCAAATTCATACTTAAATAAAAAGACAAAGCAACCGATAATGAACTTAGGGGCTTCGCCCCAATTGGAATAGAGGTGGCTGTAACTATGGCAACAGCACAAGGATTGTTTAAGAAATTTATTACCGCTAAAACCCTGCCTCATGTTGCAATACGTCTGACCAAATTGATTTCTGACGAAAACAGCACCATACAGGATTTTGAAAAAATGATGAAGATGGACCCCACACTGGTGTTGCGTCTGCTTCGCGTCGTCAACAGCTCCTATTACGGACTGCGGCAAAAAGTCAACAGTATCTCCAGGGCGGTTGTGGTTATCGGCATGAATAACCTGCGCAATATGATTGCGACAGAAGCGCTTAAGGATATATTCAAGGAAAGTCAAAAGCAAGACGCTTTTTCCAGGAACCGGTTGTGGCTTCATTGTGCTGCGGTCAGTATTTGCAGTCAAATGATCTCGGAGCGAATTTTCGGACAAAACGGTGAAAATGCTTTTTTATGCGGGATCCTTCATGACATCGGAATGATTGTCGAAGATCAGACTGCACACGATTTATTTAACCAAGCGTGCAAGGCCTACGCACAGGACTCCGGATCCATTATCGATCATGAGAAAGAAATCATCGGTACCGACCACTGTCAAGTAGGATATATTTTGGCGAAAGACTGGAAACTTCCTTTTGAGGTACAGCAAGGAATTAAACAACACCATGATGTTCTCAAAGAAGTCTCCGCCTCCAGCATTACCGGAATAATCCAGATATCAGAATATATTGTCGCTAAATTAGACTATGCCGCCATGCCCGGAATGAAACCAACGCTTTCATCCCCTTTGGCTGACCATCTTCGCGAAAATATAAAGGAATATAAAGCCCTGGTTGAAGATCTGCCTGATGAAATGTCAAGAGCCAGCGATCTTTATGGATATCAAAAGGAGTAAAGTTAGTGAATATTTCAGGAGATATCTTCAGTGAATTTATAGACCGGAATAAAGAGCCCGAAAAACTTTTTTCATTACTAAAAGAACGAATGCCGGAGGGGTGTTTTCAGCTTTTTTTAAATCATAAAACAGATGATTCTTTCGGAGATAACCTAAAATTACCCCGCAGGGTCCGGAACAACATTGTCGATCGTTCTAAAAAGGAAAAAGGCATAATCCATATGGAGTTGCCCGGTGGACGTTTGGGTTACTCAACCGCTATCAATGAATTAAATGCGATATTGATTGTTGCGTTATCAAAACAGGTTCCTGATTCATATATAAAACCATATGGAGCTGCAATTATTCAATTATGCATAGAACTGTTCCTTTCCCAAAATGGGCTTTGTGATGAGAAAGAAATTATCCAAACCCAAAAAAAACAATACCATCGCAAACTCGGTGTGTTAGAAAATAAATATCAAGAAATTCTGGAGGACAATCACCGCGGGTATCAGATCATTAAAAAACAGCAAGAGGAGTATTCACGAACCTTGAAATCTGAGATTTCACGGAAAACCGCCCGGCTTCGGGAGACCAATGTGAATCTGAAGCAAGCACGGAAAGCTGCAGAAATCGCCAATAAAGCCAAGAGCCAATTTCTTGCCAACATGAGCCATGAAATCCGCACCCCCATGAACGGAATCATAGGCTTTACCGAAATGCTCTTTGATACGGATCTTAATGAAAATCAGACAGATTATCTGGAAATGATAAAGGGAAGCGGGGATAGCCTATTATCTTTAATCAATGATATTCTCGATTTTTCCAAGATCGAAGCCGGAGAACTCGATTTTGAGAAAGCGGACTTTGATCCGGAACTGGTTGCATATGATGTCTGTGAACTCATCCTTCCAAAAATTCATTCAAAACCTATAGAGGTTCTTTGCACTATCGACAATAACCTCCCTGCACTTGTCAAAGGAGATCCATTTCGATTTCGTCAGATCCTGACGAACCTGATGGGTAATGCCGCCAAGTTTACTGAATCCGGAGAAATTGAGCTTTTTTTGGGTGTTGAAGAAGAAAATGAGACCCGGGTAAAGCTTCACGCAAAAATAAGAGACACCGGTATCGGCATTGCCCAAGATAAGATTTCAACCATTTTTACACCGTTTCAACAGGCCGACGGATCCACATCAAGAAAATACGGCGGTACCGGGCTGGGACTTTCGATATGCAAACAAATTTTAACTATGATGCATGGCGATGCCTGGGCAGAAAGCCCACTCAATTGTCAATTGAATATTGAAAATTGTCGGTTAAAAAATAATAACAAAATTCAAACTAATCTTCAATCGTCAATCGTCAATCGTCAATCGTCAATCGATAATCGTCAATCGTCAATCGTCAATCGTCAATGTAAAGGGGGTCCGGGAAGTATATTTCATTTTACCGCTTGGCTTGGAAAAGCTCAAGATAACAAAACCCGAAAATCCGCACCCTTGTTTCTTTCCGGTAAGAAAATACTTGTTTTTGATAACAACCCGACCGCTGTAAACACATTGAGCCATATGTTGTCATCGGCAGGAATGAATGTAACGGCGCTGAAGAAAAACAACCATGTCATACCAACATTCCAAAAGACCTTACAAACCGAAGATCCGTTTAATTGTTGTATGATAGGCATTAAAAATCCCGGCCTCAGCGGCTATGAATTGGCGAAGCAGATTCGTGGTATTGAATCTTCAATCAAAGATCTAAAATCCGTCCCCGCGAATTCTGAATCACAACATATTCATTTAATAGCATTATCTTATTTAATGGATCATGATGCTCAAAAATGCAAGGATTCGGGCTTTGACAGTTTTTTGAGCAAACCGGTTCGCAGAGATAAACTTTACCGGATGTTGGAGAAAAGCATTGGAATGCGGGATACAGATTGCGGATTGAAGTCTGGAAAAGATCATGAGATCCAAAATCAAATAACGTACTCATCTTCAGTCCGTGATGAGGTTAAGCCTTGTGCTCGCATTCTTTTGGCAGAGGACAACCCGGTCAATCAGAAGCTGGCGAAGATAATGCTGAACAAAGCCGGTTGTCAGGTAGAAACGGCCATTACCGGAAAAGAGGCGGTTGAGAAATTCACAACTTCACCCGCAGATTTTGATCTTATTTTTATGGATATGCAGATGCCCGAAATGGATGGAACTGAAGCCACTCATCGCATACGCGAATGGGAAGAATCCGCAATCCGCAATTCGCAATCTGCAATCAAAAGGATTCCGATTATCGCAGTCACAGCAAATGCCATGAAGGAAGACAGAAAAAAATGTTTTGAATGTGGAATGGACGACCATATTACAAAACCGATTAAAAGTGAGCTTCTATTGAAAGTCATCGAGAAATGGGTATCAAAAGCTTAACGAGTTAACATCGTTTGAATTTGAAGGAGTCGCTATGAATTTCAAAGAATTATCGAAAAATCTGGGCCTGGAAGAAGAAGAGTATATTGAGTTGTTTGAACTTTTTGTTGAGACCGGCATGGAAGACCTAAACAAGCTTTGGATTGCCATTGATATGTCAAGTGAGGAAAAAGCAGCCCGGATTGCCCATTCTTTGAAAGGTGCCGCTTTGAACATGGGTTTGAACGAATTTCATGAACTCGCAGAAACAATTGGAAAGACAGCCCGTGCCGGACAGCTGGAAAAAACTGCACAAATCGCCAAGACATACCAGGAAAAACTGGATATCGCAGCCGGTCTTGTCAAGTGTTGAGGTTTTAATTTGAACTTATTCAAAAGGATCTGAAGAGATGAAGAAAATACTGGTTGTGGATAACCATCCTATAATGCTCAAGTTTATGAGTCATTTACTTGAAAAAAAAGGTCATCAAGTATGGACCGCACCAGACGGTCTCTCCGCTCTTGAAATATTAAAAACAAATATTCCTGACATAATATTTGCCGACCTTATCATGCCGAATATCGATGGAAAAAAGCTATGCCGGATAATTCGGAGCACCCTCAAACTTAAAGATATTTTTATTGTTATTCTTTCTGCAATTGCAACCGAGGAGGAGCCACGTATCGTTGACTACGGCGCCGATGTCTGCATTACAAAGGGACCTTTTAATGAAATGGCCGAGCATGTTCTTACAGCTATAGAACATTCAGACGTTGAGCCAACCCAAAGGCCGAAAGTAAAAATAATCGGACGAGAAAAACTATTTAAACGAGAAATTACCAAGGAATTGTTGGCTTCCAGAAAACATTTTGAAGCAACGTTAAACAATATTTCCGAAGGAATTCTGGAGCTTACTTCAGAATTAAAGATTGTTTACATAAATCCTGCTGCCGTCTCAATTATCGGTATTCCTGAGGAAACCGCATTGTCTAAAAACTTCACAGGACTTTTTAATGAAAAACATCAAAAAAGAATTATGGATTCTCTTGAAAATCCGGGCAGAAAAAAACAACTCATCAGCTCGGAAGCTCCTGCGGAACTCAATGATAAGCAGGTCACTTTAAATATCATACCGATCAAAAACGATGGGCAAAACCCTATTCTTGTTATTCTAAAAGACATCACCCAACGAAAGAAAATGGAAGCACAACTCCAGCATGCCCAGAGGATGGAGGCCATAGGTACCCTGGCCGCCGGTGTTGCGCATGAAATAAATAATCCCATCAGCGGTATCATGGGCTATGCCGAGATACTGAAAGAGCGATACCACGAGCAGGGCCGGGATGAAGATATTCCAAGCAAAATTATCAAAGAATCGGATCGCATTGCAAAAATTGTAAAAAATCTTCTTTCCTTTGCAAAGGATTGGCAGGAAGAAAGCAGATCTGCTCGCATTAAAGACATCCTTTCCAATACCCTTGGCATGATAAAAGGACAAATGGCCAAAGACAACATAAAATTGTCTGTTGATGTTTCAAACAATCTTCCCGATATCAAAGCTCGTTCCCATGAAATTCAACAGGTCTTTTTAAATATTCTCAGTAATGCACATTATAGTCTTAACCAACGATTTCCTGGACCTAATGAGAATAAATTCCTTGGAGTCGAAGGTAAAACCATCAAATCTGAAGACCGAAATTATGTTCGGACAACATGTTACGATCGTGGTACAGGAATTCCAAAAAATATCTTAAATAAAATTTGTGATCCGTTTTTTTCCACCAAACCTCCGGGAAATGGTACGGGGTTGGGTCTTTCCATCAGCCACAACATAATTAAAAATCATGGGGGAAAACTTCTGTTTGAAAGTGTGGAAGGAGAATACACAAAGGTTATGGTTGATCTGCCGGCAATGTAACTTCTCAATAAGTTCTGGTGCATGAAATGATCCTATCGACCCGCCTACTGATAATTTCCTTAAGGTTTATCGCGTCTTAACATTTCTCTCAGTGCTTGAAACATTTAAAAAATAATTTTCTTTCAAAACTCAGGACGAACGCATTCGAATCACAATACATGGAGAACGCTCCACCACGGCGCATATCTCTTTCCAACCGACTGAAACTTGTGCTTAAGTACCCGTAAGCCCGAACCGCGCCGTAGTTATTAAGAACAATTCATCGCTAAATTATCCCATTGATTTTTTAAGTCATAATTATATTCGGCTCGGGCTAACGCGTGCTAAAGCCCTTCAAACAGTCAGTCGGTTTCCAAGAGAAACACGCCGTCGCTACGCTGTGCTGAAATCAAATGAGCTTGCTTTGTTTCACCACTTCTCCAGTATTGACATATCGACTCTGTTTATATAAATTGATTTATTTAAAAATTTTTAATAAAAAAGGAATATTAATCATAAAGCTGTTGGACTTTCAAATCACAAAATCTCATCCATGAACCCATTGACCCCACAAAATACTTTTCATTCCAAGATCAAGAAATTATTGGGTAAGTCTCCCAATGATTTTCGTATCACCATCGGCGAACTCCTGAGACGAAAAGGCATTATTACCGAAAAACAACTCCAGGAAGCCCTAAAGGTACAAAAAGAAAAACTTTATACCCTGGGCAAAGCCGTTCGACTCGGGCAGATCATCGTTGAACTCGGTTATGCCTCCGAAGAAGAACTGGTCAAGGCGGTAAATATTGGATATCAGATTTCGGTTAAAACGCTAGCAGACGACATAAAAGGACTGGTTAAAGATAAGCGCAGGAACTTTGTCGAAGGTCTCCCTCAGCCCCGTATCCCTATATGGCTTCAGTTTTTTGCTGCAACCATGGTCATTATTATCACCACTATTTTTGTAATGAGTTTTTTTATGTTAAGCCAGCAAAAAGAAAGACTTTACCGGCAAACCGTTAAGATCGGCAAGGTCAGTTTGAACTATTTCACTAGCAACTCTTCGGTTGCCCTTCTGGAAGACAACATCTTAAGGCTTAATACGTTAATAAAAAATGCAACGGCTGTTGAGGGGGTTGTTTATGCCATTATCGTTGATCGCAATCAGATTATCAAGGCACATACCGACATAACCAAAATCGGCGAGACCTTTGAAGAATTCGATCACACGGAAGATGTGATAAAAGACCAAGATGTTACTTACTTTAATTACTATTCGACATCCGGCAAACATGTTTTGAATTTAACGCGTCCCGTTCTATTTAAAAACAAAAAGCTGGGGCAGGTCCATGTCGGAGTTTCCATCGATTTTATCGAAAACTTAATCAACAAAGCTCGTTTGACAATTCTGGTGATAACATTTTTCATCATCCTGTTAGGAAGTGCAGTTGCAGTATGGATAGGATTTCATTTCTCCCGTCCTATTTCAAATCTTCTTATGGCAACCGGTGAAATCGCTTCGGGAAATTATCAGCACAAAATAATACTGGCAAGAAATGATGAACTCGGAAACCTGGCCACCGCTTTTAACCGCATGGGAGATGAACTCTGGAAGAACTCCCTCATGCAAAAATCCTTTGGCAAGTATATCGGTTCTGAAGTTCTTGAGATGATCCTGGCCAATCCAGAAAATGACTGGCTTAAGGGCCATAGGAATGAAGCGACCATCGTGTTCACCGACATCAGAGGATTTTCATCATATTCAAAGCTCAAAGAGCCCGAAGAAATCGTTGAAAGTTTGAATGAATATTTTGAGATTGCCACGCAGGCAATACAGGATCATGGCGGATATGTGGATAAATTTATCGGGGATGCGGTGTTGGGAGTTTTTGGGGTCCCGGTTTATCACAAAGACCATGTGGAAAGGGGAGTAAGGGCTGCAAGCGACATGCAGAAGATGTTTATGAACAAAGCAACCAATGGAAACAGCCTCCTTAAATCTGTAGGTATCGGAATTCATACAGGAGTGGTTGTATCCGGCAATATCGGATCACAAGACAAAATGGAATATACCGTAATTGGCGATACGGTAAACCTTGCCGCACATTTGAACAGAATCGCCAAGCCCGGTGAAATTATTATCACGAAAAGTGTTTATGAAAATATTGAAGACAGGATTACCGTAGAACCGCTTCCGCCCAAGCATATCAAGGGCAAAACAAAACCGGTCGAAACGTTTAAGTTGCTCAGTATAAAGGACTAGCGAAATGCAACAATCTTCAAATACAAGGAAACCCATTTCCGGCATTGTTTTTCTGTTGTCCCTTTTATTGCTTGCCGCCTGCATCACAAGTGCCCGGTCCCATCAAAAAATTTCTGAAATTCGTCTTAATAACGACTTTATCATTGTCACGGCAACCGTCAAAGACACCTTTTCTTCCCTGGCCGCGGAATACTTGAACGATCCGTCCAAAGGGTGGCTTATCGCTGAATTTAACCATATCAAAAGCCTGACTGCCGGACAGGAACTGATTATCCCCTTATTCTCCTTCAATAAGGGCGGCCTTAAATCCGAAGGGTATCAAACCGTCCCGGTGTTGTCATATTACAGATTATCCAAAAACAAACCAAGCAAAACAGCAATCACCCAAGACGACTTTAAAGCCCAGATGAAATATTTGAAGGACAACGGCTATCATGTTATCACGCTGGATCAATTATTGGGGTTTCTCGATTACCAGGAACAGATACCCGAGAAATCTGTTGTAATTACATTTGACGACGGATGGATCTCCGTATATGACATCGCTTTCCCCATATTAAAAGAATATGGTTTCCCGGCCACGATTTTTATTTACACCGATTTTGTCGGCGGCGGAAAAGCCATGTCCTGGAAACATATCAAAGAGCTTTCAGAAGCCGGGTTTGATATCCAATGCCAGACCAAAACTCACCGAAATTTGACCGTGTTAAAAAACAAGGAGTCGTTTAAACAATACTTCAACTCCCTTGAAATGGAAATAAGTTACCCCAAAAAGTTGATCGAAAAGAAACTGAATAAAGAATGCAACTGCCTGGCATACCCTTACGGTGAAACCAATAATCTTGTCATTGCCATGTTAAAAAAACACGGCTACCGTGCCGCATTCACCGTTGATAATCAATCGAACCCGTTTTTTATTGATAAATACAAGATCAGTCGTTCGGCAATATACGGCAAATACGACATTGAAAAGTTTAAAAACAAACTGTCCGTATTCCAACACATGGAATTGAAGTGACATTTTAGTTTCTTGGTTGTAAATTTTGTGCTTTTTGTGGCAAAAAATATCTAAATTTATTGAGTGTGAAGTGCCTAAAGTGACCTAAAGTGACTAAAGTTAAGGCATTCTGTCAATTTTATCTAAAATAAATAGCCGGAGCGTAGCGACTCCTTAACTTTAGATCACTTTTAACTTTTCCGGTTTATCCGGGTTAGGTTCGTTGTTTCATAAAACTAAATTGATGCGAAATGAAATGAAAAGGTTGTTAAACGTTCTATTGCTGTTAATTGTTCTGTTTTTTCTCACCGGATGCGCCGGTGTTCGAGAGTTTTTCGGAGATATCGCCAATAAATTTTTAGAAAAGAATTCCGAAAAAACACCCGGGGTCACCAAAGTATTACCCGCTTCCGATTACCTGGAAAAAGCGTCGGAACATGAAAAAAATGACGAATTGCAAACCGCCCTTTTTTACTTGCAAATAGCCGGCACACTGGATCCGGACAGTACAAAAATTCATGAAAAGATTGCCTCCTTAAAATCTGCCATCGATCATAAAGCCGGGCAGCATTTTACAACGGGGGTAACGTTTTATAAAACAAGAAAATTCGAAGACGCACGAAAGCAGTTCCTGACAACGTTACGATATTCCCCGGGTCATAAAGAGGCTTTAGACTACCTAAAAAACAGGTTACATCCAAAAGAATACCGAACTTATAAGGTGAAAGACAAAGACACGCTTAAAGATATTTCAGAAAAATTCTATAAAGATCCTTCAAAAGATGTTCTGATCGCCTACTTTAATAATATTAAAAAGGGTAGCGAACCCGTATCCGGTACAATACTTGAACTTCCCACCCTTGAATCAGAATTTAACCGACCCCCAATCCATATCCCCACTGAATTGACAAAAGCGGAAAACCTTTTGAAAGAAAAGCGATATCCCGAGGTGCTGAGGGTTTCAGAAAAGATTCTTGAATATGACCGGTTGAACCAAAAGGCATCTGATCTGAAAAATGCTGCCTATTACCGGATTGGTTTGGAGTTGAGCGGCCAAGAAAACTATCCGGAAGCCATAAAGAGCTTCAAAAAGGTGACTCCCGAATATCAGGGAGTTGAAGAAGCAATACAACAGGCAATTAACAAAGAATTGCTCAAAGCTGAACACCTTTTAAAACAAAAACAATATGAGCAAGCATTAGCTGTTGCAGAAAAGATTTTAGATTATGACAAATCCAACACAGCGGCCAAGAATCTGATCAACACCGCCTTTTGCCAACAAGCCAAGAACTTGATCATTCGAAAGAATTATACCGAAGCATTACATGTTCTTGGCAAAGCAGACCCTGAATATGATTGCGTTAAAAAAACCATATCCGATGTTTACACGGCGAAGAATAAACAGGCTGAAGTCCATTACCTCAACGGCGTCAAACATTTTCTGAATGAGGAGCTACAAAGCGCCATAACGGAATGGGAAAAGGCCTTAGCCCTGAATCCGGAACACCAAAAAGCAAAAAAAAATATTAGTAACGCCCGAAGCTTGTTAGAAAAATTAAAAAAGGTCAAGTAGTCTTTCCGAGTCAAAATCCCTGGAAAAATTGGCTTGCCCGGTGGAATCCCCTCTAAACATGCCATAACGGAATTCCACAGGGCAAGTACTTAGCTTACTCACGCTAAAATGTCACCGCATTAATATTTCATATACTGTTGTGGCGTGTTTTCGGCAATATACGTTACCGCATTATAAATACAAGTCCTGATCGCCTTTTCCATGGGGGTTTTTGCAAAGCCGCCTAAACCGCCCCCCATACCGCCACTGCCGGTAAGTGCGAGAAGACTGCCGCCAATATTGACACTTTTGCCCTCACCTTCTACGCGGGTTGCCGCTAAAACTTCAGACGTATGAGCATCAACGATACGGATATCCATAGCCATGGATGATTTTTTGAAAGCCCCGCGGGCAGCTCCAAACAAGGCAGAAGCTTTGCCAAGCATACCGCCCCCAAGTCCGCCTCCTCCACCGGAACTCGCCGGATCCCACCCGGTTATGGCGGCCATAATCAGCAGATCAGCCCCCTTGATTCCGCCTTTTTTAATGCCGCTCTTGTCAGCATAACCTTGTCCGGTTAATGCCATTTCCTGTTTAAGTGCATCAACATTCATACGCTCCAACACCCGATATCTCTTGCTCTGAACCATAGCGGTGGTCAACATGTCTTTTAAACCGGTCATATACCCTGTATTCCGCTCATGGCTAACCGTATACGATTGTCCGCCGAATCCTGAAATCTTGGTCGTACTGCCGCCCCCCCCAACTTTCCATTCGAAACTGGACACAGCGACTTTGGCTTTCGGTCCACCATACGGTGGAAGTTGCATTTCCTCTCCGGTATCTGTTTTGGCAGTCGGCTTGACCATGCTTTCCATACATCCGGATGTCATAAAAAAAACCAGCAGCGGAATCAGAACAATTAAAGATAATCTCTTTTGCATTGCAACCTCCTTGAATAATTTTGTTTTTATGATTTATGATAAACTTCGAAACTAATTTGTTTTTGTTTGTACAGTTGCACGGAATAGAAAGAATTGAGAAAGTTTTAATCCAAAGAAATTTGGCTGTCAATCAGAAATATAGATACCAACGGTCTTAGTCCTTGAATTCATCTCAACTCCACTTCATAACCTGCCATATTCAGTTTGTGGGCTATTTTCTCAACGTGTTCGGGGCCGCGTGTTTCGAGTTCCAAATCGACTCTTGTGACGTAAAGGAGCAAATTTCGTGCGCGACGGTCATGATAAACGTGTAAAATATTTGCCTTAAGACCGGATATCAAGGCCAGTAATTGTACCAAAGAACCGGGGGCGTCGGTCAAGCGCACCCTTATGCGCATGATCCTGGCACTTTTTAATAACCCCTGACTCAAGATGCGGCCTAACAAAGGGCTATCCACATTCCCTCCGCTGATTAAAAGAACGACTCTGCTTCCCCGGGGAACCGTCACGGAGCCGTTTAAAAGCGCCGCCAGGGGAACCGCCCCTGCGCCTTCAGCCAGTATCTTTTTTCTTTCCAGAAGCAACAGAATTGCCGCTGCAATTTGATCTTCATCCACCAACACCACATCATCAACACACTTTCTTATAATATCGAAATTCAGATCCCCCACCTGTTTAACACTTATCCCGTCGGCTATGGAGTGATGGGAATCGACACTCGTAATTTTCCCGCTGCGATACGATTCATAGGCCGATGGGCAGGCTGCAGATTGAACGCCGATAATTTTAACTTCCGGTCTGATTGATTTTATTGTTGAAGCTATACCCGAAATAATACCACCGCCGCCGATAGGCACAACAATCATATCGGTCTGTTTGAGATCTTCCAGAATTTCCAAAGCCATGGTCCCCTGACCCACAATAATATCAGGATCATCAAAGGGGTGAATAAAAGTTTTTCCTTCCAGAACCATTTGTTGAGCTTTTTTAATGCATTCTTTCAAACTCTGACCCTCAATCACAACCTCGCCGCCATATCCGCACGTAGCTTCTTGCTTTGTGATGGAGGCCCATTCAGGCATGACGATGGTTGCCGGAATAAGCGCCTGCCTGGCAGCCAGGGCAACGCCTTGAGCATGATTTCCTGCAGAGGCCGCCACCACGCCTCCGTGACCTATTTCATCTTTGTGGGTCAAAATATAATATGTTGCCCCTCTGATTTTGAAGGATCCGGTTTTCTGAAGATTTTCCAATTTGAGGTAAATTTCTCCTTCAAACATTTGACTTAAAGAAGGTGAATAGACCAGCGGGGTTTTAATAACCGTTCCTTTAATCATTTTTGCGGCCTGATGAACATGCTCAACGGAAATCATATGTCTATCCCTTCTTGTTTTCTCGCCGCATTTCCGACCCCATCATGGATCGTAACCGGCTGCTGGGTAAACCCATCAGTTCCTGCCATTTGCCCTCTTCGACGACCCGGCCGTTTTCAAGGACTACAATGCGATCGGCCCACCGTATGGTAGAAAAACGGTGGGCTATGATGACCATGGCCAATTCTCCCCGAAGCTTATCGATGACCTCCTGGATCCGCCTTTCGCTTTCTGTATCTATGGAACTTGTGGCTTCGTCAAGCAGCAAAAGTAACGGCTTCCGTAGCAAAGCCCTGGCAAAACTGATCGACGTGACAAAATATGACAGCCAGTTAACGCGGTTGGCGAATAAAATGAAAAAGAGAGATGCCCTGTCTTTCCAGCTCCGGCGAAATGTTCGCGTGGTTGCAAATCTTAATCAATGGTTGCGGCAGGGTGGTACGGCAGATCATAAGGGGAAATAATGGATCTACTCTTGTGCGGAAGTGTTATGGGATGGCAACCGAACGATATGAAGTAAACATCTTGAAGCATCGTTGACACGAACAACCGATCCAAGTAAAAAGGGGACAAAATATTTCTTAAAATCCTGATCAAGGGTTATATTGAGATCTTTTGCAATGTCGTGAACAGGCACATTGGGCAACATGAAGACTTCATGGGATGGAAAAATCCCGAAGTGCTGGCCCACAAAGACAATCAGCTTATTTCATAGTCAAATATTCTTACAGTCATATGGTAAGAATTTTGAATCATCAGACATTAAAGAAAACTTGTTTGCCAGGGCTTGCGCAATCAACATTCGGTCAAAAGGATCTTTATGGTGAAGTGGCAATTCACCCAAAACCATGGCTTCAAGGCCTGAAAGATCGAGTATCTCAAGCCCCATTTTCTGCGCCATTTCAAGCGGATCAAACTCGATGTTTATTTTACCGATCGAATGTTTAATCATAAGCTCGGCAATGCTCATGGCACTCAAAAAGACTTCATTTGCTGGAGACTCCAGTTCATAACGCCTTTTCTCATTGAGTCTGTCAGGATAAGACAACATCCATAAGAAAATATGGGTATCAACTAAAATTTTCATGAGTGATCACCATAAAACATGGCATTTATCTCCTCATCCTCATCCATAAAGTCATCCGGAATATTGATTTGTCCTGCAAGCAAACCAAGTTTGCGTTTTGCTTTAGGCTTATGCACCACTAATTCAACGAGGGGTAAATTATTCTTTGCAATTATCACCTCTTCGCCGTGATAAGCCATATCGATCAGTTTGGAAAGCTTTGCTTTTGCTTCTGAAACATTGATAATCATTGCGCACTCCTATTTCAAAAAAGTAATAAACCAATTATAGCTATTTAGATCAGGTTGGTCAAGTAAAAAAGGGGACAGATTTATTTTATATTACAATCTGGGCAAACCCATGAAAACGAGTGGATTGCCGACAAACTCGATATGTCAATCGGCATGAAGGGCGAAATGAGGAGCCAATCGGATTCGATGTGATACTCCCGTCGCCCCTGCCAGTTGCCGATGAGCTTGTGGTCCAAATGAATAGGATCAAGCTTATCTTCTGCGATTAGAGAACGAATGATTATCTTTATCTTATCGTAATTACTCAGGTATCTTGCCACTGGCACCAAGACACCGAGATTATCTTTTTACGAGATCATCTTTCTTGCTTAACCATTTTTCACCCAACGGTTTGACAAAATCCGGATTTTATTCTATTTATTTATTGATATGTATGCAATAATTGATTTTATTTTTCAATGGTAATAACCTAATCCAATATCTTAAGTATAAGAGTATAACCAACTGTTTATTTAGTATGATACATTTTAAATAGTGTCCAACAACAAATCTATATTGGCTACAAATACAGTTTCCAATGCAGAAATGAGCAATTTTTCGCAAGGTCAAGGAGATCAAGGAATTCCGCGGAGGCGTACAAGTGGTACGCCGCACAAGCAATTCCGCAGATTGACCCCAGAGAAATCGGCGCTGCATTTCACAGGGCAGGCGCAGAGATTGCGGAAAAGGGCCATTTCTGGTTGGAAACTAACCTCTTGGCTTGAAAAACAATTACTTGAGGTTGTCGATTTTTTCTATACCACGTGGCCACAACCATTCCCCGGTAAAGAACGACTGAAACAGTGTAAAATTGTTTCACATCGGGGAGAGCATGATAATAAGACGGTTTTTGAAAATACAATCGCCGCATTTGAACGAGTAAGAAAAGCCGGCGTGTGGGGAATAGAATTTGATGTCCGTTGGACCAAAGATCTGCAACCGGTTGTTTTCCATGACAAGACCCTCCAAAGAGTGTTCAAGTCTGATATACAGATAAACAAGGTAACCCTTGCCGAGCTAAAAAAACGTTGTAACTTGATTCCTTCTCTTTCCGAAGTCATTCAAAAGTATGGCAAAATCTTACACCTTATGGTTGAGATAAAGGAAGAAGAATATCCTGATCCTGTATATCAAAACAATGTATTGAAAGATCTTTTCGATCCGCTGACGCCTCAAATTGATTTTCATCTCATTTCTCTGCGACCTGAGATGTTCAGTTTGATCAACTTTGCACCTTCGTCAACATTTCTTCCCTGCGCCCGACTCAATGTCAAACGGTTAAGTCGTCAGGCTCTTTTGAAAAACTACCGGGGAATCACAGGGCACTACTTTTTAATCATCGACACCATACTGAAAAACCACCATAAGCAGAATCAATGCGTTGGAACCGGGTTTATTGGTTCTAAAAACTGTTTATTCCGTGAGCTCAACAGGGGTGTAAATTGGATTTTCTCAAATAATGCGGTAGAACTTCAAAACATATGCAATTCGCTTCTGGAACCAGAATCAGTGTTAAGAGACCAATAATCAGTTAACAACGTCTATGGTCCATCGTCCGGCAGCCTAATGACCCATATCAGAGCAAACACATTTGAATCCCAATTTAGTAAGAGCGCTTCACAACGCCGTATATTTCTTTCCAACCGACTGAAACTTGTGCTTAAGCACCCGTAAGCCCGAGCCGCGCCGAAGTTATTAAGAACAATTCTTCGCTAAATTATCCCATTGACTTTTTTAAGTCATTTTTTCATTCGGCTCGGGCTAACGCCTGCTAAAACCCTTCAAACAGTCAGTCGGTTTCCAAGAAAAACACGACGTCGTTCCGCTCCAACGAAATCAAATACGTTTGTCCTGCGACCCATATCACTAGAAGTGGTTTCAAAACCTTCAATCAAGTTCAAAGTCAAGGCGGAGCGAGGGATTCAACCGCAGGAATATATATAATATTTCGAGTATTGAATCCCTCGCTCCAACACAGAAATTGGGCCTGAGGGGAGGTTTTGAAACCACTTCTACAAATTTGATGCAAATTTAAGCTGATTTTTGTTAATGGTCAGATGAAGTTCCGGCTGAATGAACTCGTGATGTTGTTCAATGAACGGTATATAGACCAAGAGATAACTTTTTGGTTTTATTGTTATATCACTGAGTATGGGGAGAAGGTCTTTTTGGGGTTTCATAAAACTTGCCAGATTGATCGTAAGGCTCTCAATGGCTTCCTCAATCGGTAACGTTACTGGGTGAAGCGGATCGTCAGGTAGTTCCCTGACCAGTTCTTCCTGTGGTTGTGCAAGGGTTATATTGCGAGCAAGGCGAAGAAAAACCTGGGGCCTGACCTTGAAGGCCATGGCCCAAAAACAAAATTCCACATCTTCCCATTTTTTTTGAACCGCTTTCGGTATATTGGCAATCCTGGCCATATCCGCATACGAATTGAGCGTTATGCCGGTTACATCCGCCTTTATACGCCAGAAAGGCAGATACATATTATTTTTCTCTTTTGCCGGCATAAACCCGAATTTCAGTTTTTTAAATCCATTTGCAGCCGGCCTCCAGACCGAATTGCAGTTCCTGCAGTTCAAAACCAAAGCATCTCGCCGGCCTTCTAAATCCCATCCGCAAGCCGGACAGAGTGTAGGGATAAAATTGATTCGCCCATCCGGACGTCCGCCCTGAAAAAGTGTTGCATCAAAACCATCCGGCAGTACCGGCGAAACCGGCCGGTTCAAAATGGCGTCAAATAGTTTATCCTCTGTATAGAAAGGAGAATAAATAAGACTAAGCGTTTCACCGATATGTGACTGGTGATAAATCGGTTTGGGTAAAGAAGTGCTGAAACGGCGCTTAAAAATATCCATCACATTGTTAAAGGGCCGGGTCGGCTTCAGAAAATATCCCCTGCTTTCCGGCACAACAAAATTAAGTTTAAGCGCCTGACTGCGGAGCCCAACAGAGATTGGAAAATAAGTGGATTCCACGGCCTGGTGACTAACATCTATAAACCTGTGTTTTATGCCGCTTTCCACGCACGAAAAAAGCATGCCTTTAAATCTCCAGTACGGGAAAAACACCAGATTTTTATTTTTCGGGGCAGCGTTGGGGAGCATATAGCGGAAAAATTTGTTTTGAAGCAAATAAGACTTTACACGACAGAACTCGCAGGCAAATAATCGATCGGTTTCTTTCAGAATAGCAGGCGCCCCGCACTGGGGGCATTGATGTTCGATCAGTATCTCAGACATTTTCCGAATAAAAGTCAATTACATTACTTAAACAGATGAGGCATCGTGGAATTTTTCTTTTAGATTCCCAAATTAAGCGGAATGAATGATCAGCAACGAAATCGTACACTGTTTGAATGCATTAGGAATCGTTGCGAAAAAACAGCGCTTTTATGAATTCGTAATTAAAAGATAAAAAATGTTATCTACCTAACCTATTTATTTAATATTTATACACTGTTTTTTCGTTACGAGCCCTTATGTATGAGTTTGTACGATGTAGTTGCTGATTATTTATGGAGCGGTTAAATGAACTACCCCGCAGCAGAGCTGCGAGGTATCAAAATGAATTTTTATCTTATTAACCCCGATGCAGAGCATCGAGGAATTCTTTTGATTAAAAAAACACCCCAATTCCTCAAATAGATAGAACAACTATAACACGTTACCTCACTAAAAAAATTGATATTTCAGGTATAATATAAATTTAATGTTCTGGAAACGTAACTTGTCGGCTCTTAAAGCTTCTCCCCGCACTGGTTACAGAATGTCGACTCGACAACGTTCTCACTGCCGCATTTTGAACAAATCTTTGGCTTTGGCTTTTCTTCTGCCGGATGGCCGCAGCGTGAGCAGAACTTTGCGCTGGGAGTCAGATTTTTACCGCATTTTGTACATTGTTTAAAAACAAGTTGCTGGTGACCGCAAAACGGGCAGAACTTTGCATCCGGGGGAATTGAATTGTTACAATCCGGGCAGGATACCTCTTGCTGGGTGCCGGATTGCCGGGATTGGTGCTGTGCTCCGGCAAAGTATTGGGAAAACATGGCCGGCATCATCAATCCGAGTCCCATTCCCATGCCCGGGCCCGCACCCCCCTCGCCTTCCGAAGCTTTCTCCATGGCCATGGCCGCTTTCATCTGCATGAGTTTATTCATATCCTTGAAAACTCCCATACGGCTCCGGTCGTCGATGGCCTGCTGAACCTCGGGCGGGGGAGTGATGGCATTGATATACAAATGGGTAAGTCCGAGACCGAAGTGGCTAAAATCCTTCCGGAGACGCTTGACCATACCCTCGGACAGCTCTTCGTATCTTGCCGGAAGGTTCAGGATCGAGTCGATTGTCTCTCCCATGTAATCGTTGAACCTTGAGACAATGACACGGTTTAGATATTCTTCAATCTCTCCGGTAGTATACATGCCTTGGGTACCCACAAGGTTGTTTATAAACAACACCGGTTGCATGACCTGAAGGTTAAACACTCCAAAAGCCCTGAGCCGGATCAGACCCAGCTCGGAATCCTTAAATGCCACCGGGTCGCGGGTCCCCCATTTCAGGTTTGTGAATATTTTTATATTTACGAAATAAACTTCCGCCCTGAGCGGGCTGGTAAGTCCCCATGGCAGGCTGAGAACTTTTGTTAAAATCGGAATGTTTGCTGTTTTAAGGGTGTGTCGTCCCGGTCCAAAAGCATCTATGGCCTTACCCTGATAAAAAAAGACGCCCGCCTGGCTTTCCCTCACCGTAAGCTGAGCCCCGTATTTGATTTCCCCGGAACCTTTCTGAGGAAGTCGGTGAACAAGTTCCTTGCCGGTATCGTCGAACCATTCCAGATTTTCCAAAAAAACAATATTGTTTGTGCCCATAGTTACCGTCTCCCTTTAAAAAAATGAACATCCAACATATTAAAAGATGAACGTCCAACACCCGCCTGCCACTGCGAGGCAAGAGCGGGCAGGTCGAACGTCCAACGTTGAACATCCAATAATGATGTCGCTCCGCTCCACAATTTTATTTGTTTTTAAAAATCCGACATCAAGCCTTAAATGACTATTTGTTTTTCTTTTCAGCCATTTTGATACTCGTAAGAAAAATCTTGCCCTTTGTTTTTGTCTTTCATTCAAAATTCGATGTTGAACGTTCGATGTTCGATGTTCATCTTTTAGTATGTTCAATGTTCATCTTTTTCCTCAACACCATTCGCTATTCAACATTGGTTTTTTTATTCAAAATTCGATGTTGAACGTTCGATGTTCGATGTTCATCTTTTAGTACTCTCCTGTTCTCCTTCACTACTTAACAGGGTTTTGTCGTCGGGGGACGGATCTATCGATGCCCCTCTCCTTTCGGAAGTCTCGCCGATCCCCGGCAACAAACGATCCTTTCTCAACAACAGATCGTTCTTTGCCATCTTATCTACACCATCCGCTGTAATGGCATACCCCCCGGTATCGGTACGCACAATCCATCCTTTTTCCTTAAGATACCAGAGATGAAACTCCATGTGATGCTGGGGACACCCGAGCACTTTCTCAAATTCCATGATGCCCATTCCCGGATTCAACGCATCCTGTCTGCGTGCGACATATAGCAACGAAAGAACCCCTTGACGGATCCGTTCATCCTGCTCAAAACCGTCGGACTGTGACGCTTCTTCAACGATCTTCCATCTCTCCGTACGCATCTGCTCGTATTTTGCATCAAAGGCCGCCCGTTTTTCAGGGTCGGAAAGGACTTGGTATGCTTTATAGAGCACGTTGAACTTTTCGGTATTCCCGGTTTCAGCATTATCGGGATGATATCGTTTCGCCAGTATCCGGAAAACTCGCTCGATCATCTCCATATCGGCGTTGGGACTTATCTGTAAATCTTCATAGTAATCGTTAGTGGATACATTTACCATAAATCAACTCCTTTGATTTTTTATCAAGTTATACAATCGCTTCGCGATTCTATATAACGCGGCTTCGCCGCTCTAAAAAAGGAAATTCTTATATCATCAAGTTAGTTCGTGTCTTGCCATGAATTGTAACATTCCTTTAACAGCTTGCGTGTCGCATTGCTGACCTTCAGGCGTTTAACGTCCTTAAATGAGGCCCAGCATACGTCAGTGGCATCATCTCCGGGTCTGAGTTCTCCACTTACATAATCTGCCGCCAGGTCCACAATAACATAGTGAAACAGGATTGCCCCGTTTGCGTCATGTTCAATTACATCAAATGTATATACAGGCTTTCCGGCCTGTATGGTGAGACCGGTCTCTTCCCGTATTTCCCGTTCTGCCGCTTCCTGAAGAGTCTCTCCAAGTTCAACGCATCCTCCGGGAATGGTCCAGTGGTTTTCAGCAGGCGGTTTGGCACGCAGGACCAGCAAGACCTTGTCTTTATTAAAAACAACGGCGCCCACTGCAACAAGCGGAAGGGTGGGATAAGCGCCGCTGGGTATGGTTTTCGGGTTTTCCATTGGCTATCGGAGGGTTTTAGCCTCGACTTTCGCTCATTTCAGAACTCCTGACCTGTATATGCAATTTCAACGCAACATGAAGGTTTACTCGTAATTTCAGACGCAATAATTTGAACATCGAACCCTGGTCGCCTCTGGCGCCGCCGAAGGCGGGTAAACATCGAACGTTCGACGTTCGACGTTCATCTTTTATGTGCCCTCAAGGCGCGGATTCTTCATTAAAATATGTTGAATCTGAATCTACAATAGGTCATAGCCCTGCATTTAGGATCATACTTTATGTTTAACATCTTCAATTCGTTGACAGATGGGATCTATTTCCGGAAAACTTGTCTCCAGTTCCCTGCCCTCAAGATTATGCATGAAAACATCATGCAGATACGGGATTTCGGCTATCACCGTTTCATGGTCTATATGTTTATGCATGGGTTCCAGCGTTTTTTCATCAACCTTGTTGAGGACAAAAAATATTTCAGTCCCGGCTTTTATTGCCATATCACGTATTTGATCTGCCAGCACAAAGGACTCAAAGCAGGGATCCACCACTCCGATGATCATATCGCATTCCCCATCCACGCCGCGACCAAAATGCTCAATGCCGGCAGAAGTATCTAAGATAACAATTTCATTTTCTTTAAAATCGAGTTTTGACAAAACCATTTTTGAAAGCACCCCCATGGGGCAGGCACATCCTTCTCCAAAATGATGAATCTTTCCAACAACCAGCAGCTTGATTCCGTTAGATTCAGAAATACAGTCCCCCGGAATGTCATTGATGCGTATTTTTTCCTTAAAAGGAACGGCATCTAACGTCTGTGGGAATGCCGACGCCGTCATTTTTCTGAATCCCTTTTTACCGCCCAGACTGTCCATTAATGAAACCGGATGAGAAATGCCAAGCAAACGGTGGAGACCATAATTGGATTCATCGGCATCCACCAGTAACACACGGTACCCCCGATTTTTCAAACCCATAGCGATAAGCGCCGAGAGGGTACTTTTTCCGCTGCCGCCTTTGCCACAGATTAAAACTTTCATACACCTCTCCCCTATTCCTTTTTCTCTTGTTCTGCCGCTATCCTGTCCATTTCTTTTTGCATGGCCACGGGAAATCTCTCCATGGCTTGCTCTAAATTCCCGGCATCAAGAATGCACTGAAGCACTACCGGTCCGGATGGCGACATCAACTGGGTCTGTGCCATAAAAAGGGAATCTCGGCTTTCATCAACAGTTCCATCGGGTTTTACAGGTGTGAGTCGCCTTATGGCGGCGACTTTGACATCGGTGAAGGATTCCTCACGGTAAAGATTATTCCGGTCAACGGTAAAATCGATGGTTTGCTGCGGGTCATTACTGGGCATAGTTTTTCTCCTTTTTCTTGCGTTTTTTTAAGCTCCAGATACTTCTTGAAAATTTTAAGTTCCAAACCAATATCAAAAAGATTTATAATTGTCCATACTTATCACTAATCCGGATAACCCGGAAAAGTGCCTAAAGTGAACTAAAGTTTGAAGTGCCTAAAGTGTAGGAGTTCTATCAATTTAAATATTAAATGTGTTGCGCCTGTGGCGCTTTCCTTAACTTTAGCTCACTATAAATCAATAAATACAAAATATTACAAACATCGACAACAAAATGTCGACATGACATAGCTAAACGCCTAAATTCTTTAGATAATATTCTTTATAATCACAAGAGACCGTTGGGATTTTAGATACGGAAGTCTATATTTTTTCAATGCCATGTTAAAACTGCTCATGCTGTTTCCCTGTATGTCACGCGGTTTCTCTAACAGTAATCGCGCGGATTCAATTTCCTTATCAGTTAGTTTCCCCTTCATGGCCATGATAACTCCATGTGTTGCAAGCAAAGGCAACGACATTTGAACGAAATTGACCATGGAAGATAACGCCCGGCTTATAATAACATCATAAGCAGTATGAACCCCGCAATCTTTGGATAGATCCTGAGCCCTGACATGACACGCCTCAATATTGATAAGACCGAGCATTCTGATCACATGTTTTAAAAAACTGACCTTTTTTCTGGAGGCATCAATAAGCGTAACAGATAAAGACGGTATCATGATCTTAAGGGGAATCCCGGGAAATCCGCCGCCCGATCCCACATCGAGCAAAGAGGTATCCGGAGAAATAAACCGGGCCGGTGCTATGGAATCCAGAAAATGTTTTACCGCAATTTCCAAAGGATCGGAAATGGCAGTCAGGTTGGTCTTTTGGGACCATTTTAAAAGTTCAGCAGCATGGATTGCAAATTGATCTATTTTCCCCCGGTCAATTTCAATGTCAAGATCTTTGGCGCCGTCATATATAACATGCTTCCACTTTGTTGACCCGATCTGCATAGCCGATGACTCATTCTCCATTTTTGTTGACCTGAACCTTGCCCATTGATATTAAAAATAATTCAATATTTTCAATTTTCAATCCAGGAAATTTTTAATTTGGTTAAGGAGACTAGAATGAAAATCATACACTATTCTGAAGCAAAACCCAAGCGTTTCGATGCTGATACCGTAAAAGGGGTTACGGGACGTTTGGTCATCGGCAAGTCTGACGGGGCTAATAATTTTTGCATGAGATTTTTTGAACTGTCTGAAGGTGGCTATACCCCAAAGCATGCCCATGAATGGGAGCATGAGATCATCATTCATTCAGGCAAAGGTGAAGTATTGTCCCAAGACAAATGGATACCCGTATCCAAAGGCCATGTTATTTTCATACCCGGCAATGAAGAGCACCAAATAAGAAACGCCGGTGAAGATCCCCTGGTTTTTGCCTGTCTGATCCCTGCAGGATTTCCCGAGTTATAACATAATAATAATCATAGACATCAACGAAAAAATGGTTTTTATCCAAAAAACAAATCCTCCGTAACACATCAAATTTGGAGGGACCATATGAAAACTTCCAAGTCATCAGGAGCTTTCAGACCGTTTAAAGAACTCAAAGAACTGCTTGAGAAAAAATCATTAAAATCCGCGCCCTCCCACCCTGTTGGCCATGTGGAAAAACAAGTTTTGAAAACCTGCAACAGCCAACAGGACCTTTCCAAACCTGATGAAAATATACCCGATAAACACCCTTGCGAAAATGAACTTTTTTTCAAGGAAATGGCGGACGTTGCACCGATCCCCAGGGAAGACCGGATAGAACACAAATCTAACTCCGGCCCGCCGGCCGGCCCGGATCATGATTTTGAATATGAAACCTTGCTAAAGCTGAAAAATCTTGTAAAATTCGGAACCGGTTTTGTTGTTGCCGATACTCCCGAATATATCGAAGGCAGGGGATATAATGTACATCCTGAGATTACAAAACGACTGCACCGGGGAGACTTTTCAATACAGGCGCATATCGATCTTCACGGGCTCGGAGTGGAAGATGCCCGGAATGCTTTTGAGATATTTTTAAAAGACTCCATAACAATCGGTAAAAAGGCGGTTTTGATTGTACACGGCCGCGGCCTGTCCTCGCCTGACAAGCCGGTTTTAAAAACCGAGGTTGTCCGATGGCTTACCTGCGGACCTTGGCGGAAGTGGGTCATCGCCTTTTCAAGTGCAAGATCCTGTGACGGCGGTGCCGGCGCAACCTATGTGCTTCTCCGGCGGCGCCCGCTTACAAAACGTTACAGAAAAAGAATTAAGCGTCATCAAACTCAGAATAACCATTACTAACAAATTTGTCTTATTGATTTTTTCGTTTCATTTTCTTTCACAACCTATTCAAACAACTGACATCCAAGAAACTGTTGATTTTAAAATTCTTATTCGATAACAATCTATCTTTAAGCGCAAAAAAGCCTGCCTGACCGAGTTTATTCTCTGGCTCGCTTAAAGCATATTACCGGTTTGTCAGTAGAAGCATTCTTAATCATTACCTGGAGGTCTAAAACTATGAAACGATTTTTTTCCCCCACATTATTCTTATCTATGATCATGGGTTATCTTTTGGTTTTTCCGGCTTTTTCCGGAGCCCAGGAACCTCCTGATATTCTTACCCTTAAACAGACCATCGACAGTGCAATCAAAGCTAATCTCGATCTGAAATTATCCAAAGAAGAAACAGCGGCGGCCCTGGCCGTAAAAAAAGCTCGCTTCACCAGTTTTTTACCCACATTCAGCACAAAATATCAGTACAATAAACTGGACGAGGGCACGAGCATCGGAGGCTTTGCAACCAGTGCGGATGAAGAATACTCCTTTGTTACCTCTGTTACCCAACCCCTATTTGCCGGGTTTTCCATACTCAGACAGTACGATATCGCAAAGCTCGGTCTTAATGCTGCAGAAATTAAAGAAAAACTTATGCATCAAGATATTATCCTGGATGCAAAAACTGTCTATTTTACGCTGCTCAAGGCACAGAAGCTGCGTAAAATTGCGGAAGAGACCGTTGTCCAGATCGATGCCCAAAGAAATGTGGCCGAAAATTTTTATCAGGTGGGTATGTCTCCGTTAAATGACCTATTGCAGGCACAGGTTGAATTGGCTAACGCAAAACAGGAACTCATTGTGGCAAAAAACACCATGGAAAATGCCGAAGCGGATTTTAATACCCTGCTCCGAAGACCCGTTAATACCCCGGTTGCAATAGAAGACATTCTGGATTATTCTTCTTTTGAAAAAGATTTCGAATACTGCCTCGCCCAGGCGGATAAACATCGTTTGGAAATCAAAATAGCCGATTTAGAGGTTGAAATAGCGGAAAAGGAATTCCAACTCGCAAAAAAAGATTATTTTCCTACGATTAATCTTGAAGGAAATTATTTCAGAGAAGGAGACGACTGGGATGTGGATGGCGGCGAAGGGATATTTGATTCAAGGGGTTGGAATATCTTAGCCGTGGCAAGATGGAATTTCTTCGAATGGGGCAGAACCTATTACGGAACCACTGAAAAAAGATCCCGTTTGTCCCAGTCACAATTTCGAAAAGACCAACTTCTGGATAATATACAACAAGAGGTAAAAAAAGCATATTTGAGAACGCAAGAAGCGGAACGGGCCATCATCACTGTTGAAAAAGCCATTGAACAGGCAAAGGAAAATTTCAGGATCAACGAGGAACGGTACAAACAACAAGTAGCCACGTCCACTGATGTTTTGGATGCACAAACCCTGCTCTCCAGAACTATGACCAATTATTACAGTGCATTATATGCATTTCAAATTGCCAAAGCGACCCTGTACCGGGTAATGGGTCAGGGAATTATTGAATGATTGAGAATAAAAATATGTATAGAAAAGCTCTTATGATATTGAGTGCAATTCTGGTACTTAATTTTTATTTTTGCACGATCTCCTTTGCCAAAAATTTGGATATAAATCCGGCTAAAGAAAATGTTCATCCAAAGATGGCCAGTTGTCTGAAAAAACTTGAGATTGAACACGAAAAAGGTGGCATGGCTGCCCGGCTGTTTGCACAGGGCAAAAATATTAAAATAAAAGATCCGGATAAGATCACGGTGTTTTTGATGAATGAACCCGGGACACCCATGGATGAGATGTCACTTCAGGCTCTGGGTGGTGAAATCGTTAAACGTTTCGGCAATGTATCAAAAGTCACGGCGCCGATCCCGGTACTGACAACCATTGCCGACACGGTAAAAGGGATCTCATTTATTAAGCTGCCGGACAGACTCATACCGGCAGACGTTGAAAGTGAAGGGGTAAATCTGACATCGGCCATCTCATATCATTCGTCGGGATATGCCGGTTCCGGTGTAAAGGTTGCGGTGATAGATGTGGGATTTGACAATTTATCATCCGCCATATCAAACGGTGACCTTCCAAACACGGTTATAAAGGTCGATTGTACAGGAGCAAGCTGTGTGTCAGCCAGCTTTTCTTCATTTTCAGAAACAGAAGAACACGGAACCGCGGTTGCCGAAATCGTTTATGATATGGCCCCGGGGGCGAATCTTTATTTGATAAAAGTCGACGACACGTTAGATTTGTGGGATGCCAAAAACTACGCTATCAGCCATGGCATCGATATCATTAATAGTTCTGTAGTAGCGTTTAACACTAATTTTTATGACGGGGCGTGTTATAACAGCAACCCCGTCTGTACGGCAAACGATGCCTATAATCATGGGATACTGTGGGTGAATGCCGCCGGCAACCAGGCCCAGCAGCATTACGAGGCCACTTTCACAGACTCTGATAGTGATGGATGGCATAATGTCTCGGGGACTGATGAAACAATAAATATAACTGCTAGTTCAGGCCAAACCATCGAAGTCTATTTAACATGGAATGACTGGGATACGACAGATCAAGACTATGACTTGTACCTTTTAAATAGCTCTTTAAATCAGGTTGCAGTGAGCAATACTCTCCAATCAGGTAGCCAAGAACCGACAGAAATGATTTCTTATACCTTACCGTCAAATGGTTCATACTATCTTTCAATCTATCAAAAACATAGCGCCACCTCAAACCATCAGTTTGAAGTATACAGTTTATACCATGACTTATCCCCGGCAGTAGCATCAAGCAGCATTGCAAACCCTGCGGATGCCGATGGCGCAATGGCTGTGGGTGCAATTGACTATAGTGACTGGACAACAGGCCCCCAGGAAACCTTTAGTTCCAGAGGTCCGACCAACGACGGCAGAATCAAGCCGGATATCTGCGGGCCGGACTGGGTTTTAAATTATACTTTTGGCCGCTTTTTCGGCACTAGTGCAGCCAGCCCTCATGTTGCCGGCGCCGCAGCACTAATTCTGGATAGATATCCAGACTATTCCGTCTCTCAGTTATGGGAATGTCTGACCGCTTCAGCCATAGATATGGGAGATCAATATATTTATGGCCATGGAAGATTAAATGTGAGTAGCTGCAACGTAATTACCACCAGTGGAGGCGGTGGAGGCGGAGGCTGCTTTATCGCCACGGCAGCTTACGGCTCACCCATGGCACCTCAGGTCAAGGTTTTGCGTGAAATTCGTGACCGTTTTCTTCTTACCAACAGCCTTGGCAAAGCCTTGGTAAATTTTTATTACGCTTTTTCACCCAAAGCCGCCGATTTCATCTCCGAACATGCCGGCCTGCGCGCCATGGTTCGCGTGGGGCTGTTGCCTCTGGTGGGACTGAGTTGGATTGCATTGAAGACAGGGCTTATACCCACACTCGGATTTTTGCTTGTTTTCGTAATTTGTTTAATCGGGCTTGTAAAAAAAACTAAACTGAGCATAAATTGAAATTCCAAATCTCAAACAATTTCCAATGACCGAAATTCGAAATAACAAACACAAAAAAGATAAACGTCGAACATCGAAGGCTCAACATCGAACGTCGAATGTGGATGTCGCTTCGCTCCGTATTTTTAATAAAATTGAAACGCCGAGGGCGTAGCATAATTCGATGTTGGAAGTTCGTTTTTTATTCCGGTTTTGGCCCTTGTTTGGAATTTGAGATTTGGAATTTGTGATTTATTTGGAATTTGCTTGCCCGCCGGCTTTCTGGCGGGGTACTTGGAATTTGTGATTTTAGACACAAAACTCCAAGGCAGAGCCATCTATCTCTGTCCTGGCTCTCCGAGGCGTAGGCTCTCCGAGCCAGAGGCCCAAGACCAGGTATTCAATGTAAAAATAAAATACGAGTCCCGAGATAAGAATTCCTTGACAATTACAGTTATGCAATTATCTTGCATAATCGAGTCAAAACCCGATTAGGCGTTATCGGTTATTCGTTATCTGTCAACAGTTCTGAAAGATCCACAGATAAAATTACACCTCGTCTACAGAAGAGATACAAAAATATCGGGTTAACAATATTCTATTAGCGAATAACAGGTAACTCACAATTGTGCGTTTTCGCTCAATTGGGGTTGCACCGTATTTATCTGAGAAAGCATTAATTCAGAATTCCCCATATGCCGTAGCCATTTAAATTAACTGGGATTTTTAATTCAAAAAAACAGAAAGTACCCATACGATGAAAAATGCTATTAACAAAGTCAGAAATATAGGAATCAGTGCACACATTGACTCCGGAAAAACCACACTCACCGAAAGAATCCTTTTTTTCACCAAAAGAATACATGCCATCCATGATGTAAAAGGCAAGGACGGTGTCGGCGCAACCATGGATTCCATGGACCTTGAAAAAGAACGGGGCATCACGATTGCTTCAGCCGCAACCTATTGTGAATGGCTTGGCCATAAAATCAATATTATCGATACCCCGGGACATGTTGATTTTACCATAGAAGTCGAACGGTCTTTACGGGTCCTGGACGGCGCCATACTGGTTCTGTGCGCTGTAGGCGGTGTTCAGTCCCAATCCATCACTGTTGACCAGCAAATGAAACGGTATAACGTTCCCTGTATCGCTTTTATCAACAAATGTGACCGGAGCGGCGCCAATCCCTTTCGGGTCATTGATCAGCTCAAAGAAAAACTGGGGCACAATACGGTAACCCTTCAGATTCCCATCGGACTTGAGGCGGATCTTGAAGGAGTTGCGGATCTCGTATCAATGAAAGCCTTGTATTTTGACGGTGCAAACGGAGAAGATGTTCGAATTGAAGATATCCCGCAGGATCTTCTTGAGGAAGCCTTTCGTCGGCGGGAAGACCTTATCGATGCGGCCTCCATGTTTTCGGACCAACTCACGGAAGCTGTTCTTGAAGAAAAAGAGGTTACCCAAGACATGATCCTCTCGGCAGTTCGAACGGGAACCCTGTCGCGCCGACTCACACCGGTTTTTATGGGATCGGCTTATAAAAATAAAGGGGTTCAGCCGCTCCTTGACGCTGTCACCAAACTGCTCCCCTGTCCTTATGATGTAAAAAATGAAGCCCTTGACATGGATAATGGCGAGACGCCGATTATCCTGTCCGCTGAGCCTGACAAACCCTTGGTTGCCCTGGCCTTCAAACTCGAAGAGGGAAAATATGGTCAACTCACTTACATCAGAGTATATCAGGGGTCTCTTTCCAAAGGCGATACCATTATCAATGTCCGAAACGGGAAAAAAATCAAAGTTGGCAGGGTCGTCCGCATGCACGCAGACCAGATGGAAGACATTGAAACCATTCCGTCGGGATATATCGGAGCCCTTTTTGGAATTGACTGTGCTTCCGGAGACACGTTTTTGAGTCGCGGCCTCAACCTGGCAATGACATCCATGTTTGTGCCCGAACCTGTTATTTCCCTATCCATTGTGCCCAAAGACAACACATCCCAGATAAATATGTCCAAGGCCCTGAACCGGTTCAGCAAAGAGGACCCCACGTTCAGAACCTATGTTGACGATGAAACCAAAGAGACCATTATTGAAGGAATGGGTGAACTTCACCTAGAGGTCTATGTGGAACGAATGCGCCGTGAATATACCGCCGAGGTTGCCACCGGTAAACCGCGTGTGGCTTACAGGGAAACCATAACTCGCAGAAGTGAATTCGACTATATTCATAAAAAACAAACCGGCGGCGCCGGCCAATACGGTCGCGTAGCCGGGTATATGGAACCGGTCACCGCAACCGAATTGATTTTTGAGAATAAAATCGTGGGGGGCCGTATTCCAACCCAATTTATCGCTTCATGCGAAAAGGGATTCAGACAATGCATGCAAAAAGGACCGAAAATGGAATTCCCTGTTACCGGCATTAAAGTGGTAATCAATGATGGGGCCTCACATGCGGTGGATTCATCTGAGATGGCGTTCATGGCAGCGGCCCGGGGAGCCTTTCGTGAAGGGTATTTCAAGGCCGGGCCGGTGATTCATGAGCCGATCATGAAAGTGGTCGTGGAAACACCATCCGAGTTCCAGGGTTCGGTTATGGGGCTTTTAAACCAACGCCGTGGAATAATTGTAGGCTCTCAGGATGAAGGCCCTATGTGCGTTGTTGAAGCCCGGATTCCCCTTGCCGAAATGTTTGGCTTTTCAACCGTTTTAAGGTCAGCCACACAAGGCAAGGCCCAGTTTACCATGGAATTGGGTTCTTATAAGCAAGTACCGAACTCTATTGCCGAGGAGCTGCTCAAAAAGGCGGAAACACAAAAGAAAGGAAAATCATCATGATAAAAAAGGAACTTGTTCTCCAAAACCCGTTAAGGTTTATCGGAGATAAAACCGAAGATATCCTTCCTGAAGGAGGCTTTGGAGCTGTTCTTGCACGTGCGGGAGTCGGTAAAACTGCGCTGCTGGTTCAGCTGGCCTTACATACACTTTTAAAAGGTAAATATGTTCTTCATATCAGTCTTGACGACCCGGTCAATAAAATCAGTTTGTGGTATAAGGAGGTCTTCCGCCATCTAACCCAATCATACGATGCCAAAAAGAGAAGCAAGCTATGGGAAGACTTATTGCCGTACCGGTTCATTATGACGTTCAAAGTTGAGGGGTTTAGTGTGCCCAAACTTGAGGAAAGGCTGACCGACCTTAAGGAACAAAATATTTTTTTCCCCCAGATGGTTCTGATCGACGGATTCAACTTTAACGAAAGCGCAAGAACATCCCTTTCCGAATTTAAGAGCCTTGCCCAAAACCATTCCTTGCATGTGTGGTTTTCCGTGAAAACCCATCGTCATGAAACACACGGTCCTGACGGCATGCCGGCGTCGCTGTTGGATGTCTCGGACCTGTTTGACGTTGTGATCCAGCTCCGGCCCGAAGGCAAAAAAATCCATGTGATAACGTTAAAGGGAGGACCGGCGGATCCCGGGCCAGCATTGTTTCTTGACCCTGCGACCATGCTTGTAAAAGATACGATCTAATCCGGACAAGCCGAAATGAAAGTATTGAAAATTTAATATTGAAAATTGTCTATTTGTACAGGTCGCTTCGGTTAACGGTTTTTATTTATATTTTTTCTCTGATCTAAATCTTCACCGGGTTCCATCACATCAACGGCAAGGCCCGTTGAATTCCAACGCCATCTGGACTATTCGACTGGGGTCATTTACTTGTCCCGTGAAATTCACGTAGTGACAGCGCAGCGCATTTCACCGGGGTCATTCATCATTCGTTATTTATCACTTTTCCCTGAACCGCAAATGGACACTAATACACATATATAATATTTTTTAATTTGTGGGTATTCGTGTTTATTCGTAGTTAAAAAAGTGGCCTAAACTTCCTGACACCTGAACCCTGACACCTGACACCTCTGAACCCTGAACCTCTGAACCCTCATTATTCTTTTGACACTTAAATATAGTTATCCTATATTTTTTAAAATGAAAATAGCATTTATTCATTATCATCTGAAAACCGGCGGCGTAACAACGGTTTTAAAACAGCAGGTGGAAGCTCTCCGTGATACGTGTGACCTGCTGGTATTGACCGGAGAGATTCCGGAATCGCCCTTTGTTTGCGATACGGTTCATATCCCGGGACTGGGTTACGATCGTAAGGATCAAACTAAATCGGACCCCCAAGATATTGCGGCCGCCATCACCCGGGCCATCCATCTAAAATGGAAAGGTGGATGCGACCTGGTTCATGTTCACAACCCCACACTGGCAAAAAACAGGAATTTTTTAAAAATTCTCAACGCCCTCCAAAACAATAAAATCAAACTTTTTCTTCAGATCCATGACTTTGCGGAAGACGGAAGACCCTTGGTATATTTTTCTGAGGATGAATATCTTCAAAACTGCCATTACGGAGTCATTAATTCAAGGGATTACAACATACTGCTCGAATCAGGATTAAAAGCAAAGGGGTTGCATAAAATTTTCAACACCATAAATCCGTTTAAGTTAAATGCAACGGACGCACCCCAAAAAAACCTGGTTCTGTATCCCATTCGAGCACTCCGGAGAAAAAATATCGGGGAAGCAATCCTTATCTCCCTGTTTTTCAAAAATAATGAAACCCTTGCCATTACGCTCCCGCCCAACAGTCCGGCAGATCTCGAAAGCCATGCGCAATGGAAGGCGTTTGCAGAAGAAAAAAATCTGAATGTGATATTTGAAGCGGGTTTATCCCATGAATTTTCAGAACTTGTCCTGTCCGCCAGGTTTCTTATCACCACAAGCATTACCGAGGGATTCGGTTTTTCATTTCTCGAACCCTGGACCGCAAAAAAAATCCTTTGGGGAAGAAAACTGCCGGAAATATGCCACGACTTTGAGAAAAAGGGGATTCGGCTGGATCACCTTTACACGCGGCTGTCGGTTCCTCTGGAATGGCTGGGCAAAGAAAAGTTATTCAGGACCTGGCAGGCGGGGTTACGAAAAGCGTGTTCCCTGTTCGACATAAGGATCGATAAAACGAAAATCCTAACCGCTTTTGAAAAAATAACCGCAAATGAAAGTGTGGATTTTGGACTGCTTGATGAAACCTTTCAAAAAACGGTAATATCTAATGTGTTATCCGACAAGTCACATCGAGACCGGCTCATATCACTTAACCCTTTCCTTTTGGATCCCGGAAATGTCCCAGACAAAGAAGCTCTCATACAAAACAACATGAATGCGGTGCGGTTCCATTACAATAAAACCAACTACAGGAAAAATCTCGTTGATATCTATTTTAGGGTAATCAAGGATACGGTCTGCCACAAAATAGACAAAAAACTTCTTGTTTTAAAATTTCTGACTCCCGAGGATTTCAGCCTTCTCAAATGGTGACCTTATGGAAAAAAATGGTATGATCTCCGAATATATAACGCCTGTTTCCCCGGTTCCCACGTCTTTAACGCCAAGCGGAAAACTGGAAGAAAAAATCGAGGTGATTCTTTTTGACGTGTATGGCACACTTTTTATCAGCAGATCCGGCGATATCGGCATGGCAAAGAAAAAATCACCTCAAACGGAAAAACTTGAAAAATTGCTTCAACAATTCGGAAATAAAAAAGATTCCCAATCCGTTTTAAACCGGTTTTACGCTGCCATAGAAAACCAACATAAACTGCTCAAGAAAAAAGGGGTTGACTTCCCGGAAGTTGAAATAGACCAAATTTGGATGCGAGTGCTTGAGAATGAAGACCTTGAAAGTATTCGGGCATTTGCCGTCACATTTGAACTGATTGCAAATCCCGTATATCCCATGCCCAATCTTGAAAAAATGCTTTCGGTCTGCCAGGATTCGAATGTATTGATGGGCATTATATCAAACGCCCAGTTTTATACCCCATATCTGTTTAACTGGTTTCTTGGCTCACCCCCGGAAGATCTTGGATTTCACCCGGATCTTATCCTTTATTCTTACAAATTCGGATATGCAAAACCATCCACTTTCATGTTTCAGGTTGCGGCGGAACGGCTTAAACATATGGATATCTCTGTTCGTTCAGCTCTCTATATCGGGAATGATATGTTAAACGATATGTATCCTGCAAAAAAGGCGGGATTTAAAACAGGGCTCTTTGCCGGTGATGCAAGATCACTGAGGTTACGGGAAAATGATCCCAAATGTAAAGACCTTTCCGTTGATCTTGTGATAACCGATCTTATTCAACTTCTCGACTACATATAATAATCTCATCTCGTAACACCTATAGTAAATATCCTGACCCAGAAGACCAGGCTTTGGTTTCCCCTGAAAGGGGCTGTTTTACTGATAGTCGTACAAGTTAAAAGTGCCTAAAGTGATCTAAAGTGCCTAAAGTTATGGTGTCGCTCCGCTGTTTTTATATAATTGATTGCGCTGAAAGCGCGTTCCTCAACTTTAGCTCACTTTAGGCACTTCAAACTTCAAACTTTTGGTCTTCAGCTTATATGAGATAGTTGTACTGACAAAATACGTCATCGAAATTACGAATTAGAGCACTTAGAGTGGCCGGATGCTTATTTTGCTGCCGTATTTCTCCTGATCCAGGTCCAACTTCAACCTGTCATCAGCACATTGTATAATATCTTCTTTGATAAGGACACTTTTATAGTCCTGCTTTAATTTCAGTGAAGAGTAAAATCCCCTAATTTCGGTATCAACAAAAATTATATCTTTTACCCGGACCTCGGGAATCCCCTTCTCTCTTGTCGACCATTCAGAAATCTCCGAAATCTTATTCTTCATTTCTTTAATCTCTGCTTTGGAGTCTGTGATCTTTTTCCGAATATCAGGGATCTCTTCTACAATTTGGTCCTGTTTATTAAAAATTTTGTCAAGATTTTCTTCCCCTATTTTCATTTCCGTATCCAATCGGCTTAGCTGTGCTTCAGCATCTGCCACTCGGGATTTATTTCCTGATTCCTTGAGTTCTTTAATTTGCTTTTGGATATTCCTTTTTTTTACCATTGTCTTGTCTTGTAATTGTGCCATTTCGGCAATCTGCTTTTCGATTTTTTTGGGTTCCTCTTTAATTTCTTCCAAACGGCCTCTTAATTGTTTGAGCGCTTCTATTTTCAGAAGTTGGTCTTCCTTTATCATATCTATCTCATTCTTTATTCTTTCATCTACACCTACCATTAAATTGCATGGATTTGATATCCCGGATCCGATAGTAACTGCATTTATTCCCTTCTTGGCCGCAACCGTGGAGGATAAAATCGATCCACTATTAACGATGCAAGCTCCGCTTGTATCAACTTTAGAATCAATGAGTTCCTTTTCAACAACCACGTCTCCATACGCTTCAATGCGGGAGTCACGGATATGCATGGCACGAATATTCCCGCCGGTTTTGATCGTGGCACCCATTATCCCTCCGTAAACAACGATATCCCCGGTCATGTCTATCTCGGCCTTGAGAATCTCCTTGGCGGTTAGGCTGTTTCCTTTTACGCGAAATCCGTTCTGTATGGCCTGGCCCACCTCAATCTTGCCCTCGAAATCAACATGCCCGGTTTTCAGGCCGATATCTCCGGAAATTTTAAGCTGTGGGGAAACACAAACCTTACCCATAACGGAAATTTCAGGTATGCCTTCAATTTTAGAAATAATTTTAAGCCGATCATCGGAAATTTTAGTGCCTTTCCCATTTTTGAGTTTTGTATCATAGGATTTTTTCAGGGGTATTGGACTGCCGTATACGTCTTTTCCCGGCCTGCCTTCTATAACAGGTATTTTTTCAACAAGAAGATCTCCTTCTTTTACGTGAGGAATATCTCCCCTGTCTTTAAAATCAATGGCACCGCCGTTTTTAATCACGCCTACTTTCAACGGATCTGTCTCAAAGCAATATTTAATGAAAGCATCTTTTCCGGATTCCGGAAGTTTTCCTTCTGCAATTTTCAATGCCTCTTTTTTGCTGTCCATGTTTTTCAGGTACTCTGCGATTTGAGCATCATCTACGATTCCGTATTCAATCTTTTTCATTTGCAGAAAAATTTTAATGGTATCCATGGTAATCGTGCCGGAACCTTTTGCTTTTACCGATATAAATGCGTTAAGCTTATCTTCTGAAACCGTAAGATTAAATTCGGCATCAGTTTTGCTCTGTTCTTTAACATCGGGAACATCAGGACTTTTATGTTCAGCAGACATGATTTTCTCAAATCGTTTTTGTGTGTTAAGGATCGCATCGCGCTGATTTTCTGTAAGTACCTTGGATTCAATCAGTATATCACCAATCAACTTAATGGCTTTTGTCTTTTTAAATACCTTGTTTTGCTCCTGTAATGCCCTGTCAATTTCATCAGGGGTGGTAAATCCGTTCTTGACGGCAATGGTTCCGAATTTTCCGTCCAGTCTTCTGGCTTCAAGCATTTTTTGTATGGAAATAAGAAAATCCAACTGGGATTGAGAGATCATTCCATGAACAACCATGACCTCTCCCAACAGCAGCTTCCGCCCAGCCCGTTTTCCCTCTTCTTGAATAGATAGAGCCTTTTGAATTTGTTTATCACTAACAAACTTGTACTTCACCGCCAGTTTTCCGATAACCAAATAAAAATCATCTTGAAAGACTTCCCAGACTTTCCCCTGTTCGGATGTGGCATATTGACGGTTTTGTTGTTGCGTGCTTTCGTCCGCTGAGCCCAGAGCAAATCCGGTACCGCATTTCTTGCATGAAACCGTTTGTCCAAGTATAGCCTCGGGAACCCGATACCTGCAGGTACATGACGGGCACACTGTTATTATATAATTGTCGTTATCCATGCTCATCCGTTCTTTATTTTACGGAAGCTTATACCGTATGGCCGGCAAGCCGGGGCACTTTTGGGATAACCAAGATATCCCTTAAAGAGTGTGCTACCAGCCAAATGGAAAGAGCGATGTTTCAGCAGGCATATCGTTTTTTACCCGCATCTTTTCTTCTATCCAAACCGCTTCTTCTTTCCATACCGCTGCGCCGCTCAGGTCCGCTGTAATGTGGATCACTGTTTTGCCTGCGATCGAAGTCCATAATAATGATGCCGTCTCTGAGTTTCCGGCGCCTGTCACTGCTGACTTTTATTGGCCCGGATCCGTATGGTGAACCGTCCCTCGCTCTTCGATACCTGTTGATATGCAATATTTTTTTCTCATAAATATAGGCTGCCATTTTTTTTCTCCGCTTTGGTTTAAAGAATCATAAATATATCCTTTGTGCCTGCCCGCCATCGACTTCGCCTTAGGCGAGGCGGGCGGGTCTTAGTACCTTCCCGCCTGACAGATGGCGGGCAGGTGTAGTAAATGTTTTTGCAACAACCGTACCAATAGCCTCAAGTCCATTTCAACTTACTTTATTATCCATATAATCCAACTGGTTATGATAGAATAATCAAAATTATATTACAAAACCTCCGATGAGCAAATAAAACAAAAGCGGCAAATTTTTGACAGGCTGATCGGTATCTTTTTGACGAAATTATCATCATTGTCTTATAACATGACTTTCGGCCATTTGAAAACTTATTTGATTTAACTTAAGACAACTGCTTCTCGAAAGAAAACTCCATTCTTTTGCCTTGGGGTCCAATGACATGCAAGGCATTTATCTTTTCAATTG